>MDSY01127880.1_pt1 | contig 10491 bp, 6 predicted proteins | sample 811131 | NCBI WGS metagenome assembly MDSY01 (sample SAMN05326643, study PRJNA326480) | marine metagenome | isolation source: seawater | place: Atlantic Ocean: South West | collected 2010
ATCCAAAAGCAATAGCAAATGCTGTTAAAGATGTTATAGGATCTTGTATACTTTCAAAGGGTATAAGAGTAGAGAAATTATCTACATTTGATATTGAATTTATTTTCCTTAATATACGTGGAAAATCTGTTGGTGAAGATATTGAGATTATGGTTACTTGTCCTGATGATGAGAAGACGCAAGTTCCTACTGTAATCCATCTTGATGAGATTAAAGTTCATATTGATAAAGAACATTCTCAAGATATTAAATTAGATGATACTTATACAATGAGAATGAAGTATCCTTCATTAAATGAATTTGTTAAAACAAATTTGAGTTCTGGTGGAGATTTAGCTATTGACGATACTTTTGATTTAATTGCTTCTTGCGTAGATCAAGTATATTCTGAAGAAGAATCTTGGGCAGGATCTGATTGTACTAAAAAAGAGTTATCTGATTTTGTTGGGAGTTTAAACTCTAAGCAATTTAAAGATGTTGAAAAATTCTTTGATACTATGCCAAAACTTTCACATAAAGTTAAGGTAAAAAATCCAAATACTGATGTTGAAAGTGAAATTGTTTTGGAGGGATTACAGAGTTTTTTCGGGTAAGTATGTCGCATGAAGATCTTGCGTCATACTATAAAATTAACTTTGCTCTCATGCAGCACCATAAATATAGCTTAACAGAGCTAGAAAATATGATACCTTGGGAAAGAGAAATTTATTTAACTCTTTTACAGCAGTATATTGAAGAAGAAAATCTAAAGGCACAACAAGCATCGAATGGCTGAACCCATCCAATCACCAATAGCAGGATCAATTAGAGGTATTAGAACAAATGTTTCTTCTAGTATCTTTACTGGAAGACCTGTAGCTCCACAAAGAGATACTATATCTGATAATATAATAGCTCAGAATAGTTTATCTTTAAATACTGTATCTCAGACATTAAGCAATGTATCAGCACAGGTTAATCAATTAACACTATCTTTAGGTATTATTAAATCCAATTTAGCAGTTCAATCTAAATTAGATGCCGATAGAGAAGCAGCAGAGGCAGCTAGAACAAGAAAATCAATATTACAGGGAAGAAGAGAAGGGAAGGAAGGTATAATTGAAAAAGCAATGCAAAATGCTTTGATATCTCCAATTAGATCTTTGGGTAAAAAAGCACAGTTTTCATTAGGTAAATTAGCAAATTTCTTTACTATATTATTAACTGGATGGATAGGTGATAAGGTAATAAAAGCTTTTAGATTTTTATCATCTGGTAATAAAGCAGCATTAGCTAAATTAGCACGGGATGTTATAGGATCATTAGCTTTATTAGGTGCTATTTTATTATCATTTAAATTAGCGTTTAAAGGTCTTCTTTTAACACTAGGTGTAATAAGTCTTAGGATAGGAAGATTTGGAAGGACTGGAGTATTTACTGGACCTATAAGAGCTTTAGGTAATATGCTCACAAGGGCATCAATTGCATTTTTAAGGGGATTAAAAAATCCATTTAGAGGTGTTCCATTCCTTGGTAGATTTGGAGGAGGTTTTGGAAAACCAACAACAACAAATCTTGTTCTAGGGGCTACTGGATCTACTGCTCTTAGTCTTGGTATTGATAGTTGGCAAGGTAAACCGTTAGATGAAAGTTTACCAGCTAACGCTGGTGGTCTTGGGTTTCTTACTGTTTCATCTATACTTACTAAAGGTATGGCTGCTGGTGATTGGAGATCTAAAGCATTAGCATTTATGATTAATACCTTTGCTTTTTCTCAAGGATATAAGCAATTTGATCCTGCTCAACAACAGAAACAATCTAATGAAAGTGGAGTTCCTACTGACGGTAGTGTCATGCCTAGCATGTTCTCTCCTATAACGGATCAAGATCTACTTAATGAAATTAAACTTCAGAGACCTGAGAGAAATGAATTTGTTGAAGGTAAATCAGGAACAGAAGAATTTGAAAAGGCATTGGATGATTATAATAATAAGTATGGAGAAAGGATAGGTGAATTAGAACAAAGAATATCAACAACAGGTGGAATAAAGGATATTAAGACTATAAAATCTAAAAAGGATATGGATGTTTCATCCTTTGGTCAATTGGAAGAATTACCTCCAGTCTTTTTACCTTTTCCTGGATCTAGTGGTGGTGAAGAACAGCAGCAAGGGGGTGTTAAAGGAGGACAGGCAACGGGATATCCAAGTATTGCTCCTGTAGATCCTACAAATGTCCATGTCTATTTTGCTTATAAGATGTTTAATATTTCACCTGCGATGAGTTAGAGATATGGCAGAACAGAAGACAGTAAGATTTTTATCTAAAAATACGTCAAGTATACGTAAGATTGGTGAGTCATTAGGCAATATTTCTAAATCATTATCACTTGCATTTAGTTCAGCAAATCAACTTGGACAGACAACTAATAAAGATAATAGAGCAAAGAAAGAATTAATACGTAGAGATAATGAATTCTTTAATAGAAGATTACAAAATATTAGAAGGAAAGATAGAGAGGATGTTGTTGAAGCATCTGGTACAAGAGGACCTGCTAGTTTCTTAAACAAAAATATATTCAGAAGCACAAAAGGATTTCTTGGTAGGATTTTAGATTTTCTTGGTATACTTCTAATTGGTTGGGCAATTAATACTTTACCTGGAATTATAAAACAAATTGGTAGAGTAATTGGATGGATTAAAGATGCTGTTGGTATTTTTAAGGGGTTTCTTGACGGTGTATTTGGATTTTTTAATAAAATTTTTGGAGCAGTTAAAGATTTATCTGATAAAATACGTAGTATATTCTTCTTAGATGAACAGCAAAAAATAAAGAATTTATTGGGTGATATTACTATAGGATTTACTAAGTTAGGGCAAGATCTTGAGGATGAAGCTTATAAGATGACTGATTATGATGCTATGGGTATGACAGAAGCAGAGAAAATGCTTGGTAAGTTTGAAGAAGATATGGGAATGGAGAAGGAGGAAGAAGAAGATGATAATAAAAAGGATGATAAAAAAGAGGATGATAAAGAAGATGATAAAGAAGATGATAAGAAAGATGATGATAAGAAAGATGATGATAAGAAAGATGAGAAGAAAGAAGAAATTAAAGGAACTAATACTTCAGTAAATGATAAGGATTTAAAAGGACCTGATACAAGAGGATTGGATGGTGAAGAATTAACTGAAACAGAAAAACAACAGCAAGAGAAAGCACTTAATCAGAGTGGATTTAATGTAGAGGGATTTAAGGAAGGAACATCAAAGGTTAAGAAGGATGGATTATATAATCTTCATAAAGATGAAGCAGTTATTCCTGCTGAGAGTGTTAAAACTTATGGTGTTGAGTTTATAGAAAGAATCATTGCTAATACAGAACAGACTAATATTACTAAGAAGAAAGCAGCAAATCAATTATATCGTACTCTTCTTAGACAAATAAAAGAGGAGAAGGGATTTGTTACTGAGGGTGAGGCTGAGGAATTATTTAAAGAAACTGTAACTAAATTAAAAGACTCTCTTAATAAAGAACTTCCAAAGATTGAAAGTACGATTACTGAGGTCTTTAAAGGTCTTAAGGAAGCAGAGAAAACAATAATACCTGAATTGAAAAATATTGCTAATGAATCTAAGAAAATTATAGATGAAAAGATTAAAACTGATAGATTACCACAAACTATATTCATTCCTTCTATTCCATCTAGTACTAAGTCTGGTAATCAACAACGATCATCAGCTCCTGTGAAGAGAAGTATGGAGACTAGTTCTATTGGAGCAAATAAATATTTCTTAGCCGTAGAGGCTCTTACAACAGCGTACTTATAATGTCAGCAAAAGGTCCATCAGTATATGAAGATTTTCTATTAAGGTCAGTAGACGGTGAAATTACTGCCGATCTTAAAGAAAAGGTTGTTCTTTTTCAATATTATGAAAATATATTTTCACCTGTAATAACTGCTAAAGCATTAGTACAATCTGGTGGTGATTCTCTTAAATTACCAGATGGATCACTTAGATCAATTTATAATGGATTACCTTTAAGAGGTGGAGAAACATTATCTTTTAAGATAGGTGGTAATACAGAAACAAATCCTGGATTAGATTTTTCAGATGATCCAGAAAGATATCTTCATGTAGAGAGTATTACTAATGTATCAAATCAAACAGCAAAAGAAACTTTTGTATTAAATCTTTGTTCTAAAGAGAATATTACAAATGAAACTTCTAGAATTGGTAGAAAGTTTGCTTCTTCTCCTATATCAGATTCAGTAGAAAAGATTTTTACTGATTATTTAAAAACCAATAAAGAATTAAACATTGATAAAACACAGAATAAGTATGGTTTTATTGGTAATATGAGGAAACCATTTACTATATTAACCTGGTTAGCATCTAAATCTGTTCCTGGAGATGCTAAGAATGATGAAGATTCTACAGCAGGATTTGTATTTTTTGAAACGCAGGATGGATTTAATTTTAAATCAATCGATTCTTTGGTTACACAAGAACCATCTGAATATGAATATTTCTTTACTGAAGTTGTGAAAAGTGTTAAAAGAAATACTGATTTTAATATTCTACAGTATTCTACTGATAGGAATCAAGATTTAATAGGTAAATTAAGAAGAGGTGCTTTTTGTAGTCATCGTATGTTTATGAATCCTCTTACTTTTGAATACACTCCATATGATAAGGGATTATTTAAATATGAGGATTATGCTGGAAACTTTACTGCTTTAGGTGAGAAACCAGAAATTCCAGAGGAATTGAAATCTTCTCCAAGTAGAAGTATAACTGCCATATTAGATATGGGGACTTTGGATGTTGGTGTTTCTACTGCTATGAATGCTGATCCAGCTAAGGTTCAGTCTCAAACTATGATGAGATATAATCTTATTAATACGCAAGTTGTTAATATGATGATACCTTCAAATACAAATTTGAAAGCTGGTGATGTTATTAAAGTAGAAGTTCCTAGAATTGATAGAGAAGAGAGAAAAGATGTAGATGACCAACAGAGTGGTCTATATATGATTAAGGCATTATGCCATCATTTTGATACTAAAAATTCTTATACATCATTAGAGTTAATTAGAGATACGTTTGGACCCCAAGAAAAATGATCGAAGAAAGTTTATTAAAAAGTAATTTTGTAGGAAGAGATGGTTTACTTTGGTGGGTAGGTCAGGTAGCACCAGAGAAGGCTCAAGGTGAGCAGATTAATGGTGCTGGTTGGGGAAATAGAGTAAAGGTTCGTATTATGGGGTATCATCCTCAAAGTTTACAAGAACTTCCAGATGAGGATCTTCCTTGGGCACAGATATTATTACCATCAACTGCTGGATCAGGTAAAGGTGGTAGAGCAACTAGTGTGAAATTATCACCAGGTGATAATGTTATGGGATTCTTCATGGATGGTGAAGATGCTCAACTTCCTGTAATATTTGGTATTCTTGGAAATACAGGGTATGCTCCAGCTAAAGAATATGCTGGACCATTTCAACCATATACTGGATTTACTAGTAAGATTGAAAAGGCTAATGCCATGTTTGTGGGAACTGAAACTAATGAGATGAATGCTTCCACTAATGAATCTCCTAGATTACTTCCAGCTGATGTTGTTAAAAAACTAGAAACTACTTTAAAGAGGGAAGTAAAAGGTGCTTCAAGTAAATTAGGTCAAGTCATATCACTTGCTGGTGGACCAGAAGATGGTGTTTTAAATGAAATTTCCAATGAAATGGAAAATATGATGAGTGATATAAAGGCAGGTGGATTAACTGGTAGTGCTCTTAAAAGTAGAATTAATAGTGCAACATCTGAGATGATGTCTGGTGCTACTAAGTTAAATGGTCTTATGACTAAAAACTTAATAGATAATGGATTAACTGGTGCTTTAACTGGTGGGTTGGATAATTTATATAAAGGTGTTTATTCAACGGTTATGGCAGCTACAAGCAGTACGAATGCTGCTAAATTAGCTGGTGCTGCTGCTCAAGGAGCTATGGTAAATCCAGTTAAAGCTTTAGAAGGTGCTATCCCATGTGTAGGCCAGAAAATCCTTGGATCATTGGGTGATAAGATTAAAGGATTATTAGGACAAATTGCTCAGAATGTAACTAATTTTGCTAAATGTGTTGCTCAACAATTTATTGGTGGTATATTTAATGATATTATTGGTGGTTTGACAAAAGGTTTAGCAGGTCCATTGGGTGGACTTTCTAAAATATTAGGTGGATTTGATATTTCTGGATTTTTAAAATCTGGTGCTAAGAAGTTGATGAATCTTAGTAATGTGTTTAAATGTAATAATAAGCAAGAATATGATTTTGGTATAAAGGAATGGGTTATTGGTAAAGGACCTAAGAATGCTATTGATATTGGTGTTGATAAAATTTTAGAACTTGCTAATATTGCTGATGGAATGCGTGTTATGGGTGAAGGTGCTATACAAGATTTAACTATAGCAACTGGTTCTTTAGGTATATTTGATTTCTTAAATCCAAGTGTTAATATTCCTGGTAACAGTAGTCCTCTTGGTGAATGTTATTCTGGACCTCCTACTAAATGTGGTGGATTCAAGGTTGAGATATTTGGTGGAGGTGGTATTGGAGCTATAGCTAAAGGTATTTTTGGATCAATTGTTAATGATGAAGCTGGATCAACTGGTAGTATTATTGGAATAGATCTATTAAGTGGTGGAACTGGATATAAATCGCCACCATTTATTGAAATTACTGATGATTGTAAGCAAGGATATGGTGCGATGGCTAGGGCTGAGATAGATGAGGATGAAGAATCTCCTACTTACGGACAAGTTACAGACGTTTATATTGTTAGTCAAGGTGAAAATTATCCTGTTCCAGAACCAGAATTAGATTCTAAACCACCTTATGTTGTAGATCATGTAGTTATTGTAAATCCAGGTATTGGATATACTTCGACAGATACATTTAAGGATGAAGATGATAATGATTATAAAGCATATGTTGATAATTCTGGAAGAATAGTTAATTTGGTTCCACCTGATGCTGAACAATATAATGTAAAAGATGTTGTGAAATTGCCTAAAATTATTATAAAAACAGAAACTGGATCAGGTGCTATATTAAAACCATCATTAAAACCTAGACCAACTTATCAGGGTGAAGTTAAACAAGTAATTGATTGTATTAGTTAAGATAAATAACTATTACGAGAACATAAGATATGGCAGAAAGACCCTCTGATATACAAAACTGGCAAAAGAGGCAATTTATTTCCTTTGGACCTCATTTTAGGATTGATAGTGGAAATCCTCAGATGGGTCTTAATGGGGAGATGGTTTATAATTTATTTGCAACAACTGAGAGTGGTGATACTAATGTAATGGGTCTTCAGAATGGAGGCAATTTTCAATTATTTAATGATCAGACTGTAGAAATATATGGTAATACTGGACCCAAATGTAAAGGTGGTGTTGGTATTAATATGTGTACCTTTAATGGTGGACAGATAGGACTTACTGCTAAAGGTGGTGGAGAAGTTTTAATTAAAGGTAAGAAAATAATTCTTGAAGCAGAAGATATTGAAATTCTATCATCAAATACTCTGAGACTAGGTGATAGTTCATGTAGTAGTGTTGATATCTATGGAACTAGGATTCATGGACATGGATCCACTGGTAATTATTTTGTAAGATCTCTTTCTAGTGGAAGTCTCACTCAGAGAGCATTTTCCAATAGTCACTGTAAGGATCGGATATAATGACATTACGGAGTTATGATGACCATACACCTGGTCAAAATAGAAATCAGAAGGTTACTGAATTTAGTAATGATGTATATGTTTATGGAAAATTATATGCTGATTTAGTTGGTGGGTTAACTGGTGATGGTGGTGCTTTAGAAGTAGATCAGTTAATTGTTAATAATAATTCTACTTTTAATGGTGATATTAGAGTAAATGCTGAATTAGATGCTGATTATTTAACAGTAAGGCATAGACTTAATGTTGGTGTAGCAGGTACAGTTCTTACTGCTATATCACAACCAAAAAATGCTGATGATGGTCAAGTTGGACCAAGGGTTGGTATAGGATCTACACAACCAGATGCTTTATTTCAAGTTGGTGAGAAACTTAAATCATTTATTGTTACTGAAGATGGTGATGTAGGAATAGGAACTACGACTCCTAGAGTTAATTTTGAATCTAGAGCTCTTACTTGGTTAGGTAATAAATGTTTAACTGTTACTGTAGATCCGTGTAGAGTTGGTATAGGATCTACCCTACCTGCAACTAAATTCCAAGTTAATGATACAGAAAATACAACTTTTGTTATTAATAACACAGGTGGTGTAGGTATTGGAACTTTAGATCCTACTGCCATTCCTTTATATAATTCTAGTCAAGAAGGTGTAATAAAATTAAATGTAAATGGAACAATTAAGATTGATCGAAATATAATTGACTCTGCTAATTCTCCAGGTGTAAATGGGTATTATCTGAATAGGGACGCTAATGGTATTCGTTGGGTACAAGCATCTCCTGTAGATTTAGATGGAATATATGCTCAAGATGAAGGTGTTTATTTACCTACAAATGGAGCTTCTCAGTTATTCACTGTATTTAATTATAAACAAATTAATAGTTTAGGTGTTGGAATAGATAATCTAATTCCTATACCAAACCCATCAAATCCAACAATGATCTGTGATGTACAAACACAGGATTTGTGGGGTTTTGTTGGTAGTGCTAGTGATGCTCCAATCTATAGAATGTCTAATGTTGGTATTAAGAATAATAATCCTAACGTAGAATTAGATGTAACAGGTCAAGCTCATGTAACTGGTGATGTTAAATTTGATTCTAAATTGGAGGTAGATGGTGATACCTTCTTAAATTCTAAGTTAGATGTTGATGGTGCTACAACACTTAATAGTACTCTAGATGTAGATGGGGATACGACTTTAAACGCTACATTAGATGTTGACGGTGCTACAACACTTAATAACACTCTTGATGTTGATGGATTAACAACATTTAATGAATCTACTGATGCTAGTAGTCCTACAAGTGCTTCTGTTCAGATTGATGGTGGTTTAGGTGTTGTTAAAAAGGTACATATAGGTGATAAACTAACAGTAGATAGTCCTATACAATCTATAGATCAAGATACTGGATCTATAGTTACTGAAGGTGGTGTTGGTATTGAGAAGAATTTAAATGTTGGACAGAATGCTAAGATATTTGGATCTTTAGAACTAGAAAGTTCTTTAATTGATTATCATAATCTTGTTCCTAATCCTGCTACAGGTAAAAAGGATTGGAGATTATCTTCTATTGGTGTTGGTGTTTCTTGGAGACCATCTGGAGTAGAAACGGAGAATATAGTCTATGTAACAAAAGATGGTAATGATAGTAATAGTGGATTGTTAGAAGGTGATGCTGTAAAAACAATTGGTAGAGCTGCTGCTATAGCTCAAGAGGGTGATACGATTAAGGTTAGATCTGGTGTTTATAATGAAAATAATCCTATTGGTTTAAGAAATGATGTTACTGTTTCTGGTGAGGATTTGAGATTAGTTACTCTTGTACCTAATAATCCAACAAAAGATTTTTTCCATGTTAGAGTTGGATGTTTGATTCAGAATATGAACTTTGCTGGATCAAGTCATGCAACAAGTCATGTTGGATGTGGAGCAGTTGCTTTTCCACCAACTCAAGCATCTATAACTGCTGGAACAGATTTTCAAGCAATTACTGGATATACTGAATTGGGACCAGCAGATGAAGGTCCAAGAGGTAGATGGAGATCACCTTATGTAAGAAATTGTACTAACTTTATGACTGGTAGTATTGGTATGAAGATCAATGGTGATCATGCTATTGCTAATCACTCTGGTGTTAATAATCTAGGACAAGATATTAAGAGTATGGTTTGTGATGCTTTCACACAATATAACGAGGCTGGTATAGGTGTTTCTCTTACAAACAATGCTTATGCTCAGTTAGTTTCTATCTTTACTATTGGATGTGATGTTGCTATATTCTGTGGATCTGGTGGTCAATGTGATTTAACAAACTCTAACTCATCATTTGGTAATGTTGGTTTGAAAGCAGATGGTGTTGGAGATATTGAGTTTGATGGATTTTTGGATAATCCTATTGATGGAGAATCTGATAAAGTTGAATTAAATAATTGTCAAGATTTTAATACTCCTAATAGGAGATTCAGGACACCTTTTGATGGTCAGGCAGCATACTTCCACTTAGATATGAGTGATTATGCAGATACACCATCAACAGCACAGATAACAGAACCTTTACAATTCATAAGATCTGTTACTGTTACTAATGGTGGTAATCCAGGTGAATATAATGCTGGTTCTCCACCAGTTATTACTGCTTCTTTACCAGAAGGTCCAGAGTCAATTATTGCTGAATTTTCTCCTAATATATCTGCTGATGGACTTCTTGAATCTGTTGATATTATTGCTAGTGGTAGAAACTTCTTACCTACACAGA
>MDSY01102227.1_pt1 | contig 10490 bp, 11 predicted proteins | sample 811131 | NCBI WGS metagenome assembly MDSY01 (sample SAMN05326643, study PRJNA326480) | marine metagenome | isolation source: seawater | place: Atlantic Ocean: South West | collected 2010
AAGGTGAGCGAACTCTCCCTCACGGTTGGTGGAGAACAAGTCTTGCGATTCTGCCGCGCCTACGGCTTCCGTAACATCCAGAACGTGGTGCGACGGCTCAAGGCGGGAATCAGCCCTTACCATTACATCGAGCTGATGGCATGCCCGGGCGGCTGCGCCAATGGCGGCGGGCAGCCGCGGCCGCCTCCCATAGAGGCGCAGACGCGCCGGCAGCTCGTCGAGAAGCTCTACACATCGGCGCCGGATGTTGTGCAGCGGGACCCGCGCGAGAATCCGCACGTGGACGCCATGTTGGCGCCCGGTGGCTTCTTCGAGGGCGGACTCGGCGGCGAACGCGCGCAGAAGTGCTTGCTCACCCAGTTCCACGACCGCAAAGCCGATGCGGAAATGACCGAGGGGAGTGCGTTGACGACGCAGTGGTGACGAATTTGCGCTGTGTGTGTAGTGCTGGTCATAGTTATAGTATGAGTATACACAAGTGTAGGTATCGAATGCCGTGAGAGGCCTGAGGGCGCTTTGTCTCCGCCGGCTCACGGTGTGTGTGTCACAGTACCAGTAGTATAAAGTATATTAATATTAGTTATTAGTACATGAATATGTGGTCAGTCCTCGGTTATACAAAATTCAGAAGTCTCATCACACGAGTCTCGTCGAGAATCTATGCGTGCAGTTTACACTGGAAGCTGTATGGTCCGAGAGGTGCATGGATCGTCGCCCGTGCTGCTGCGCGTCCCCAGTTCCCTACCGAGGTTCCTCATGAAGCTCTAGGTACCTCTAGGCTCATGTACAAGACTACGTAGATGACAATCAAATGACGTCTCGTGACAACGGTGGCCATGCAGTGGACAGACCAGCAAAGCAGCGTTGCCTGTCGCCCTCTGACTCTCATTCGCGACTCGTCGCGAAACGCCCCCGAGAGTTGCTTTTTCTGGCGATTCCGGTCACTTAGGTCACTCGAGCTTCAGCCGCGCGCCTCTTCTTGCGCGCGCAGGTCCCGTTCGAGCCTCTCCAAGACGGTGGCCTCGGACATCTCCTTGACGAGCACACCCGGCTCCATCTCCGCACGCATCACACGCACTCGTCTCCTCGGCGCACTCTCCGCCACGAGGAGCAATGCGCCGTCTGGCGTCTCCCTCCGCGGCGCAGTGGCCGCCTGCCACTTTTGATCGGCGGTCTGTTCCCTCTCCTCGTCGGGATCGGCGTAGCCGCCCCCAGAGCTGAGGAAGCGCAGGATGACTCCCTCCGCCACCTCCTCAAGCTGAACCTTGGTCGTCAGCCCACGGCCGGGCTTGGTGAACGTGCGCGCCCACTCCTTGAGCCAGCGGACCGCTTCGTCGCTCGACATGGCGCGCAGTGGCCGGCGCAGGATCTCGGGGCCCACCAGCTTGAGGAACTGATCGTCGAGGCCCGGGCCGTCCACGCTGTTGAGCACGCCACCAGCCTGCGGCGGAGCATTTGCCATCCCGAAGGTTGCGTTGACAGCCTCGTCGCGTCGGAGCGTTTCGACGAGCGCTTGCGCTGCGACCCCGACACCAATCTCGCCGCTGAGAGCGTCGCCGGGTGAGATGAGGAGGGCGTCTTCGAGAGATGCGGACGGCACCGCCGCGGGTGCAGGGAGAAGCTTACCAAGGCGAACCACAGAGTGGCAAGGAAGGCTACCCTTGGCACGCATCACTGCCTCACCCTCCATGGCGCGCTGCTTGTCGAGTTGTCCGAAAACATTCTTGAGACTCCACGGGAGCGAGTTGGTCCTCTCGACGCCATGTGAGGAGACGACGAGGAGCCGTCGTGTTTCATCGCCCACCGCCGCCATCAGGCGCTCCATGGCCTTGGGCTCCACGCCGCCCACGCCACAGCCACTCTCGGATAGGATGACGACAGCGTCGGCGCCGGCGAGCGCTCTTTTGAGTGCACTGGGCGCGAAGGGCGAGTACTCGAGGCGTTCAACGGCATCGGGGAGGGAGGAGTCGCCGCCAAGCGATCGAAGCCGCCATGGAGTCCCAGATGCAAGCTCAGAGAGCAGTGCACCGCCGAGCTCGCAGCCACCGCCGACGATGACGACGAGAGCGTCTGTTGGGAGGGTCGGGTCGGGCACGCCGTCGGCGGAGAGGTTGAGGGTCGCGGCGGCGGGATCGGCGGTGGCGGTGGTGGAGGTGCCAGGAGCCTTTGCGAGCAGCGCGTCGATCTTTGCGTTCATCGTGCTCTGGAGCTCGTCCTGGATGCCGGCGAGCTCGGAGGCAATCTTTGTCTCCATCTTCTCCTGAACGGTGTCGAAGCTCTGGTTGAGCTCGTCGACGACGGCGGAGACCTCGCCCTTGCGGTCTTCGACTAGACCATTGATCAGACGCTCGTCGCTCTTGCGCAGCTCCTCGTTGCTCGTCTCGCTCAGCGCCTTGCGCAGCTCACGCATCACTTCGTCGCCGAGCGACTCGGAGCCCTCCTCCTCACCGGCGGAGCAGACGACCCGAAAGGTGGCGGGCCGCGAGGGTGAGGCATGGCGCAGCGCACCCGCTCCCAAGGCGCCGCCACAGCGCAGCCCGGACACCGTCGACGCCGTGGCCAGCAGACCGAGGATTGCGTATCGGGAAACCATCGGAGTTGGCGCTACCGTAATGAGTTTTTTTCCGTCATCGGGTAGTTCCTAAAGTTATTTTTTCACCTATAGAGGAAACCTTTGGGTACTTGCAGCGAACAGGCGCAATAATCGGCCCGAGGAGACGACACCCTCGGCGCCGGGCGCATTGCTGACATGGGCGGAGGGGCCGCTGGCAAGTGGCCACGATGGAAAGTGATGCAGGACTGCGCTGCCACATGCGTGAACGAGTTGACAAGATGCTCATTGCATGCGCGGCAGAGCGCGACTCCTTTGGCACGACTGTGACTTAGCCTGCCAATGCTAGCAGCTGTGTGCTCAGGCGACACTTGCGGTGCGTGCAAGGCCCGCATGGCATGGACTCAAGCAGCCATGTATATGCTTTCCATCGCGCAGGTGGTCGTCCCGATGCTGCCCTTGCCTCTCGGTTGCTGGTGCCTCGACGCGGATCCTGTTGGCAAAGAAACCTCAACTGCTCAAAAGCTGCATGAGCTCATGAGTGCTCCCAAGATGGCTGTGTGGATTTAGACTTGTGCCGCCCTGTTCCACTCAACAGCGCCGCTCATGTCGCGTCTCGCTCTTGTACATGATAGGTTTCTTTACAAGGCGATCAAATCGTTCAACCGCTCACCGCCACCGATTGCTACTGACAGCAAGACTACGCTCGAACGAGGGCTCTATCAGGAGCCTGTCTACCAGGGCATCGACTTTTCTCGGCAGACATTTGTCAAAAACATGTAACATACTCACGTCAGCCGTAGTGCCGATGCAAGCATCACATTGTGGCAGCCTATGATCCCCACCATTCGCACCACTCCCTACCTGCAATCAACCCACATATATACCTCCTCCCACCTAGGACGCCACGCGGTGAGCCGGGAAGCTGGGGACCTGCTGCTAAAAGATGAGACAATGTGGTTATTTTGATATATATATATTAGTCTGAATCTAACAATATTCTTGATAGTTGATTCTAAATATTAATATGTCGGAAATAAATTTAGACAACTTGAAAGATGGCAATGCAAGTCGAAGTATTATCTCAACTCTCAAAAGACTTTAGACTACAAGGGCCAAACTCAAACTGAAACTACTCGAGTCTCGAGCCTGGGCCGCTACTGTTACACGTAGTATAATACTCCGAGTATATATACTATCTAAGATCAATGAGGAAAGGGCATCGTGTCACTGTATCTGTGGCACAACGGTACAGGGACCAACACGAATTATACAATAAAACGGCTTGGTGCTAGGAACAACCCCAGCCAGCGTTGTTTGGTCAAGAAGACGCCGCGAGACACGCATCGGATCTCCAATGCGATTTGGCATATGTCCAACGGCCATTGGCCTTGAGCGCCAGCAATCATCAGCATCTAACCACCCATCACCGACTTCTCCGCAACGCTTCGCACCTTTTTACTATACATCTTCTTGTCGGTCTGATAAAGATGTGCTGCCTCAGGGTTCGCAGGGCTGGCGCCTAAGAGAGAAGAAACGGGGCGGAGGGGAAGATCGGATCGAGATCGGGTCGAGATCGCGCGAATGGGCGAGTCTGAGGCCCTCAGATACGGGGGCGTCCAGATTGCGCGAATGGACGCCACTCACAGGCTCTCAGGTATTGCTATGCTCATGCTTGGGGCTTTCCGGCAAAACACTCGGAAGGAAGGCGAGGGGTGTTAGCTTCTCTGCGGGAATGGCTCTCTGCGGGAATGGCTTACAATTGGGATCTGTGAGCAGCGAGCGGATGGCCATCAGCATGGAGCACACGGTATATATGGGAGACCAGTTGTCTTGAATCATATCCATGCACAGGGTGCCGTCCGGGTAGATGTTCGGATGGAACTGCAGCGAAAAGAAGGAACAGTGTCAGCACATGTCGGCACGCCACCCCCTGCAGCACCCAACGCACATGACGTCTACGGTGACGGGCGAGGAGCGAGGGTTCGCACCATCTCTGATGTGAAACGCACGCGTGGCGGCTTGTCCGGGTACTCATCCGTAAACGTCAGTCGCATAGAGTAGATGCCCCCCTCCCAAGGTGTGTCGTCCGGACCAAAGATGGTTCCATACCAGATGTGGATGTTGTCCTCAGTGATCGGGCTGGCACTCAAGCCATCGGGTGGGGACTGCCGCATCTCTTTCAGGTCGGACATGAGCCGCAGATTCGACGACTTGCGGCCGGACATGGCCTGCAGGCGGACAGACAATACACGCTCACATAGGCAGATCCTGGCAGACTTCTCGCGATGTCCGCGAGCTCTGCGGAGGAGCCTAGCACCAGAGCGGAGGGCTGTGTCAATCTCAGAGCAGTAGGGCTCCAGCGCACCTTCACGTTAGATCTCTTCCCCTCCGCAATAGGCGCTGTCCGCCCTTTGTGATGTTCAGACAATCTGTGGTTCGCGGCGGCGTACGAGTTTCGGTACTGTTTTAACCAGTACATACCGGGTAGAAGTGTGGGACTGATGACTTTGGGAGTCGGACTAAAAAAACGCTTGTTACTGTACTGTTACTGTACGTGAGTTTCAGTACAGAAACGTTTGGTTTATTTTTAAACGTATTCAATATCTTTTTTAGAGCGCCTCCTCCGACGGCAACCTGTCGCCCAGTTGCTCCAGCAGCCGAGGGGAGCGAAGGAAGCCAACGAGGATGTATCGCTGACCCCCAGTGGTCGGCACCGAAGCGTGCTTAAGCCCCCCGTAGTGGCTGAGCAAGTCGCCCCGCTGCGGCCGGACGACCGGCGGAGTGATCCCTGGGAAGTAAGTGCCCCCTCCCTCAAAGTCGCCTGCATCGCTCAGCAGCAGGTTGAAGCTGATTCCGCGCCCATCGTCGTCCACGTGCATCGCGAGGCCATCGCGTCCGGGCACTCCATCAAACTTGAGCAAGAAGGAGTCGTAGAGCCACATGTCGTCTAGGTTGAACTGTGCTCGTAACGCCGGATGAATCGTCGACTCGAGCTTCGCGTTCAGCCAGCGCAGCAGATCGGGTGAGTCCGCCACGAGCATGTGCGGTGCACGCACTTGGTCCGCCACAGTGCCCACCGGAGCACTGCAGAGCACAACAGCAGACACATCAGCAGAGCACAACAGACGATCAAGCGAGGCATTGGGGTAGAAACGGGTTAGGCTCGGCTGAGGCACGGCTAAGGAACGGGGTCGGTGAGGGCCAGGTACGGCTGAGCAACAGCTGAGCAACAGCTAAGCAACAGCTGATCAGACGGAATCGTATGTAGGAAGGTGTGGTGGTTGTGGTGGTGGAGGTTCGAGGTCGTCCGTTGCAGAGCTATAACTGGGGTGGCTTGCTTGGCGCGATTGTTGGGACGGCAATCAATCTGTAACGAGTGTGCTCATGTTCGTCTCTCGGCGCCCTACTAGCGAGGTGGCGGATTCCCCCAGCCTCCACACTTGGCTGCATGCTCCTCTGCTGTACGAATCACCCAATCGCACTCATCGGCGCTCGCAATCGAAGTGCGCCATACGCCACTCGGTGCGAGCTGCTCGAAGGCGGGCGGAGACGGGAGCTCTGTGTGTGGACCTGGACACCAGTACTCCAACGCCTGGTTCGGAGTGCCTGTGATCGCTTGCGCGGCACGCAGGCATCGGCGCGCGTCGTCAAACTTGCCCATCGTGCGAAGGACGTTGGCGAGGTCGAGCTGGACTTGGGCATCAGCGCCGCGGCTGAGCTCACGGGCGCGCTCAAGAGAGACGCGTGCAGCTTCGAGCCGCCCCTTGCCGTAGAGCAGCGTGCCGAGCGACTGCCAGCCAGCGCTCTCTCCGGGACGAACTGCGACGGCAGCACAGCACTGAGCTGCCTGGGCGTAAGACCTCACCACACCGCGCAGGGCGTCGAGCGATACGGTCCTGCCAAGGTTGAGCAGGACAGCCAGCAGCAAGACGCGCATCTCCGCCAGCGGCGTCGAACTTTTGCGTGAGCCTAGGTCTCTTGTAGTGCTGTGCACACCTACATAATCCTAATTCTAACCAATCGCCACCAATGCACCGACGGAAATCGGCGGAGCGGCCAGCGCAGCGACCGACGCCCATCTCCTGGCAGGAGTCTGCGGCGCGAGAGGCTGCCGCCGCCGAGAAGGCGGCAGCTGCCGCGAGACGCGCCAGCCACCAGCTGTTGACGGCTGCGGCCGCCGCCGTTACAGTCTTCACAGTCGCCGCGGCCACGTTTGCCAACTCGCTAACAAGCCCCCTCCTCCACGACGACTTGAGGGCGATCAGCGAGAATAGCGATGTGACGAGTGTCATCTCACTCCGCTCACTCCTCTCGCTCCGCTCACTCGACCCTCTCCTTCGCCACGACTCCTTTGGCAATCCTATGAGCTCACCCACTCGTGATGGAGCATACCAACCGATAGCCGTGCTCTCCTTCGCGTTGAACCACGCGATCCATGGCCTGTCTCCATACGGCTACCACCTCACCAACGTCCTCCTCCACGCGACCGCCAGTGCACTCCTCTCAATCTTCGCCTCTCTCCTCCTCCCTCCACCTGCGGCTTTCTTTGGGTCGCTTCTATTCGCTGTACTCCCAATCAACTCAGCGGCGGTTGCGAGCGCTTCCGGACGAGCGGAGGTGCTTGCGGGGCTCTGGACTCAACTCAGTCTCATATCCTACCTCGCCGCCACCAACGCAGAGCGCAACGGTAGAGGACTCCTTCACGCGACTCTCGTCGGGATGGCGCTCTGCGCCGGAGCGCTCGGCGCCGGATCTTCCGAGACGGCGTCTTCCGTCTTCATTCTGCTCGGCGCGGTCGAGCTGGGAGTGCGCGCGCGACATGGCGGCACACGCCACCGTGCACCACTCGCCGCGATCCGTCTCACCCTCGCAACCGCCTGCGCAATCGCGCTCGTCGTATGGAGACGACACGTTTGCGGAGGTGTCCCACCAAACATTCCGGCAGCGCTCAACCCAGCGGCGGCGCACCCGGAGCTGGCGGTGCGCGCGCGCACGTTGGGGTACCTCGCGGCGCGACAGCTCCTCCTCATCCCGAGCCTCGCCGGCTTCGCGTGCGACTACTCGGGTCTTAGCGTGCCTCTCGTGCTAGAGGGAGATACAAGAGTCTACATTGCTGTCTCCGTTCTCTTGCCCGTGCTGGCTGTTGGCGTGAGGCTGGGTTGGGCGGTGTGCTCGGAGGCCTTCGGCGGGAAGGGCTCGAGGGGTGCACGCGAGAAGCACCCCAGCATGCGCGCCGCTGCTCCCACACGGTACCTCAGCAAGGCGGGTGCGGCGTTCATCGCATATGCGCTTCTTGTACTCCCCTGGCTCCCCTCGAGTCATCTCCTCGGCAGTCTCCTCGGGCACGTGGGGTTTGTCATCTCGGAGCGCGCGCTGTACATGCCCTCGATGGGCGCATCTCTCCTCGCTGCGCTCACCATCCATCGCGCGATTGGCGCGCAGAAAGCGCAGCGCTGCAGCGCCGCCGCGGCGCTCCTGCTCATCTCCGTGTACGCGTGGCGCGCCACTGAATGCAATCTGCTGTGGCGCTCGTCAGAGTCTCTCTACCGTTCAACCCTCGCTCACCTGCCGGAGAATGCCCAGATCCACCTGGCGCTCGGGAGAGCACTCGCCAACGAGGGAGGCGGAGGAGCAGAGACAAGGGAGGCGACGCCCGAGGCGCCCGCCTTCCACGAGGCGCTCATGTTGTACGAGAGGAGCGTAGAGCTCGATCGTCGCGCGGGGTTCGCGGTCAAGGCGGACACGTTGTACAGTATCGGAGTCGCGAGGATGCATCTCGGGCAGTTCGAGAGCGCGGAGGAGACGCTGCGGCAAGCAATGGCTGCGGCGCCCGATCCTGCGTGGGCGGTGCGCTTCGGCGACCCCAAGGCACTCACGATTGCGACCGAGGTGAGGTACAACCTCGGCGTCGTTCTCATCAGAAAGGTGCTCCATCTGCCCCAATCTCCCCCAATCTCCCCCAATCTCCCCCAATCTCCCCCGAGCCGGAAAGAATCCAAACCAAAGCCCGAATCGGATCTGAACAGAATCCAACGCGCACACATGCTCGCTTCCCGTGTCTGAGTGTCGATGCGTGTTGGACGTTGCTCAGGTGCATGATCTGCTGCAAGGCGGCAGCGGCATTGCAAGCGCGCAAGAGGCCGCCGAGGGCGCGGCCAAGGGAGACACGTCCGACGAGCGTGCCGACGAGGAAAGTCCAGTGGACGCCAAGGCGAAACGTACAGCTGCCATGGAGGCGGCGTTTCTGTTTGGGGAGGCCTACAAGCTCACTGGGGGTCAGCAGGCCTTTCCCACCAAGGCGGCCTCATACACTTGCGATGAGCTCGTCAAGTTGCTAGAGCGCGTCTCAGAGGTGCGAGAGCTTGGCAATGTCGATACGCTCGGCGCGGATGGGCCACAAAAGCTCATGCTGAACGGACTTGCCACCGCGCTTTGGTACGCACGTGAATGCACCGACTGGCCATCCGCAGGGGTAGGGGGAGAATTGAACAACAGCTCAGATTAATCTATCAGGAAATCCAAATCACATTGTGATTATTGATCATCTATTCGGAATTGAATCTTCCAAACTTGAACGATATTTTTTCACGCAAACTTATTTAGGCTTGAATTTGCAAAGTACGTGAATGCATCGTAATCGTCGATATATAGCTAATAGCTATGCTTGACCACCAACTTACTTTTGAAATCCAAGTATCGGAAAATCCTCATAAGTTCAAACTCATATAGGATATAAAGACTTGTTGTTTTGCATGCATCGCTTCCCTTCCTTCAGAGCCTCAAAAATGCCCTCGCTGCGAAGCACCCTCCTCCCGCTCGTCGCTTGTCTCATTGGGTCTCGACATGCTGCCCTGGCCGCCCCAGTGACTACTCGTGCCGAGCAGCTGGAGGCCGAGTGGAAGCTTGTGCAGTCGATGGACCTCCAGCCGCTTATCGACAAATACCTCAAGACGATTAATGCGGTGAAGGCTGCGAATGCGGATCCCAGCAGCGAGAACGACGAGGCAACCTACAAGTTTGTGGAGAAGTTGGCGATTCTCAGGAGGGATCGTCTCGCGCAAGAGGCCGAGTTCAGGTATCAATGGGAGTTGAAGCAGCCGGAGGTGCTCAAGGAGTGGGCTGACGAGCTGCATGACCTGTCCGAGGAATTAGCCGCAACTCCCGCTGTCGGGCAAGTGACAACTCCCCCTGTTGGGCTACTGAGGACACGGACGGCTATCTCGAGCTGCCGTCGCGACCAAGCCTGCCGCATTCAGAGCTCGTGCGAGCTCCCGACTTGCAACTATGGCGTCTCAAACGGCTGTCAACGCGAGATCAAGGCGTTTACGGACCGAGGCTTCAACGCAGACTCAGCGTGCACCCGGGCTGCTTACGCCGACACCAACAAGTGCGGAGGCTGCCACTTTGCTACCGCCAACCTCACGTCTTGCGCCTCAACGACATTCACGCCCGATGCTGAGTGTACAAGAAAGGCCAAGATTGGATCTACTCCTGCGAGCAAGCCTTTCCTCGATGGTTGCAATCTCGATGGGGTCGACCTCCGAAATGTGGACTTGAGCGCAGCTTCCATGGACAGCGTGAGTCTCAGATGCGCAGACCTGAGGGGCGCAAAGCTCTTGTCCACGACGCTGACTCGCGCGGACCTGAGTCAAGCCCAGCTGGATAACGCAGACCTCTCGAATGCAGTGCTCACTTCCAGCGAGCTGGTGAAGGTCTCCTTCACGGGAGCGACTCTCAACAAGCCTGACCTGGCATTTACCAATTTGGCAGGTCCTGTCTTCAGAACCCCCTCTCGCCAGCTCATCTACCCCCCCCCCGCCTCGCCAGCTCAGCTGACCCTCCCCCCTCGCCAGCTCATCTGCCCCCCCCCCTACAGGCGCTGATTTTTCCGACGCCACGGTCTCGGAGCCTACGCTCAAAGAGACCTATCTCACGG
>MDSY01002840.1_pt1 | contig 10489 bp, 9 predicted proteins | sample 811131 | NCBI WGS metagenome assembly MDSY01 (sample SAMN05326643, study PRJNA326480) | marine metagenome | isolation source: seawater | place: Atlantic Ocean: South West | collected 2010
TAAAGCACACCCTTAAACACTTTTTATAAAGACTAACATCAATTACTAGGTCTAGTTCTTTTAAAACTTAATTATATGTTAAGATTAATTTTATTGGTAGCGGAGGAGGGACTTGAACCCCCGACACGCGGATTATGATGACTTATTTTGTTATTTTAATGTTTAATATTAAATACTTAAGAAGAATATTTTGCGGAGTGCTACATAGTGCGTTACGATCTCAAAATCTGCACTTTTCAAAAACACTATGTTCAACACAGTGTTCTGCCTATGAGTGTTTTGAATAGTGTTTGAAATATCTTTGCAAACACAATCTCCGTAAATCACTCTATCTCAGTAGCTCTCTGACTAACAACAAACGCTGACTCAAGTAGATTCTTTCTACCATACAGATGCCAACCTGCATCCCATTATATTTTTGGTTCGCACGACAAACAGAACTTAAAATCAGGTCAAAAACAAGAGCTATCCACCCTTAGCTGACCTTTGTGGCATCCGCAGCAAATGGCAGCAAGGAGCCCAGAGTGTGAATTCGTTTTTCGTGCTGCGTGCGCACACAGCACGATTTCTGTTTTAGCAACGTCTTATCAGATATTGGTAATCGACTTGAGGAAAGCGGTCGTTGGTGAATTCGAACGCGAAATCAAAGCTAGCATGTCTGACCCTCGTATAACTTAAAGCCAAGATCGACGGTACGCACATTGCTCTCTGAATGGTCATTGCTTGGGAGCGAAATGAACTTTCCAGCCTGCTTGCCCATCTCGTATCGCGGTGTTTCGATGGTGGTCAAACGCACCGGCAACGCATCTAGAAAGGGCAAACCATTGAATCCTGCCAAAGCTATATCTTCGGGCATGCGAATGGCTTCTGATAAACAGTGCATGATGCCGCCCGTCGCCAAATCATCGTTGGAATAGTAGATCGCGTCGGGCCGATCCCGTCGTAACAGGATTTCAGATGTCATCCGGCGTCCTTCCATCATTGACGAAGGGGTGGCGCTGACATCCTCGGACAACATGGTTGCGCCTGCCTCGCGTAAGGTCTGTCGAAACCCATCAAGCCGCTTACGCGCCCGCAAATCGCGCCCACTGTGGCTTCCAGCATAGACAAAACGCCGATGACCTTTTGCAAGCATGTGTTTTGCGGTCGTTTTTCCTGCCTCGGTTTGGGACAGCCCAATCGCCACCGAAATAGGCGTACCATCAATATCCATGATCTCGACCACGCGGACACCTGCAGCATCGATTGCTTTTCGCGTAATGTCAGAATGTTCCAGACCGGCAAGGATTATTCCCGTGGGCCGCCAGGACAGAAGATCGCGCACCAAAGCATCCTCTTTATCCTGTGAATATTCAGTCACGCCAAAGACAGGGCGGCACCCTTCATTTGTCAGTGCGTCGGTAATCCCACTAAGTACCTCATTAAAAACGGAGTTTCCCAAAGTCGGCAGGACAACCGCAATCAAAGGCGTTTTTTCGGACCTAAGACCGCGCGCAAGACGGTTCTGGACATAGCCAATTTCCTCTGCAGCCGATGTGACTCGGTCGCGGACTTCTTTTGAAATATAGCCCTTGTCGTTCATGACGCGTGAAACGGTCATCTGGCTCACGCCTGCCTTGTCTGCGACGTCGTCCATGGTTGGGTGTGTAATTTTATTAGTCATTGAAAGCCTGCCTCGCATTAATTGAATCGCGCAAACGAAGGATACTCTTGACAGATGTTTACGTAAACATGTATGACTAATTCAATATGTTTACGTAAACATATTGCGAAAATTATAAAATGGGAGGATTTCAAATGAAAAAACTGCTTTTGGGAACAGCATTTGCTGCAATTGCTTCGACGTCTGCTTACGCAGAGACATACCGTGCAGAATGTTTTGCGCCCGCTCCGGGCACGGGAACAATTCAAGGCGTTGCCGTCGACGGCCCCTACAAAATTGCGTTTGTGAATGGATTTGCTGGCAACGATTGGCGCATTGCGGCAATTCAAGCATCAAAGGCTTGGGCCGCGCGTCCGGAAAACGCGGCAAACATCGAAGAATTCACAGTTGTGTCGGTGGGCAACGATAGTGCCGCACAAATTGCTGCGATTGATAACTTTATCGCCGCTGGATATGACGCCATTACCTTTATCGCCGTGAATCCAAGTGCATTTGAACCCGTTATTCGCCGCGCAGAGCGTGCAGGAACGGTGTTGGTCCCCTTTGACAACGTGCTAGATACAGACCGGATTGTTCAGATCAACGAAAGCCAATTAGAACTTGGACGCCTCAAGGCGCAGACAGTGATGGACGAGCTTGGCGGCACAGCCAGCAAAATCCTGATGGTAAACGGCCTGCCCGGCAATGCCACCGATCGCGACCATCGCCTTGGCATGATGAGCGTTTTCGAAAACGTTGAAGGTCTTGAGATTGTCGAGGTGGTTGGCAACTGGGACACCGGCACCAGCCAGAAAGTTGTCGCCGATGCGCTTGCGACACACGGGCAGTTTGATGCAGTTGTATCCCAACACGGGTCTGCCGGTACGATCAACGCAATGCAGGCCGCAGGTCATCCGATTGTGCCTATGGGCGTTGACGGTGAAAACGGTGTGCGCATCCTGATGGATGAGTTGGGTATCCCCGGCATCTCCGCGGCGCAAGCGCCCGCCATGTCCTCAGTCGCACTGGAAGCTGCGGTTGCATTGCTGCAAGGGAATGAACTCCCACAGACTGTGTTCCTGCCAATTCCGCAGGTCATGGCGGGCGATCTTGAGGCGGGGGTAAACTACTTCCCTGATCTACCAAAATCGTTCAACACTGGCACAGGCTTTCCGGATTTTTTTGCGCCCTTCACACCAGAAGAGTTGCTGGGCCAAAGCGCTGACGATTCCTAAATCCAACCGCAAACTTTCACCCGGCGGCACTTGATGGCGCCGGTTTCACTTCCCTTTTGCTGTCAGGTGGATGTTCCCATGGCCAGATCAAAAACGGCCATCGTGCGCTTATCGGGTGTCTCTAAAATCTATGGTGCGACCAAGGCACTATCCGAGGTTGATTTTGCCTGCTTTGGCGGAGAGATCCACGCGATCCTTGGCGAAAACGGCGCTGGTAAATCGACACTCATGAAGCTTGTGTCAGGCGTTATTCAACCGACGATGGGCGAAATTCAGATCGACGGAAGCCCTGCACAATTGATGTCGCCTGCCGACGCGATGTCACGCGGGCTGATTTGTATGTTTCAAGAGCTTTCGCTGGTGCCAGACCTGACAGTGCGCGAAAACCTTATGCTCGGAGTCCCCGGAACCGGGTTGGGTCGGCTGGATCAAAGCGTAGTTGCGCGTGCGCAAGATATCCTGACCAAGATTGACGGCGGGGCGATCCGGATGAAGGCGCGGGTTGCCGACCTTACGTTGGCCGAAAGCCAACAGGTTGAAATTGCCAAAGCGTTGTCACGAAACCCGAGACTGTTGATCTTGGACGAAGCCACATCTGCACTGAACGCGTCAGTGGTTGAAAAAGTATTTCACCTGATCAGGGCAGAGCGCGACCGCGGCGTTGGGGTCTTGTTCATTTCACATAGGTTTCACGAGATTGAGGCGCTGGCGGATCGGATTTCGATATTTCGCAACGGATCTCACGTCGAAACATTTGACAATAGCGCATATGACTATGGGGCCATTATTAGCAAAATGGTAGGGCAACGGATCGATGATTTGTTTCCAACGAAACCTGACACTGATCCGAACGCCGAAGAGGTTATCGCGATCAACGGTTTTGGCTGGGGTGAGCGTTTGCGCGATGTCTCGATCACTTTGCGCAAGGGGCAAATCACTGGCCTTGGCGGGCTGGACGGCCAGGGCCAGGGCGAAGTTTTACACGGGCTGTTTGGTTTGCTCAAAGGCACGCGCGGCACATGCGTGATGGGGGGGCAGACTATTTCAATCACTCATCCCAAGAAGGCAAAATCACCTAAACTGGCGATCGCGTTGGTTCCGGAAGATCGTAAAACCGAAGGCTTGATCATGGATCAAAGCATCGCGCACAATCTAGAACTTGCAGCACTTGGTGTGAATGGTATCGATGCAAGTGACGCAAGCATCTATCAGCCCTTTCTGGACGCGCTGGAATTGAAATGTGACAGCCTTGAGCAGACGATCTCTGAATTGTCTGGCGGCAATCAGCAAAAGGTAGCCCTGACCAAATGGCTTGCGCTGGGCCCGAGCTGCATGTTGCTGGCGGACCCAACGCGCGGCATCGACGTCAAAACCAAGACCCAAATCTACGCCCTGCTGCGCAAGCTTGCGGATAGCGGTGTCGCGATCTTATTGTTGTCGACCGACTATGAAGAATTGATCCATCTTTGTGACGAAACGCATATTTTCTACGATGGTCGCATCGTCCAGCACCTGTCCGGAGCCGACATGACCGCCGAAAATATCATTGCCGCGTCGTTAAATATGCACGGCACGTCAACGGGGACGGAGGGCGCACATCATGCGTGATCTTTTGCGTTCAAACCAGCGTGAGGCCTTTGCCATTCTCGTTCTGGCGGTCTTGGTGACGTTCTACCTTGCGACACATCCGGCGGGTCCGACGACCTATGTAATGACGATCTGGGCAAATCAGGCCCTAATCCTCGCTCTTGCGGCAGTCGCACAATTCTTTGCCGTGATTGTGCGCGGCATTGATCTGTCTGTTGGGGCCGTCATGGCGCTGACCAATTGTGTGGCGTCATACCTTGTTATCGGGTCCGGCTTCGATATGGCTTTCGGCATCTTTGTCGTCTTGCTGGTTGGCGCGGGGTGCGGCCTTTTGAACGGATTGTTGGTGGTATACGGACGCATCCAACCCATTGTTGTCACCTTGGCCACGGCATCGCTTTTTGTCGGTATCGCATTGCTTTTACGTCCAACACCGGGCGGTCAAATCGACTATGATCTCGCCGATGCAATGACCCTTGATTTCTTCGGCATACCGACAGCACTGCTTATCACGGCAGCCATCATCGGGCTGATCTGGGTGCCACTGCGGCGCAGTGGACTGGGGCTTGGACTTTATGCTGTTGGATCATCCGAACAAGCAGCGTTCCAATCCGGTATGCCTGTTGCCAAAGTTCGTTTGGCGTCCTTTGCATTAGGGGGCTTATTTGCAGGTATGGCTGGGCTCTACTTCAGGTTTATCACAACGACTGGCGACGCGGGGATCGGGCCAAACTTTACGCTGAATTCAATCGCTGCGGTCGTGCTGGGCGGCGTCGCCTTACGCGGCGGAGTCGGTACCTTGACAGGAGCAATAGTCGGAGCATTTATCCTCAAGACGATTGGCGCATTGATGTTTTTTTCGGGGCTTCCCCCGCTTGCGCAACCTTTTGTCGAAGGGCTGATACTTGCCACGGCAATTGCCATTGGAGGCGCTGATGTTTTGCGCGTCAAAAATCGGCTGGAGGTCTTTGGACGATGAATGCTTTTGCACGCCGCATACCAAGTGTTGACAGCATGGTGCCCTATGCAGGGACCATCCTTTTAATCCTAGGTGGAAGTATCTTTTACCCGCAAATCCTTGGGTTTGAATATCTCACGCAGCAGCTCCAGATTTCTGCGTTCCTTGGGCTTTTGGCACTTGGGGCCACGTTGGTCATTCTGCTTGGTCATATCGATTTGTCGGTTCCATGGATACTTGGCGGGGCGGCGATTGTGTCCACATCTCTCGCAGGCACTGGAGATCCATTTCTGACGGCAATCGCCATTCCAATGGCCCTTCTTTTTGGCGCAGTAATCGGCATTGTAAACGCGGTTGGTGTCGCCATTCTGCGAATTCCATCGATGGTCTGGACTTTAGCGGTCAATTCAATGTTGCTCGGCGTAGCGGTTCTGAACACAGGTGGCTTCAACCCCAAGGGAGAAGCAAGCGAAACCATGATCTGGCTTGCGACAGGGAAACTGGCGGGTATTCCGGCGGCGTTTCTTGTGTGGATGGCCATGGCCGCCGCGATGGCGTTGCTTTTGAATCGCTCAGGTTTTGGACGGTATTTATCGTCGATTGGATACAACGAAAAAGCAACGTTCCTGTCGGGCGTGTCCACGCCCTCGGTGATTTTTGCAGCCTTTGCGATTGCGGGGGTGTGTTCAGCTTTTGGGGGTGTGCTGTTGGCGGGCTACGCAAATCAGGCCTATCAATCCATGGGTGATCCGTTCTTGTTGCCGACGATCGCGGCGGTCGTCATCGGCGGCACATCAATTTTGGGCGGTCGCGGCAGTCTTGTCGGCACAATCGGTGGCGTTTTGTTCATAACAATTTTGACGTCCATTCTATCCGTCATGCAAATCTCGGATGCATGGCGTAACATCATCTTTGGTGTGATCATTTTGGCGATGTTGCTGCTTCAGACCCTGCGCAAAAAGGCCGCTTGATATGGATGCATTCTATGAAAGCTTCGACGACCGTTTCGCGGATATGGTCGATATCTACCGGCCGCCCGAACAGATCGCGCGCGGGTGCACGTGGACTGAAGGGCCGGTCTGGCTGAACGACACACTTTATTTCAACGACATTCCCGCGAAGCGCATGATGAAATGGCGCAAAGGCCAGCAGGCAAGCATCGCCCTTGAAAACAGCGAATTTGCGAACGGCAATACACTGGATGCTCAGGGCCGCATGGTGTCGTGCGAACACGGTGGGCGGCGCGTCATTCGCCGACTTGATCCCGAAAACGCGCAGACGGTCGAGGTCATTGCCGATCGTTATCAATGCAATCGTCTAAATTCGCCAAACGATGTGGTAGTCAAATCAGATGGCTCCGTGTGGTTCACCGATCCACCTTACGGAATCAACTCTGACGTCGAAGGATATCCGGCCGACAGTGAAATCGGTGGGTGTTATGTTTTTTGTGCATCGCCGGATGGGGCACTGACTGCAGTTGCCACAGATTTTGACAAACCGAATGGATTGGCGTTTTCGCCAGATGAAACGCGCCTCTACATCGCCGACTCCGGGGCCATTCGCGGGGCCAGCTATCCGGGGATCGACTATGAATTGCCGCATCACATTCGTGTTTTTGATGTGGACGGCACGACGTTATCCGGCGGGCACGTTTTTGCAGAAATTACGCCCGGCGTTCCTGATGGTTTCCGAGTTGATCACGCTGGGCTGATCTGGACCAGTGCGATGGACGGTATCCACTGCCTTGATCCTGCGGGGCAGTGTTTGGGCAAGATCAGGCTTCCGGCGCAGACCTCCAATATTTGCTTTGGTGGAAAGTCTGGGACAGACATGTTTATTACATCTTCAGATTCCGTCTGGTGGGTGCGTTCAAATCGTGCCGATGCAGCACATATTCTCAAATCATTCACTCAATTCCAATAGGAGCAAGCCACATGCAGAAAAAGATCGCAGTCATTGGCCTGGGATCAATGGGATTTGGTATGGCGCAGTCCTCGCTTCGTGCCGGTCACACTACATTTGGTTACGACATCAATGCCACAACCACGCAACGTTTCCAAGATGGGGGCGGTGCCAGCGGTGCATTGACTGAGGTTGGCGAAAGATTGGACGCGGTTGTCGTGGTGGTTCTGAATGCCGCACAGACCGAAAGCGTGCTGTTTGGCCCGGACGGGGTTGTGAGCATGTTGAAACCCGGCGCGGTCGTCATGGCCTGCGCGACCGTTGCGCCTGATTTTGCACGCCAGATGGCGGCAAAATGCGATGCCGTCGGCGTGCATTACCTTGATGCGCCGATTTCCGGCGGGTCCGTCAAGGCAAGTCAGGGCGCGCTAAGTATTATGGCCTCTGGGACCCACGACGCCTTTGCCGCCGCCCGCCCCGTTCTGGACGCCACAGCCGCGACTGTTTTTGAACTGGGCGATAGCGCGGGTTCAGGATCAGCTATGAAAGTGGTCAACCAGCTTCTGGCAGGCGTGCACATCGCGGCGATGGCCGAAGCGATGACTTTCGGGATGACCCAAGGTGTAGAACCCGCACAATTTCTTGAGGTGATCAGCAAATGTGCCGGTACATCATGGATGCTAGAAAACCGCGCGCCGCATATTGTGGCGGGCGATTACACGCCTCATTCCTCAGTCGATATCTGGCCTAAGGACCTTGGCATAGTGTTGGATGTGGCAAAATCTGCCAAGTTCGGCGCGCCTTTGACAGCCGCCGCTCTGCAACAGTTCCTGGCCGCGTCAGGATCTGGTCTGGGGTCTGAGGACGACGCTGCTGTCGCCAAAGTTTATGCGCGCAATGCGGGCTTGACCCTGCCGGGGGACAGCTGATGTTGTTGGGCTGCATCGGGGACGATTTCACAGGATCATCTGATCTGGCAAATACCCTTTCGAAACAGGGGATGCGGTGTGTGCAATATACCGGCGTGCCGTCAGAACCGGCGCAAACAGATGTCGAAGCAGGCGTCATTGCCCTCAAATCACGCTCAATCGACCCACAGGATGCGGTGCGCCAATCCTTGGCAGCACTGACTTGGCTGCAAGAGCAGGGCTGCGAACAGTTCTTTTTCAAATACTGTTCAACGTTTGATTCTACGGCCAAAGGCAATATCGGCCCCGTGGCGGATGCTTTGGCCGATGCGTTAGACGCGCATAAGGTTATCGTCTGCCCAGCGTTCCCTGGGACCGGACGCTCAATCTACCAGGGACATCTTTTTGTTAATGATACCCTGTTGAACGAAAGCGGTTTGCAAAACCATCCCCTGACGCCGATGACGGACCCTGACATTCGCCGTTGGCTGGCACCGCAAACCCGACACAGCGTTGGCCATGTGGATGCAAAAGCGGTGCTGTCTGGCAAACAAGCCATCAAAGATGCACTGACCGCAGAGCATGACGCAGGCAGACGTCTGATTGTCGTTGATGCCTTGCGCGATGAAGATTTGTTGCACATCGGGGCCGCCGCCGATGGCCTGCCCCTGATCACTGGCGGGTCCGGCGTGGCACTGGGGCTGCCGCGCAACTTCGCCAAGCGCGGTCAGATCGCAGGAACCGGGAACGGTTGGCGCGGAGAACCCGGCAAATGCGTTGCCCTGTCAGGGTCCTGTTCAAACGCGACACGGGCACAAGTCGCCCTGCACAGCAAAACCAACCCGTCCTTTGAGATCAACGCAGCTGATGTGATCAACGGCATCTTGCGCGCGCAAACAGTCGCCAATTGGCTCATGGAGGCAGACGGTATACCGTTGGCATTTAGTTCGGCTGATCCAGTAATCGTTGCGGACATCCAGAACCAATTTGGCCGAGAAAAAAGCGCCGAGGCGCTGGAGGCCTTCTTTGCTGAGGTTTCGCGCCAACTGGTCGCGGCGGGTATTCGCAAAATACTGACAGCGGGGGGCGAAACATCAGGTGCGATTGTAGAAGGACTGCAATTGACCACTCTTGAGATCGGGCCAGAGATTGATCCCGGTGTTCCCGCCTTGCGCGCAAGCGATACGTTGGTCATTGCCCTGAAGTCCGGCAACTTTGGTGGACCCGATTATTTTATGAAGGCCGCAAATATACTTGGGAACAACGCATGACAGAAACAGCACAACGAGAACTGATTTGCATTCTGGCGAAGTCGATGTTTGATCGTGGGCTGACTGGGGGATCCACGGGAAATATCTCTGCGCGGACGAGCGATGGCGGCTTGCTTGTCTCACCAACCGGCACAAGCTTTGGCCGCCTTGATCCCGCACGGCTGTCGCGTTTTGACAGCAACGGACGTTTGATCGATGGCGATCCGCCGACCAAGGAAATGCCTCTGCACGCCGCCTTCTATGACACGCGCAGCACGACCGGCGCTGTCGTGCATCTGCATTCATGTCATGCCGTCGCGTTGTCGTTGCTTCCTGACGTGGACGAAGACAATTTTCTGCCCCCACTCACGCCCTATGCCATTATGAAACTTGGCAGAGTCCAGATGTTTCCGTTTTTTCGGCCCGGTGATCCTGCTATGGGACAGGCCGTGCGCGGCCTTGCGGGCAAGCGCAGCGCCGTGATGCTTGCCAATCATGGGCCTGTGGTGGCTGGTAAAGACGTAGAAGCGGCCTGCAACGCGATCGAAGAACTGGAGGACACCGCACGATTGGCCATGATGATGCAAGGTATGCGCGCACGGCAACTAACGCCTGCGCAGATAACTGATCTGGTGACGCATTTTGATGTGGAGTGGGATGGATGACAAAGTTTTCAGCCAATCTTGGGTTTCTTTGGGCCGAGCTGCCCCTGCCTGCTGCAATCCATGCCGCAAAGGCCGCTGGATTTGACGCCGTCGAATGCCATTGGCCCTATGAGTGCCTGCCTGAAGACGTAAAGGTCGCATTGGAGGCCACCGGACTGGTCATGCTGGGCTTAAACACCAGACGCGGCGATGTGCAAAACGGTGAAAACGGCCTGTCCGCGCTGCCAGATCGCACCACTGAGGCACGCGCGGCTATTGACGAGGCTCTGAACTATGCCGTTGCGATCAACGCCTGTTCGATCCACGTTATGGCGGGTTTCACACAAGGCGCGGTGGCCCACA
>MDSY01005438.1_pt1 | contig 10488 bp, 4 predicted proteins | sample 811131 | NCBI WGS metagenome assembly MDSY01 (sample SAMN05326643, study PRJNA326480) | marine metagenome | isolation source: seawater | place: Atlantic Ocean: South West | collected 2010
GATTTTTAATACTCCATTATCTTTATTATAGATTTTACCTTGAACTGATCTTGTATCAGGATTTGAAGTTGCAAGACTTACTTTGCGCTTTCCCCAGTTTAGTTCAACAGATAACGATCCAGCACCTTTTGGAATTTTATAAAAATAACTTTGAAGTCCAGGTCTAGGGACTGCCACTGAATCAACAATACTGTAATTATTTGAGGAATCAAGAACCTTTGGAGCAACAATTGCAAATAACATACGATAAACAAAATCTTTACTATCTGAATGAGTTATGGTTAGGTGAGCAGTGTGCTCTCCAGCAGATTTTGGCAGAATATTTATTGGAATCTGAACTTCTTTATTTAAAGGAAGCTTAATTGTTGATTGAGAAGAAAATGTTCCATTCTCATTTCCTTCCCATTCAATATTGAACTCCATTGCGCTACCTTTTCCAGAAGTTCGTTTTAATATAATTTCCCTTTGTTGATTTTCACCAACTTTCCAACCCATCCTTTCATATAAACCTTCACCTCTATGTGGCTCATGTAATAAATGACTATAAGAATGTTTAACAGATGCTTTTCCTTCAATAGTAATATTTTTATTATTTTTCTTTTTTCCTTTTTTTAGAATTTCCCAAGCACCAGCAACACTAATAACTCCATTACCTTGTTTATGCGCTGAGATATTTGGAACCCATCTAGCACCTCTTGTAACTGCATGTTTAATCATATCAGGGTCATACTTAATATTATTTTGTTTTGCAGCACTTAACAATAACGCCACAGCACCTGCAGCAGTTGGGGTAGCTGTTGATGTTCCACCTGCTATTGTGTAACCAGCAGGCAATTGGAATAATCCTGCTATTGCTCTTCCTTCAAGAAAACCCAGCGAGGTGCTCACATAATTTGACGGAGAGATAATATCTGGTTTAAATGCACCATTCCCCATTGGCCCATAACCGCCAGTAATAAGAAGATTGTCATCATATTCTACACGGACACCATGATTGGTAAAAAAATTATCTTTACTTTCATGACCATTTACACCAATTATTCCTTTTGCTAGTACAATATCATCAATACCTCCTAAAATAGGATAGTTATGTGTTGGTGATAATATAATTGGCTGATGTTTTTCGATAAGTCTTCCATAAATCACTGTTGCCACTAACCTTCCATCTCGTAATAAATAGTTTCTAGTTATGTTTGAGCTATGTTCAAAATACACAACGTCTGCACCATATTTTTTTACAGATATTATGGGCGATTCGATTTGACCATAAGCAGATCCACCTTCTGAAATATTAATTAACTGTGCTCCTGGCGCAACACCATCAAATCTTCCATCAGTTCCTCTATTGGCTAAAGCTGCTCCAACAACCAACGTAGCATGCCTTTCTTTACCCATGTTAATGGAAACTAGATTTTTTTCTTTAATTATCTGCAATGCAAACGCAATTGATTCCCTCACATCAGTATCAGGGTCATCTTTTCCAAAGACACCAAACTCTGGTCTTACATCATAATCGGTTAGAGCTTTTTCATCATTAAATTTTAGATCTTGATCAGTATCTACCCACACATTATTACTTTTTTTATCCCAAATAACAGTAAACAACCGGCTAGAGCCTTCAGGATTCCCATCTCGGTTAAGATCTTTTTCAATTGAGCTACCATAAAGCGCTAGAGAATCCACAATAAATTCGTTTATCTGCGCAATGCGAAACGTCCCATTCTTTGGAGCAATATATTCTTCATCATTAAACTGAAATTTATTGGACTTAGCTTCCACAATTTGTTCCATTTTTAGCCATCTTCCATCATCATCTACCCGAACATCAAGTGCGGTACCATAGGCAAATATTTTTGGTATGGTCTCACCTTTTAATGATGTGGCATCTTGTAATTCTGGAAGCAAGGGGTCCGTATTCATATCGATCATTGCTATTTTTATCCCTCGACCATCATAAGTAGGATTATTTTGTAAAAATTTCTTAGCTCTTACATCTTTTATTGGGTTATAACGATTTGTTATTGGATAATCTGATAATTTAGGTGGCCAAACAAGGCTCTTTTGTTTTAATTCACTACTATTTTGGTATGGTCTTGAATCAGATAAATTATCAGGAGCAAAAGCCCTTCCAAAAGCCCTTGAACGATCATGTATAGATAAGTCGATACTATGAATATCATCATTACCAACAATGCTCTGCAATTGGTCTATAGGAATAAGTGCTCTTAGATAATCAAGTTCATCATCCTGATATTGCACCATTCCTGAGGACTCTTTAATTAATCTTGCTACATTACTATTCTTTCCAGGCATTGATGCAATTACTAATAAAACTTCTTTTTCTCCTCTTGCTCTTGCTTGTGCAATTTCACCTCTTGCATCTTTAAATAAGAATGGTCTTCTTGGTACTTCAGCTAATAAAATAAAGTTTTCAAGAAAAAGTGTTATTATAAAAAAAGGGCCAACTATTTTTAGAATATTTCTCATAGTACTAACCTCCAATTAGTCATTATATTTATTGATCCAGCCCATAATGTGCTTAATCTTACTTATATGATGACTTGGTCTAACAGATATGCCGTGAGGTTCATCTGGTACTCTAACTAAAACAGACTCAACTCCAAGAAGCTGTAATGCTGCGTAATACTGTTCAGAATCAGGCATCGGTGTTCTATAATCTGCTTCACCCGTTAATACCATTGTTGGTGTTTCAACATTATTTACTACGGACAAAAGATTTTTGCTCTCATATATCTCTGGATTATCCCAAGGCATACCAGGAAACCAGTAGTTTGCTGTCCATGGGATATCGGAATAAAGTACAAAACTATACCAATTTATTACTGGGTAAACAGTCACTGCAGCTTTAAAACGTGTGGTACGACCAATCATCCAGCATGTTAATACTCCTCCTCCACTACCTCCGGTAACAAAAAGGTTATCCTTATCAATATATCCTTTCTTGATTGCTGCGTCGACACCAGAGTTCAAATCATAAAAATCATCTCCAGGATAATCATGATGTATTAATTGAGCAAATTTCTCACCATAACTAGTACTGCCACGAGGATTAGTATACAATACTACATATCCTTCAGCAGCCATTAATTGTTTTTCTAAATAAAACCTATCACCATAATTTGAAAATGGACCACCATGAATTTTAATAATTAGAGGATACTTTTTTGAAGGATCAAAACCAGGTGGCTTCATGATCCATCCTTGGATATCTAATCCATCATAGGAAGATTTATACCATATCTCTTCTACCTGTCCAAGCTCTTTATTTGCAAATAGATCTGCATTCACAGAAGTAATTGTTTTAGGATTTCCACTTTGGATATTTCCTACCGCAATATCAGATGGAATATCTGGAGTAGTCATAAGCATAGCATATTTTCCTGTTGATGACAAAGAATATCCACGTCCAACATTATTGGCTATGATTTTGGTTTTTCCATTTAAAGAAGTTTTGGCTAATTTTGTATTTCCTTCAGTAGCATATGTAAAAATAATATTCCTATTATCACCAGACCATTTGATATTTGATACACCTCGGTCCAATTTTGTTTTGATTTCTCGAACTTTTTTTGTTTTTAGATTCATTACATAGATATGAGATATTTGAGTTGCCATTTTTTTATTATTAAAACCTGTATAGGCTAAATACTTCCCATCTGAAGAGGGAGTAGGGTTCCCATCTGGCCCATCTCTATTTGTAAGTTTATCAATTGAACCATCTAAAATATCAACTTGGTGTATATCACTTTGGCGGTAACCTTCTGCTTCCCAATCATCTTCTAAGTTGGTTGATGCATATATGTATTTACTATCTTGAGACCAAACTGTTTGACCACCTCGATATGAGGCAAAATTGAACCTACCAGAAGTTAATTGCCGTGCAGTACCACCCTCTGCTGGAACAACGAACAAATGCTTATAACCCTTCAAATAGCCAACACCATCAAAACGATAGACCAAACGGTCAATCACTTTCGCTGGTTCTGCCCATTTTGCCCCTTCTGGAGCTGAAGGAAGATCTACTTTAAAATCTGCACCCTGCGATACAGTTCCATAGAATGCAATATTTTTACCATCTGGAGACCAACTTATTCCATGAGGACCGGTTTGGACATTGGTGAGTGTCGTTGTCTCACCAGTATCCATCCATCGTTTATGAATTTGACCTGAACCTGAAGAGCTAGATACATATATTATTTGCTTACCATCTGGAGACCAGCGAGGTTGACTGTTACCATTTTTCCCACTGGTGATTGGACGATTATCGCTACCATCAAAGTTAATTATCCAAATGTTTGAATAACGTTTATCCTTCATTATATCGCTACCAGATCTAACATAAAGTATTTTTGAACCATCTGGAGATATTTGAGGATCAGAAACCCCCTCCATCTCAAAAATATCCATGGGTTTTAAGACACTATCATTAGATGCAAAAGCAACTGAAAATGAAATTATAAAAAACTTTATTGAATTAATTTTTAACATAACTATCCTTATAAAATTATAAATGATTATTTGATTTTTGAATGATGCCACTCATACTTTAATACATATTTGGATTACTAGTCTTTTTTCCAATTTTGTATTCTTTTGGTGGATTACTACCCATCAGATGCATCACAAAATAATCCCAAGTCCGTCTTGCGATATATTCTTCTCTAGCGTACCCATGATTTCTATTTGGTAAAACTAACATATCAAAATCTTTATTATGTTTAATTAATTCATCTGCAACAAGTAGGGTCAAATTTGGATGTACATTGTCATCAAGTGATCCATAAGTAAGTAATAATTTCCCCTTTAAATTTGCAGCAATATTTTGATTTGCTTGGGAATCATAAGTATCTGTACTCTCATCAATTTGTTTTAAAAGTCCTTGATACTTCTCACCCCATTCATAATAATATCCTCTGTTATCATGGTTCCCTGCCCCAGAGACCGCTACTTTAAAAAAGTCCGGATGCCTCAGGATTGCATCAGTAGAACTGAATCCTCCACCAGAATGGCCATATATACCTACTCTATCAAGATCGATTGGGTATTCTTTCGCAAGCTCCCTTAATGCAGAAATATGATCTGGAAGTCCATTGTCACCCATATCAGCATAGTAACCATCGTGGAATTTTTTTGATCTATAGGGTGTACCAAGCGCATCAACAACAAATACAATGAACCCTAACTCTGCAAGGGCATGCCCTTGAGATGATGGAGAGGTAGTAAATCCATGCGTTCGTATAGGACCAATTTGAGGGCCAGGATATATATAATCTATCACGGGGTATTTAACGCCCTTTTTTAAATTTTTAGGCAATGTGATATAGCCATAAAAATCATACCCATCTCTCCCTTTTGTTTTAAACCTAATTGGTGGATTCCATCCCTCAGCAAGAAGAGGATCTATATTTGCTTCTTCTACCGTCATCAGAACCTTTCCAGATAAATCACGCACGACAGTTACCGGTGCAGTACTTCTAGTACTATATGTATCAATAAAATAGTTTTTATTAGGTGAAATTTTTACAATATGATGTGCATCCTCTGGACTTAATAAAGTCACTTTTCCAGTATTCAATGAAGCTTTATAAAGATGAATTAAATATGGATCCCTATCTTTTTCTCTACCCACACCTGTGAAGAAGACTTCATTGTTTTTTTCATCCACAAGTAAAACTTCAAGGACTAACCAGTCCCCCTTTGTGATTTGTTTTTTAAGCTTACCATTGCCATTATATAGATATAAATGTCCCCAACCATCGCGCTCAGAAAACCATAAAATTTCCTTACCATTTTTTAATACACGCCAATTAGGTGGAAATCTCATTTGATTCAATTCAACATAGGTTTCATTTGACTCAACGATAATGGATTTTGTTTTCTTCTTTTTTACGTCAAAAGAGAATAATTCTCTTTTTTGAAAATCACGCGTTCTACTTGTAAAAAAAATCTTTTTTCCATCTTTTGTCCACTTAACAGATTTCCATAAAGTATCTGCACGTGAAAAACCAGCTGGAATGGGATCTACCTTAGCCATTGTTTGCGACCCACTTTTAACATCAAAAACATGTAATTGCCATGTTGGGATATTTTCATCACCTGGCAGCGGATATTTCCAACTATGTAAAATAGCTCTGCCTGTAGCTGCCTCAAGTAGATGAAAATCTTCTACCTTTCGTTCATCAAATCTATGCGTAGCAATCTTTTTACCATTTGGCGACCAAGAAACAGTGGCAGGAGGATCATAATTATTTCTTCGATTTGTTATCTCTCTACAACAGCCTTCGCCTACAACACCATATCCAAAATGTTCTTCTCCATTTTTACTTAATTGTTTTTCTTTTCCTGTAGATAAATTTCTGACCCATAAATTTTCATTTTTTGAAAAGGCAACCATTGATCGATCTGGAGAATAAACTTCGTTTGTTACTTTCTTTAAGCTATCAGGGCCACTTAATTCATAGGTATTGAGATCAATCTCCCATCTTTCAGATGTTTTCGTGTAAAATCTTATCTTATTGTTTTCAATATATTCAAAACTATTGAATGGTAATTTATTTGATGCAAAGGTCGTATCCTTTGCACTTGACAAAGAAGCTGCTACTTTTGAGTGATCAAAAGCTTGTGATTTCGTCTTACTTTTTATATCAATCAAAATAAATTCATGACCGCCAAAAACTAGATTTCGAAACCAGAAACGATCAGAATCAATCCATCTTGGCTCTACAACAGTACCAGAAGTAAACTGTTCTGCATTTTTGTTAAAGAAATTTGCTGCTCTATCATATTCAGTAGTAGATAGGTTATTAGGTGAATATGCTTCTAACTTTTGAGAAAATAAAGCATTCGATAAATTCATTATTATTAGTAAATATGAAAGTTTACTTAAGTATTTAGTCCTCATTTTTTTTACCTCTTATTATATTAAATTTTATTCCTCAGATATCATTGATAATTGACTACCTGAATCAAACTCTACTATTTTTTCATCGACAATAAAAGTATCAGAATAAGGCACTTGTCCTTTTAATCCCAAATGATCAATAAATCCAGGTGATCTAGCTCGAAATTTTAATTTTGCAATAATTTTAAAGTCATTATCAGAACTATTTGGAGCATTAATTATATAATTTTTTCTAAATGATTCAAAAGTTGAAATCGTATAATCTGATTTTTTTGTCATTCTCTGCGCTGAGGTTTTATAGATACCAGAATCACCTTTCTCATCATAAAAAACACTTCTAAAAATGACAAGATCTGGATCTATCTCTTTATTAGGATCTATACTAAAATCATAAAGTTCATTATTCTCATTTACAAAACCAGTTTGATAAATAGTATCATTTGCCGACAAAACTTTTATATCCAACCATAATTCTCTAGCAAATGTGGCGCCAGAAGGAATGTTGTGACCTGCACGATTAAATACTTCTACTTCAAATTTTATTTTATTTTGTTCAGTTATTAAAGTTAGATCATTGATATTTAGATTTGCTGTTTGTTCTAACAATCTTTTAATTTCGTTTCGTTGAAGATCTTTGTGCGGAAAAGCTGTTCTCGCTTCATCTATTCCTGCGAAGAAATGTCTATGAAGATTGTATCGTTTTTTCGCTTGAGGAAATAATTTTGGATCTACTGCAAAACCTTCATAAGTCTCCATATGGCACTCTTGGCAGGGAAAACCATTTGACTTGTACTTTGAGCTTTCCCACTCTGAAAAAGTTATTTCAGCATTTTTACCATCAACTAATAAATTATGGCAAGGGAGGCAAGCTTCAGATGTAGAAAAATCCTGATTATATACAGATTCGTGAAAGTTGTTCGGCAAGGGATCACTAATGCTACCATACATCTTATTACTAGGATCAATATGGTATTCCACTACATTAAATAAGGATTTTTTTGTATTAATATTGGGCGTATCTGAGGTATGAACCATGGCATGGCAAAATGCACATCCCACACCTTCTGTTACTTGATCTGGTAATTTTTGAGAATTTTTAAATGTTAATTTATCTGGATTTTTGATCAAATTAGTTGTGTAGGCTACAGGACTATGGCATTCAATGCAAAACTGTCCTAGATCTTCGCCTTTATCTTTATGATAATTCTGTTCATTGGTATTCATCGCAAAAAATACAGGATCTTTAAAAGCATATGCATGCATTGAGCTTGACCATTCTAAATAATGCTGAGGATGACATGACTGGCAATTTTCAGCCACTTGGAATTGTTCAACTAAAAATGGTTTTTCTGAATAAGGACTATAACTAGATGATTTTATATTAAAATTGTAATAGATATATGAAATAACAATTATAACTAAGGGTAATACAAGCGTCAGATTTATTCTTTTATTTTTTTTCATCCATTTAATTTAAAAAAAAACGGACCCTTTAGTGTAATGCTAAAAAGGGCCCGCTTACTTATCTAATCTATCCCTGCTCTATTTTTTATAAGTGGAGAGCTTATGTTTGTAAATGATCCTAAAACCTTTTAAAGGATCCCATAATCGTTAGAGTAAGGAATCTTGATTAAAATCCTTTTTAATTCCCACTCATTGGTAGACATCTAGCAGATAGTGCATTATCTATATTTGTATTATAGGTTGCTTCTGAGTAAGACATTGGAAACTTACTAGGTCTAGGAAGCGGACGTAAGTTTTCAGCATCATTTAGAGGTCTAAAGATATCAGCTGTTTTGCCCCAACGATGTAAGTAAGACATACGTCTTCCTTCAACCCATAATTCTGCAAATGTTTCATGCAATAGATATTCCATAACTACATCTGCATCAGTTGTAGCTGGAAGGGCATCAAGGCCTACTGCTGCTCTTAAACCATTTAAGACAGTTTGTGCACCAGCAAGGTCACCTTTTTGATAGTAAACTTCAGCCTCAATTAATTTCATTTCATCAGAATGCGTCATTGGTACATCAGCTTCACCATCTTTGTATTTCCATTGACTATAATAATCAGTTTTACCGTCTACACCAATAGTGCCAGGGTCATGCCAAATCTCAACACGACTATCTAATTGACCTGAATATGGGTCTTTTAACATTTCGGCATCGGTATCAACCATTGGCCACCATTTTTCTCTTACACCACCAGCATTATTGTATCCAATTGTTGCTACAAAAACAATCCAATTTTGCTGACGAGAGCTATTGCCAGAATACTGGGCATAATGAACAAAACCTTCAGGAACGGCTTTTGCATCAGCTAAAGCAGCATCCCAATTACCAAGCCATAAATTGGCACGTGCTCTACCTGCAAGTGCCCAATTATAGTAGTCTGTTGCGCCGGCGGCTTGAGCGGTAGCCATTGCAGTTGTTAATTCTCCAACTGCTGCAGTCGTCATTTGAACGTCAGTTACAACATTACCTCCTTCTTCAATAACACCTTCACAAAAACCTTCACCCATCATTAATAATGCCCAAGCTTTTGTTGTTTGAATTTGTGCCATCATTGGATCTGTAGCTGCCGCTGTACCTAAAACATTTTCCAATCTTTCTTTAGTACTTTTAGCAAACCATCTTACCCGTAAGTATCCATTCATAATTCCATCCGTTGCTGCTGTACCGTATTTAAATCTACCATGATCTACATCGTCCCAACCAGCCCACGTACCTGTATGCTGATATTCATCTGATGCTAATGCTGAGTAAGCAACAAAACCATCGTGAGTCGCATATAGATCTCCTTCAACACCATTGGCTACAGCATCTAAAGCACCATCTAAATCAGGAGAGGTATATCTTGCTGGATCTTGAACAGTAAGTAAATCGTCATCACAAGCAAGAAAAGCTAATAACGAAGTAAGTATTACAAGTTTATTTGTGATTTTCATTTTTAAATCCTTTCTTCGTTAAAGTGCTGTTTTGAGTGTAAACAAAAATGTTCGCGGTGCCGGCATGGCTAAGAACCCAGAAGCATTTGTAGCTCCCGTATTACCATTATAATTAGCACCCTGAGAATACTGCATATCTGGATCATCGCAATGGCAATCATCCCACCACCATACATTTTGACCAGAGAAGGTCAAGGTTGTTGCTCCTAGACCAATCTTTGATGATAAAGAAAGTGGAACTGAATAAGTTACAGATAATTCTCTTAGTCTAAGTGCATCTCGACTATCATATGCACCGGTCAAACTCCAATAATTTAAAGTTGAATCTGTTTGAGCAGTTCTTGAAGGATTACCATTTTCATCTAGGTTATCAAAGTCATAGGTACTCAAGATCTCATCAGACCCACCCTGCCTAACTTTATACGGTCTATCACTGTTACTAAATACGGCACCTTTTGTTTGTGAAATCAAGGCATAGAACCTAAAGTCACCAAAAGTAATCGTATTCCCTAAGGAATAGTTATTCTTTGGTAAAAAAGGACCTCTATATTTAGCATAATCAGAGCGCGTATGTGTTTTGTTCTCAGCATCCCACCCTGTTATAAGACCTCCCCATAAA
>MDSY01050956.1_pt1 | contig 10488 bp, 10 predicted proteins | sample 811131 | NCBI WGS metagenome assembly MDSY01 (sample SAMN05326643, study PRJNA326480) | marine metagenome | isolation source: seawater | place: Atlantic Ocean: South West | collected 2010
CGGTTCTAATGTTTTAATGGTATTAGTATGAATATCTTTTTTTCTTCGTATATATCCATAATCATAGCCATTTTTATGCATATCTTCAAATATATCATATTTTATTTCAGTTTCTATAAAACTATCATCGTCTAATCTCATAGCGTAATCGTATCCTTCTAAATATTTATATATTTCATAACTGTAAAATCTACACATTTTATTAAAGCCAAAATTTTTACTTTTTTTTGGAATACCTGCTTCTCCGCCACTACCAGGTAGAATCCATACTTCTGATATATTTATAAATTTAATATTTTTGCCTCCTTCCGATTTATTTATAATATATTTTTGCTGACTTTCATTAATATTTCCTTCATGAAATATCAAAAGTGGATAATTGTAACGTATATTAAAATTTTTGTGTATTAAGCTATTTCTTTTAATAACATCATCATACTTTTTTAAGTCAGTGTGACCTCTTATCAAACCCATTATAGTGCTATTTTTATAACCGTTTGTTTCTATCATAATTAATATATATATATATAATTTTTATTATATATTAATTAAATTAAGGGCATTCCTTTTCATTGGCACATGCTTTTTTGTAATAATTATCTATTACTTGATCGGTTTGTTTATATACAACATTGCAATGTGTAGTATTTCCTGCGTCAACCGTATATGGAAATGGTTTTTGCCATCCTCCACCGGCTTCAGTGCAAATTTTACCACGATTTGCAATAACATCACTGATATGTTCGCTTGATGTTTTAGTTGTTGTATCACTAACATATCTTACTTCGGGATATAATGAACCACCGATACGTTTTGAATAAGTACACATTGCATTATTATCGGAATCTGTAGAAGCAGTAGAACCTGTAGTACTAGCAACAATTCTTTTATTTTTTATGTATTCACCTTGAGAAACGTTTCCATCCGGCTCTACACGCTGAACCCAGTTATTACAAATATTTTGTATGGTACCTGGTCTAGGGTATTTATCACAATCACCATCAACCACATCATCTCCATAATTAAATGGAACATCTGTTGCCGAATGAAACATCCGGTTTCTTATAGAAGCACTTTGACCCGGAGTAGATTTTTTAATTGTATTAGAATTTGAATAACAAGATATATTTCCGGACATAGCGGAATAATTTTTACCAACGTAACTTAAATTACGTTTTGTTCCATTTAAAGAAAAGGTTCCTTTTTTGGTTTTAACAGTTTCTTTTGTTTTTCTTTTTAATACAGCTAAAGACATATAGTATAGTATAAGAATATAATTATAATAAATAATATTTTTTATACAATATATCTGTTATTTTTTTAGTGTAAGAAGGATTAAAAGTGCTTTTAAAATTTTCTAAATGATGAATATCTATAAAATAATCTTGAATTGTTTTGACATTCATTTTTATATGTTTTCTGTAATTTTTCATGTTTCTATAGGAATACAGCATTTTATAACTTAATTCTTTTGGGTGTTCTGTGTGAGGAGAATGCCCGCATTCTTTTAATACAACACAAGATTCAGGATACAATTTATCCAATAATATCTTTTGATCTTTTGGGATTATTAAATCTTTTTCTCCGTAAAAAACCGTAAATGGCACAGATACATTAATTAGTTTTTGTATAATTGCGCTATTCCAATATCCTCCTGTCCACCCATATGTAATATGGTCGGCTAGGATATCGGGCCCCCAATTATTTTCATTGTTATTTAAAATATAACTATAAAGAGCGTTTAATTCATAATTAAATAAATGAAAAAAACTTTGCGCGCACATTAATCCTACTTTACCTAAATGTTTTGGTAAATGCATAACTTTATATTTAAATACAAACGCCCAATAAGCTCCATAATTACCCATTGTTGGTAATAAACCGGGTGGTTCTATCAACATTAATTGCTTTACGTAAATTTTATGATGAACCGAATAAGAAGATGCTATATATCCACCCCATGAATGACCTGCTAAAATTACATTATTCAGTTTTTCAGTCTTAAAAAATTCTTTTAATAAATCTATATAATACATAACACCTACTTCTTTTCGTATATTATCAAAATTTTTTACTTTACTTCTACCAAATCCCGGTAAATCTATAGCTATAATATTGAAAATATTGTTTAAATACTTATAAACGTTTGATAAACAAGTTGCTGAAGATGATGTTCCGTGTAAAAGAACGAGAGTTTCTTTTGTTTTTTGAATGGAAGGAACATATAAAAAATGGATAAACGATTCATATCTTTTATTACAACTTTTTACAGAATATATTTTATTAAAATGATGAAAAATTAAATTTGGACTGTGTTTATGAATTATTTTATTTTCTAATTTTTCTAATTGTAATCCTTGTGGAAAATCTTTATAGGTTAATTTATAATAATAAAAATATAAAACTCCTGCTAAAATAAATATAGGTAAAAGAAATATAATTGTAATTGCTGTAAATCCTATTGAAATCCAAAAAATAATAGAATATATAAGTGTAAATAAAGCTTCTTTTTGATTTATATATGGATATATATTTCCTATTATTTCTTTAAACATATTAATATTAACTAAATAATATTAATATGTTTTTATAACAAAACTAAATTTCGGTTGTGCGGAGAACCACTAAAAACCTCTTTTAAAAACCAAAATAATTTTGTGGGGTATAAAATATTTTCAAGCTGTTCCGTAAGTTCTATTTCTTTTTTTTCAGGAACTAATAATTTTATTGTTAATAATCCTAGACTGTAATAGGTTGATTTGTAGTGAAAAACTATGGGGAGTTTACTTGCACTTGTTATTTCAGGAAAAAGAAAAGTCATTGATTTTTTTATTGGAAAATTAACACGTATGTTACCATCTTTTATATCTATTATTTTTGAAGAATTTATAAACAAAAACACATTGTCGTTTATTACTATAATATCTTTAAAACTGTAATATAAAATACTTTTATTACTAGATTCTAGTTTTGTTTGAATAAATATCAAGTCTTTAACCAGCTTACAAACCTTGTCATAGTCCATTAAGTTTTTTTTATAATGTAAATACTCGTTTAAAGTTTTTACATTAGATAATTCTATTTTTATAATCTCTCCAGCTTTTGTTATATCAACCTCATTTGAATTTAACAAAGCTTCGTTTGCTTCTCTTAGTTCAGTAGATGTGATTGAGATTTCATGATTGGAACCTTTTTTATTCATATATATATTATTTAATTATATTAATATTATTATTATATATTAATGTCCCGATATTTGAGTGTAATTTACATTATAAGTTTTTTAGTTTATATTATTTTTGGGCATCGGTTTTTAAGAAATATTGTTTATTCAGAAGAAATCAAAGAATATTCTAAAAGTTTTGCTGATATTATTTTTAGAAGTTTTTACTTATGTTATATTGCGCTTTTATATAACTCTTATTATTTTTATAATCCTACAAAGGAATCATATTATAATGCTTTGCTTATTAATATAATTTCATTAATAGCATATACTTATAAATACGGCGAAGAACAAATGGATGGTGTTTTTATACATTTGTTGTATTCTTTACCATTATTATTGTTTTATAGAAAAAAAACAGATACTGGGTTTGGGTTATTTTCAGTTTTTACTATTATTTTACTTGTTAATTATAAATATATATGTAATTTTTTATTAAACAGTCTTCACATTTATTTTATTGAATTAGACTATGAATCATCTAAAAAATATTGTGATTACAAATGAATAAATATAATTATAAAAAACTAATACCATTTACTACATAACCATATAGCTTATCTATCATAAGAAATGCATTACTTGAGGCTCTGCCGTGTCCTACTGTACCTGGTTTATAGACAACCGGGTTTAAGTTTTTATGTGCGGCTGAACGTGCAGTTGTTAAAACACAAGCTTCCGTCCAAGACCCACAAATAACTATGTTTTTTCTATTGCCAATGATACGTTTTAGTTCATTATCTATATTTGTTTTCTTTTTTAGATCCCAAGATGTCGCAAATGCGTCAGTATGAATTGTGTGTATGATATTATTTACACGCGGTAATTCAGATAAAATAGAAGAATATTCTGGTACAAATTCACTCCAATGACCTTTGCGATCCATTTGGTCGTCTACTAAACCACGGGTTCTTACCCAATTAGTATACACAACAGGTATTTTGAATTTTTCAGCATAAAGTACGAGATTAGTAATTGAATCTATATTTTGTTTGTTAAAAAGATTTCTATATATTTCTAATGGGTCTAAAACAAGTATGATTGTATTTTCCGCAGTTAATTTTTTAGTATTTTCATACCCAAAGCCAAAATATTTTATCCAGTCTCCTAAATACTCTTTCCATTGCTCTAATCTACTAGGTTTATATGCCATTATACAAGTGTTAGAAATTTATCTTTATTTTATTTCAATCAAGATTAGTTGAAATAAAATTAAAAAATGACTGAAATGTCATTTTCGCTCCGTACTGGGATCGAACCAGTGACCTCGCGATTAACAGTCGCACGCTCTAACCAACTGAGCTAACAGAGCAAAAAAAAATTTTTTTAAACACCCGAAGAGGGACTCGAACCCTCGACCACAGGATTAAAAGTCCTGCGCTCTACCGACTGAGCTATCCGGGTTGGGGGTGGGATAGGGAGGGTAGAGTGTAGGGTATTTTTATGTTTTTTACTATTTTTGGATTAGTTATATTTATTGTATGTTACTTACCTTGGGCGAGATAGACCACTAAACGGCTGCTGCTCCCCCTGTACGTTGCGCCGCCTCGAGATGCCGCTGCTCCTTACGCACATCCTGTCGCTGTTTGGCTTGAAGTTCGTCGATTTTTTCCTGTTTAGACGGCGCCTCGTCGTTGAGAATGGCCCTGAACGTTGCGTCCACGAGCTCGCGGTCGGGCAGGATGCCGTTGCTCGCGGTATTAAAATCGATGAATGGTTCAGGGCGAGCGACGCGAACGTGACGACCCTTGCTGTTCGACGCGCGAAGCTTCCAGAACCACGGGTCGTCGTAGACCACCTTGACCTCGCCGTTGGGTTGCTCGAGCTTTGCGCGAGTAGTAACCGCGTTATGGGAATCACCCCACGCTAGATGAATAAACACGCGATAGAAGTCGCCGGTTTCACTTGTGCGCTGAACCATATCGATGCGAACCAGTTCACCAAGACCGAGCTTCTGGAAAATCGCCGCGATGCGTCGCTCAGTGATGTTCGGAAACACACGAGGGATACAAATCGCCGGAGAAGTAGCAGTAGCCGAAGAATAAGTGTTCTGGGAAGGAGTGGTAGTCATTGAAGACATTATGATGGGTTGATGTCATTCTCCTACAGAATAGTTTGAGTTTCAATTTTTTTTTTCACTCACTCATTTCTGAGTTAGCTTTTTGCAAAATGTGCCCGCCGCTCATAGCTCTTACTCACATATAACAATTCAGTTTTTGCTTTAAGTTATTTTTGTTTAACATTAAAATTTCTGTTAAAAACCCTCTGCTAGGATTTCCTAATTCATGATATCCGCATATACCACTTATCCAAAAAAACTTTTTACACAGTTCGTGGCAAAGCATTTTCTGTTTTTCACGGTGCTCCATACCTCCTTTTAATTCATAAATGAAAGAACTGATTTCATCAGGTAGTTTTTCCATTTATTAATTACTTAATATTAAAAAAAATTGAAACAGATATATATAAGTTATGGAACCACATACACACTTCCCACAACAACTTGTTTCTAAAATGCAAAACCAATTTACCAAACCTCGCGCTCGCAAGAGTCATTCTGCCCGAAGGGGGCGCCGCTTGTCAGAGCTTACTTTTGGAGAATCTAGGTCGCATTTTAAAATGGCTCCTAAAAATACTTTGGAAAAAACAGAAGAAAACTTTCCTTCCCTTGGAAATTGCAAAGAGCAAAGTGATGAAAAAATTATTTATTCAGTAAAAGCACTTTTTGAAAAACGAAGGAACGCAAAAAACAAAAAGAAAAAAAATCCAATTGCTCCCGGATGGATTCGTTTGTATTTTCAAAATGGAAAAATTTGCCAACAATATGGGCCACCACCCCTCGAGCCGCCACCGGATTACACCAATTATTTTCAGGAAGAAGCACTGAAAAAATATCTTCTCAGAGTAGAAGAATACGAGTATTTACAAGATAATGAATTTATTCTACCCCATATTAGTGAGTTTGTTCCTATCAACCAAGAACTAGATTATTCCACATCCGACGACGAATTTGACAGCGAACAAGAATTTTACAGCGACGACGACGAATTTCTATCTGATTATTAAGTTAGATTTCACGTTTCATAATAGAATAATATGTATAATGGAAATCGAAGAATCATGGATTAAAAATTTTAAACATCAGGATAAACAAAAAGACGACGATGTTATTAATTTAAACCTTTTTTATTTGTATGTTAATAGATACAATCATCTAATAGATGTTAAAGAAGGACCCACTTATATATTACAATCCAAAATTTTTGATAAAAGTGAATTGATTCATAACATTAAAACAAATTCTTTTCATAACAATCAAAAATATAAATTACTATCCATGCTTAAATATAATATTGATATAGATATCAACAATTTAGATGAATTCATAAATAAAGACCAATCCGGAAAATTTATGTCACCACTTACAAATTTAGAAAATGTTAACTTTAGTAAATCCATTAAAATGTTTAACGACCTTAATAGTATCTTTTTAATATTTCACGAAAACGTTACTCCACGATATACAAAAAAAATAATGCTTACATCTTCAAAACGAAAAACTAAACATAAACGATATAAAGATTAAAATAAAAAAATATTATTATGGCTAGTGTTGTAGCAGCAATGGATGGTCTATATCCAGAAATTAATATGGGAGAAAACGGGCGCAATCAACATAATTGGTCCTCATCTATTAAGGACCAAATAGTACAATTGAATTTTCAAATCGTCAGGCAACGACACAACTCTAATGAATTCAATTTTATTGCTGAAAAATTTGAAAATATTTATCAATCTATTATTAAAAAAAATCCTGTTGCTGTATATAACCAGTTCCATCTTAATAAAGAACAAATTTATTATTTGAATATTATGCATAAACTAATAGTATTTACTAGAGATATTGTCAAGGGTAAAGGCGAATATATGTTGGCATACGCCATGCTTCACAGAGTCTCCTTGTATAACGAAAAAATAGCACAGCAATTAATTTATTTATTTGTAGAAGATTTTCCTGATCTTGTTTGTAAAAAACATAATATCGAGAAACATCCGTACGGATCATGGAAAGATATCAAATATTTGTGGGAAAATTTTGAATGGTCGAAATATATGAAAGTTTTTATGATTAAGCTTACTAACGAACGTCTTCGAGCAGACCAAGATATTTTTTTGAATCGTAACAACGTTGAAAAAAATTATTCACTTGTTTCCCGCTGGATTCCACGAGAAAATAGTAAATTTAAAGATATGTTCTTTGCACTAGCAGAAGATTATTTTGACTCCTATATTGCTACAGCTACCAACTCCGCTTCTCTTATTTCTGCCAAAAAGAAGGCGTACTGTAATTATCGTAAAATTGTTGCTAATCTTAATAAACAAATTAATACTACACAAATTTCTCAATGCAATGGAAGCTATTCTGAAATTGACTATAACACTGTCACTAGTATTACTATGGCTAAACAAAAAACCGCTTTTTTGAATATTAAGACGAATAAAAAAACAGGTAAAAAAGAGCAAAGATCCGAAAAAGAAGACCGCATTACCGGTGCTGAAAATTATAGAAAATATTTAGAAAATCTTTTCAAAGAAGGAAAATCAGTAAAAGGTAAACGCGTTGGTATAAATGATTTTGTAAAAGATGGAATTAAACAAAATAACACCATTGAAGAAATATCTATTATTGATAGTCAATGGAATGATTTTTTGACTAATCTAGGTCCTCTTGGTAATTTAGTTGCTATGGTTGATACTTCTGGTTCTATGAATGGTGACCCGAAGTTTGCAGCGGTTGGTCTAGGATGTGCGGTCGCTGCTAAATCTAAACTAGGGCGTCGCGTGTTAACCTTTGACCGAGAACCACACTGGGTTAATTTAGAAAATGAAACAGGGTTTTGCGAACAAGTAAATAAAGTTTATGATTGTGCTTGGGGTATGAATACAAATTTTACTTTGGCGTTGAAAAAAATATTGAATGCTTGTGTAGAAAAAAAATTGTCAGAATTTGAAGTTTCAAATATGGTTCTTGTTATTTTTTCGGATATGCAAATAGATTATCCAGGAAATGAACCATTAAACCAAACTATGTGGGAACATATAACTTTCTTGTATGCGGAAAAAGGTTATAAAGTAATCCCTCACATTTTGTTCTGGAATCTTCGGCATACGGGTGGGTTTCCTGTTTCAACTAACCAGCCCGGCGCCACCATGTTTTCCGGATACAGCCCCGCTATTCTTAACAATTTTTGCGAAAAAGGCATTGATGCTCTTAAAGAAATAACCCCTTGGTCTAGTTTTATGGAACTTTTAGACATACCTCGTTATAATATTGTTTCGCTTTAGAATTATATATATTTTATTCGTATAATATATATAATAAATGTCATCATTTACACAAAAGGAATTACCACAAGATAAATTATCACAAGAAGAACCACAATTAGAATCATTATCTTTAGAAGCCGAAAAAACAGCAGCAGCAGAAACAGAAGCAGCAGAAACAGCAGCAGCAGAAACAGCAGCCCCATGCGAAATGGGCGATAGAATTAAACCACTTTTAGAATTACCCAAATCAATAGATAAAATAATGAGGGTTGATGAGGTTGTCGAAGCATTTGAATTTGATGAATTGGCTATGTTTAATAATTTAGATGATGATAAAATAGATGGTAATATCTTTAAATTGAATAATGAGTTAGGATTTAACTTAGAAAATGCCTCTCAAATGGATGTTCCATTGTTAGAAATTTCCCCCAATGATGAAGTTATAGATCTCAATTCCCCGCTCCAACAACCACCACCAGATTTGTGTCCTCTAGACACGCATCTTAATAGATCAGAAAAATATGATGAATTAGCAGCAGAAGCATCAGCAACACCAATGGAAGATTTCGAACTCTTAGATAGAGAAGTAAAAGTGATAAATCAAGCAGATTCAACAGGAGCAGCAGCATCAGCAACACCAATGGCAAATATCGGACCCTTAGTTGAAAAATTAAGGGAATTATTAAGTAAGCAGACACAAGATGAAAATTTATTAAAAAAATTACACAATTATGCTATTAATAGTCAGGGAAAAAATAAATATTTTTTTTTATTATCATTATTAACTGCTTCTGAGACATTACTACTAGATGAAAATGTAAAAGCAAAAGCATTATCTTTAATTATTTCACTTAGTTCTTCTTTAATTTTTTTGTTAAATACCCGTAATGAATCGCATGAAGAGTTAGATAATAGTATTAAGAAACTACAAAATACGATTGCAGGTTTGGTTCTGGAACCACCACAAGATCTCGGCAGATCCACGTCTGATGGTTCGGCGGAATATCCGCAACGTTTGGGTTTGGAGCAAGATGCGGAAATGATGTTTGCTAGGAGTCAAAATGTGCTTCAAAGGTGTTTCTCGGAGCCTAGTACAAATAAGGCGAATGTCGCGGAAAGCAAAGAACAAGCTATATCCCTCATAAAGCGTGGGTTAAATGTCACAGACAAATATTTAAATACAGTGATAATAAATGTTGGAAATATGAGTGTTCCTGATGATGTGGATTCTAAAACCACGTATAATGTTAAGCTTTTATTAGAAGAAACGATTATTACTTATAGAAGAGTTCTTACTCATAATATACCAGCCACGATAATTTGTTTATGTAAATTACTTGGTAAATTAATGTCCGTATCAAGATATGTATCTGGATCTATTTTAAAACTTATTATTAATATTATTAAAGCTATTCATAATGGACTTATATTTACCGGTTTATATCCTTATGTAATAGGAGCAAGTGTTGTATATTATGCAAGATACGAAATAGCAATTTTTGCGAAAAATGTTGCGATAAATGGGGCGTTTTATATTTTAAGATCGACAATTGCACAACAAGGTCTGAAATGGTTAACAGAAATAATAAGACAAGAAGCGACCGCAGCAGCGACACAAGTAGCAGCGAAAGTAGGGGAAGAAGCGGCGACACAAATAGCGACACAAGTGGCGACAGATTTGATTACAGAACGTGCCGCGGAAGAAGCACGAGGACGCCTAACAACAGCTATTACAGGACAAATTTTTACAATTTTAGCAAACCAGCACAACATGGGGATCATTATGGACGGAGCTCAAGCTGTCCTAGAGGCTGCCCCTGAAGCACTAACAGCCATCACCGGCGTTCCCGGAAGCGGCGGTAAAAGAAAAAGAACAAAGAAAAGAAAACGAAGAAGAAGAGGAGGTTCAAAGAAAACAAAACGTCGTGGAAAAA
>MDSY01066554.1_pt1 | contig 10488 bp, 9 predicted proteins | sample 811131 | NCBI WGS metagenome assembly MDSY01 (sample SAMN05326643, study PRJNA326480) | marine metagenome | isolation source: seawater | place: Atlantic Ocean: South West | collected 2010
ACAACAAGAGCCCTCAAGAGGTATTCCAAAATATTGTAGAAGCTGTAAACGCTTGTGGTGAATCTCAGGGTGGAGATTCTGAAGACTATGGCGATGACCACATGGGCGATGATCACATGGGCGATGACCACATGGGCGGTGACCACGGTCAACCACCTTTCAGCCCTTCAGTTATGAGCAGTGTACAAAAGTACAAAGAAAATAATTGGGCTGTCGATGATTCTAAATTAGATAACCAGGAATGGATGGACGCTTACAACAGCTATGATCAGTGGAAACCCCAAGGGGATGGTAATATGAATCAGGGTGGACCAGGCGGACCTCCAATGGGTGGACCAGGCGGACCTCCAATGGGTGGACCAGGCGGACCTCCAATGGGTGGACCAGGCGGACCTCCTCCGATGCCCGTTTATGAAGATATGGATCAGGATGGTGATGGAGCCGTAACACCTGCTGAAGCAATGGGATATTTTCAAAATATGCCTGATTGGAACGATGAAGCAGCAGATAATTTTGATTCAGATTTTGCACGTGTAGACAAAAATAATGACGGTGTTGTCGACAAAGATGAACATATGAATGAAGTTGCAAAAGTGATGGTTGAAGAAGGAACGGAAGCCGCTCTTCAGCAAGGTAAGCAAGGCGCAGAGGTTTTTGAATTTGTTGCTGCAGGCTTGTATGATTACTTTGTTATGCAAACTGGATGGAGAACTGAAGACGAATGGACCGCAGGAAGAGATGCAGCTTACAACGTTTTCATGGAAGAGTTAAACAATGGCGCAGATGAAGGCGCTGCTATGGGTGCTGCACTGCAAGCCGGTCAAGCTGAAAACGATCCAAATTAATACTTTACTAAGTATTGAGTTTTAACAAAAAAGCCTCGATTTTTGTCGAGGCTTTTTTGTTTTATGCTTAGGTTATTAGCTTATTTATAGGTAAAAAATGTTTGATAAAAATCTTTTAAAAGAAAAAAATATTGTTGTTACTGGTGGCGGTACCGGGCTAGGCAAATCAATGGCATCTAAATTTTTGGACCTAGGAGCAAATCTAGTCTTAACAAGTAGAAAGGAAAATGTGATTAATGAGACTGCGAAAGAGCTTAGAAAGGGTAGAAAAAAAGTAATTCCAATTGTTTGCGATGTTAGAGAATCCGATCAAGTTGAATCAATGATCAATCAAACCGTCAGCGAGCTAGGATCTGTGGATATTTTGTTAAACAACGCAGCAGGTAATTTTATCAGTCCAACTGAAAATCTTAGTTCTAACGCTTTTAAAACGGTTGTTGATATCGTATTAAATGGAACTTTTCATTGCACCCAGGCCGCTGGTAAGGTGATGCGTAAAAATAAAAGTGGGGTCATCTTGAATATCGTTACTTCCTATGCTTGGACCGGTTCGGGCTACGTGGTTCCATCTGCATGCGCAAAAGCTGGAGTTCTGGCCATGACAAGGTCCCTTGCTGTTGAATGGGCAAAGTACGGAATCAGAACAATAGCGATTGCTCCAGGCCCTTTCCCAACCAAAGGTGCTTGGTCACGCTTAGCACCTCCAGGAATGGGAATTGAGAAAAAAATGAAAGCTCAAATTCCGTTAAGACGTTTTGGTGAGCATGAGGAATTAGCAAATCTTGCAACGTTTTTAGTAAGCGACGAGGCATCCTATATTAATGGCGAGGTTGTTACTATTGATGGGGGTGAATGGTTGCAGGGAGCAGGGGAGTTTAACCAATTAGAAAAAATTCCCAAAGCAGCCTGGAAACTTCTTGCGATGAAGCGAAAAAAGAAAAAGTGAATAATACTTTCCTTAAAAAAATACTTTTTATGTAAATTTCACGCCTGTTATGTTAGAATTACTTATAGTTATAGTTGCTTTTGTTGGAATGGAATTTGCAGCATGGGCTACACACAAATATCTAATGCATGGCCCATTATGGTTCTTGCATGAAGATCACCATGTACTCACTGGCAAACCTCTTCAAAAAAATGATTCATTCGCTTTGATTTTTGCCTTACCTAGCGCTTCGGGTTTTATTTTTGGAAGTATTTATCAAAATGATATTTTATTTTTCTCAGGATTGGGTATTTTGCTTTATGGTTTTGCGTACCTTTTTGTACATGATATTTTCATTCACCGCAGAATCAAAATTTTTGCCAAACCTAAAAGCTCCTATCTGCGAGCTGTGCTTTACGAACACAGGAAGCATCATGCGAACCAGGGGAAAGAAGATGGTGAATTTTTTGGAATGCTTTTTGTGAGTTTTAAATCACTCAAAGCATTTAGCGCTAAGAATGGATAATTACCTCTATCTAATAATAAATCTTTCTTCACTTTCTGTACCTTTAGCGCTGTCTTTCGAGCATAGAGTAGCCTATTTTAGTAAGTTTATTTCTCTAAAATTTGGCTTTCTAATTACCACAACTTTCTTCATTGTTCATGATATTTTATTTACTTATTTAGGTGTCTGGGGCTTTAATGATCTTTATTTGATTGGGGTTGATATTTTTGGTCTTCCAATCGAAGAGTGGCTATTTTTCTTTTGCATACCATTTAGTTCGCTATTCATTCATTTCTGCAAAGAGTATTTTACCCCAAAGCTTAAATTCTCACATTATGCGTCCAAAATTATATCAATAAGCATAATAGCTTTTTTAATAATTACAGTAATTTTAAACCCTGGTAACTATTACACTGTGTTTGCACTTGGTCTTGCAGCTTTATTAATGGGGTTAGGGTTAATTAGGACTCCTGAGATGTACAGTTCATTCTTATTGTCATATATTTTTATTTTAATCCCCTTCTTTATTATCAATGGTCTTCTAACAGGGTCGTATATTCCCAGTCAAATCGTATGGTATAATGATTTACATAACCTTGGAGTAAGAATAGGCACCATACCATTTGAAGATATTTTTTATGGGTTTTCATTGTTATTTCTACCTCTTTATCTAAAAGAGGAAATGTCTATTAGAAAAAGTCTAAAGCGCTAAGCCGAGCGCTATAAAAAATAACAACTGTGAAATATAAAGATTAACGCTTACTGGCAAGTTGAACTCTAATTTTTTGTAATGGTAAATATATTGAAGTGGTAATGCTACTAAAGCCCAGGTAATATAGTTTGATAAAGGTGCATGTTGAATCCCTGAAAATGACCACATGTCAATTTTTGGGGCAACAGGTTCAATAAAATAATCTAGAAAAAGCATTAAGGCAATCGAGATCAATATTTTGAAATGAGTTGGTACTTTTAATTGATTAGCTATTGATGCACAAATTATTACCGTTGTAACCCAATTAAGACCAATGACAAGCGGCGCTCCAAAAATTTTGAGCCCTAAAGTTTCTCCATACATGTAAGAGCCAAACAAAACACCCGTCTGAACTCCAATTATCTCTGCGAACAAACCCCAAAGAAACGAGATCAGTATAAATGAAAGGTTCTTGTTGGTTCCATTTGAAATAACAAGACCAAAATAAATTAATAAACACAACGGAGTGGTGTTTATAAACCATTGGCTGTCCCAAAATAAAATGCCAATCAATCCAAAAACTTGAAAGGTCCAAATAATGATTGAAGAATAAAAGGGTAAATTAAATTTCAGTTTATCTTGAAGCATTTGGAAAATAATTAGATACAATTTTTGAAGAGAGCAAGCAAAGCGGGATACCACCACCAGGATGAACGCTACCTCCACAGAAATAAAGATTTTTTATTTTTCTCGTAAAATTAGGATGTCTTAAAAAAGCTGAAAATCTTGAATTACTTGAAGTGCCATAAAGAGAACCCTTGTAAGAACGAGTAATTTGTTCTATTGTTTTTGGAGAATACACTTTTTCCTCTTCAATGAAATTTTCAATTTTGACATCAAGCAATCTATTGATTTTTTCAATCGTCACTTTCTTTAATTCAGATACCATTTCATCCCAATTTTGTCCTTGATCATGCGGAGCGTTTACCATCACAAACCAGTTTTCACAGCCTAAAGGTGCATCTTCAGGAATATCTTTAGAGGTGATGTTAATATAAATAGTTGGATCGCTGCTAATTCTACCCCGATTAAAAATTTGATCAAACTCATCCTGGTAGTTTTCAGAAAACAAAATATTGTGAAGGTCAAGCTTGTCAAATGTTTTTTTAACCCCCCAGTAAAAGATCAAAGCAGAGCTTGAACGCTCTGATGAAGATACGCTTTCTGGAATTTTGTGATCTTTTAATAGTTTACTGTAGCTATAGTAGATGTCCATGTTAGAAATGACATAATTGGCATCAAATTGTTGTCCATTTGAAACAATTCCTGATACTTGATTACCAGAAGTAGTGATTTTTTCAACTTTTGAATTAAGAAAAATCTTAGCACCTTTTTTTGAATCAAAGAAGTTAACGATTTAGAAATTTCAACCATACCTCCCTGTGGTATCCAGGTTCCATAATGCGATTCCAGATGTTGAATCATTGACATTATTCCAGAGGTCTCATAAGGATTAGATCCGTTGTAAGTGGCATATCTATCGTAAAGCTGTACAAGGTGTTTTTCCTTAATGAAACGCTTATTTGTGGAATGTAGGCTTTTAAAAATATCTAGTTTTTTCAGCGATACTATTGCTTTTAGGGTCTCCATTGAGAAATAAGTTGATGCACTGTGAAGCGATTTAGTCAAAAAAATATTTTTTGTCAAATCATATTTATTTTTGGAGCGAAGTAAATATTTTTCTAGCGTTTTTTTGCCTATTCCAAACTTTTGATTTATCTCTTCAGAATATTTTTTCAAGTCAGCGTAAGCGGTAAGGGTATATCCATCATTCCAAAAATATTGGCAATGAACATTCTTTTTCAAATAATTAAAATGATCTCTGGGATTTTCTCCAAGGTCTTCGAAAAGTTCGTCCACCAAAAAGGGAAGGGTAAATAATGATGGACCAGCATCAAAGCGATATTTACCCATTTCAAACGAGTGGATCTTACCACCTGTTTCCTTAGCTGCTTCAAAAACTGAAACATCGTAACCTTTAGCTAGAAGTCGTGCAGCAGTTGCAATCCCTGCAATTCCAGAACCAATAATTATAGCCTTATTCATCACTAGTTTTCATTATACCTGAATCTTTTAATACATAAAACCTAGCAAAAAGATCCTCACTGTACCAATTTTGTTTGCGCGTTTTCTCAACTATTTTCTTGTGTTTTGTGTCTGAATAAGCAAAGTTGTTTATATCAGATTCTGAATCCCAAATACTAAAAGTCGCTTGTTGAATGAAAGGCAGCTCACCAATACCTTTAAAAAAACTTACACCTTTTGCATTGGAAATTGCGTCACTTGCGGATTTAACAGATCTCCAAAAATAGATTAACTTACCAAAATGAATAGTTGCTCTTGTAATTACTCCAACTTTCATCCCAGTTGTGTTCTCTCTTTGAGCATTATTACTAAATGGATTTGTATTGTCCCATTTTCCTACGGACTTATAGCATGCCAGGGACACTTTTCTAAAGGAGTAGGTTTGAGATAGAAGAGTGTTAAAGTAGAGATTGGAATTAAAATATTTTTTAGCATAGGCTTCATCCTGCCAGTTCAATAAAAGCGCATAAGTTGAAAAATCTGGGTACATACTAAAGCCTGGGTCGCTTCCAGTTCCAAGCATTTTGTAAAAGGTTAAACCTTCAATATTCTTAAAATTTTGTGTGTGTGAACCCATTTGCTTAAAAGCCCACCATTTACTCTTTTTAAAATATAAAAAAATAAGATTAGTCATAAAGCCGGTTGATTGTTTGCAATTGCCAGAATCCACTTGGTTACGCTGGCTCCTATAGTCATATATAATATTGATGCATAAATCAAAGCCACTCCAAGCAAAAAAAATGGTGTGATACGTACGTGATGTGAATACTCAGCTTTGTAATGAATTTTATGGTGCCAGAAACGCAAGCTAATAATTGTTAAATAAGAAAGCCCTATGCTAAAGACGAAAAAACCTAGGATGATCAGTTGATCGGTCAAGGAAAGGTGATAGAGCCATTTAGCAAACCTCACATGTAATCCGATAGCATTGCTGCGCCAAAAACACCCGCAGAATCTCCCAACTTATTTTTTAATATTGGAGTTCTAACAATTTTGCTGAATGTTTCCCTGTATACAGAATCTTTTCCTTCAGAATAAAGAAAATCAATTTTGGACAGTCCCCCACCAAGTACAATGGCATGTGGATCAAGGATATCAATTACATTAGCAAGCGCTCTGCCAAAATTCGTTAAAAAATTTGCTTTCCATTGAGGATGATCTTTGTGCATTCCGCTATCAATAATATCGGTAACCCTATGCTTTTCACCAGTGATTTCGTACCATTCTTTTTCAAGTGCGGTTCCAGAAATATATGCTTCAACACATCCTTTATTACCACAATAACAATCACGACCCCCGGGATGCAGGCAATGGTGTCCCCACTCACCTGCAATTCTATTTGCTCCACGATGAATATTTTTAAGCATCGTGATACCTCCACCACATCCAGTTCCAAGTATTACTCCAAAAACAACGTTATACTTTTTTGCAGCACCCAAAGTTGCTTCAGCTAATGCGAAGCAATTTGCATCGTTTTCCATTAATACAGGTATTCCAAGCTCAGATTCCATGTCTTTTTGAATAGGCTTCCCAATTAAGCAAACCGTATTACTATTCTTTAGCAAACCAGTTTCGGCTTCTATCGTTCCAGGAGTGCATATACCTATTGGTCCTTCAAATTCTTCATACCCATCGATCATAGATTTTGACAGCGAAATTATTGTTTCAATGATCGCCTCGTACCCTTCTTCACGATTTGTTGGTACACGTTTTCTTTTTACTACTTGAAACTGTTCATCGATAATGACAGCCTCAATTTTTGTTCCGCCTAAGTCAATACCTAGTCTAAATGCCATTAATTTTCTCCAAAAATTAATCAGTAGCTAAGACCAAAACCGAAGCTAAATAGATGATCGTCGTTTGGATCTATTGGAAATTGATTCATACTCTTTGGCCAACTAAAGGACAGTTTTCCAGTTGGTTTATAATCTCCAAAAAGAACATCTGCCACACCTGTTCCTTCTGTACCAGGAAGCCACGCAGCAATAAAACCATCCCATTTTCCTACTTCATCTGTAACGATCATCGGTCTACCTGATAAAAGAACCACAACAACTGGAATATCATTATCTGTAAAGCGCTTTATTACCTCTAAATCCTCATTATCAAGTTTCAAATCCTTACGATCACCAATCATTTCAGCGTAGGGCTTTTCTCCAACAACCACCACAGCGAGATCACCGGTAAATGATGTTCCATCAGGCGTGTACTCAACAACAGTTCCAGGATCTACGGCCGATTTTATAGCATCGAGGATAGTTGTTCCATTTGTAGTTTGACCCATCCCTCCTTGCCAGCTAATTGTCCACCCACCTGATTGCATTCCTACGTCATCTGCTCCTTTTCCTGCTACAATAATTGTTTTACCCGATTTTGGAATTGGTAAGATATTGTTCTTATTTTTCAAAAGCACCATGCTCTTTCGCACTGCTTCTCTAGCAACTTCTCTGTGGTCTTTTGAACCAACATGAGAGAGTAAGCTCTGATCGCTAAATGGTCTTTCAAATAAACCTGACTGTTTTTTTATCAACAAGATTCTTCGAACCGCGTCGTCAACTCGTTCCATTGGAATCGAACCCTCCTCAACCGACTCTTTGAATAGTTTGAGAAAATTTTGAAATGATTCTTTTCCATCTCTAACCGCACCAGGAACCATTACCATATCTATTCCAGCATTAATTGAAGTAATTATGTCCGATTTATAGTCACCAGGAATGTTTTCAATGGCAGCCCAATCGGAAACAACAAAGCCTTTAAATCCAAGCTCGTCTTTCAACAAATCAGTAAGCAAGTACTTGTTCGCATGGCACCTAAGATCGTTCCAGCTGTTGTAAGCTGCCATAAAAGTTGCAACCCCTTCATCAATGGCTTTTTGAAATGGGGGCAGGTGAACTTTTCTAAGCTTCTCTTCATTAATCTGTAGATCACCTTGATCAATCATAGCGTTGATTCCTGTTCCAAATAAAACGCCTCCATCTCCAATGAAATGCTTGGCGCATGCTAAGACCCTATTTGGGTTATCTATATCAGAGGATTGGTAACCTCTAATCGCTGCGGCTCCTAGTTGTGACACAAGATCTGTATCTTCTGAATATCCCTCATAAGTTCTTCCCCATCGGTAATCATCTGGAACTGCAAGGCATGGCGCAAAGTCCCAATCGATACCTGTAGCAGCAACTTCAAGAGCCGTGGCTTTTGCAACAGCCTCAACAAGATCTGGATCTCGCGTAGCTCCCAATCCAATATTATGCGGAAAAATAGTGGCGCCAACTACATTGTTATGTCCGTGAACAGCATCAATACCATAAATAAGGGGTATTTGTAGTCGCGTTTTTAGAGCCTCTCTTTGGTAGCCATCGTACATTTCAGCCCAAGCTTTAGGTTCGTTAGTTCCTGGAGTACTTCCCCCACCACTTAAAAGAGAACCCAGACCATATTTTGATATATCAGATATGTCATTTAAAAATTGACGATCGACTTGTGTCATTTGCCCAAGTTTTTCATCTAAGGTCATTTGACCCATCAAGGATTCAACAAACGCATTGTCCTCTTTGAGTTTTTCAGTTTTGGTATCAGTGCATCCAATAAGAAGAATAGATAACAAAGAAATTGTAAGTTTTATGATATTTTGTTTCATCATTTACCTCATTTTATCTGTGTCACGCTCAACCAAGCTCACAGGAATCAACGTTTATTTGCTGTTGAGTCAGTTTTACCTGACTTAATCCTTCGAACTAGATAATCTAGTGCTTCCATCGATAGTTGATCGACATCGGTGTTTATAATTGTGAGTTCAGGGTAGAAAATTTTACTAAAAAAGAATATTGTCGTACCCTATTATCTTGTAGTCTCTAGGTATCTTAGCATTTTTTTAAAGGGCAGCATGAATAAACCCGACCGCCATTTTCTAGAAAAATTGTGTGGCAATATTATGCAAAAATTTTACACAATAAAAGAATGTTATTTGCGTAGATTAAAAATTTTTGATATTTTCTTTTAGCTTATTAATAACTATAAAATTCAAGTGGAGAGGGGTTCTAAATGAAAAAAACGTTAACGTTTTTCTTATCAAGCATTCTATTACTATCTATTTCATTTTCACAAGTAGTGATCAATGAAATAATGTTTAATCCTTACTATGAGACGACACCTGGTGATGTAAGTACATATAGCACGGATGATGATGGTGAGTTTGTTGAATTATTTAATGCCGGGCAGTCCGATGTTGACATGTCTGGTTATCAATTTGTTCAAGGATTTGATTATACTTTTCCAAGTGGAACCACAATAGGAGCTGGAAAATATCTTGTGGTTGCAAGGAGCAAAGAAAGATTTAAAGCAGATCATGGAACTGATGCTGATCTGGAATGGGGACCTGGATCAGGAAATGGTGCTTTGTCCAACAGTGGTGAGGATATTGTAATTGTTACAGCATCTGGAGACACCGTTGATGTAGTTGATTATGATGATGAAGGGGATTGGGGTGCTAAATCATCTGGATCTCCACCGACTGCAGCGGGTGCTAGCGCAGATGGTCTTGGGCCCTCATTGGAGTTAAAAGATTTTGCAGCTGATAATTCCAATCCTGCCAATTGGGGAATTGTTACGGGAAAAAAAGGAACTCCTGGTGCCGTAAATGGTAATTTTAGCGGAACTCCTTGGTCATCGACTGGCAGTGGCGGTGGTTCTGGCGGCGGCGGTTCTACTGGTGGCGAATCTGGTGCAGGCCCAGTTAGGACTCATTCTGCAGGAACCTGGGCTGGCGATACTGCTCCAATGATTAATTCATTTAATACCGCATCAACAGACACAAATTATTGGCAGTATTTTGAATGGGGCGTAGCTGGAAGCGGAGCAGTCAACGATTCATTCCCTGGTCATTATGAAGTAAATGCTGGCGCGGGTACAGATACTGGCTACGTCAACGTTTCTTACTCTTCAGATATTAAGAATGAAGGAACAGGCTCAATGAAACTCGATGTTGCTGTTCATGGTACTGAAGGTTGGGGTGGATACTCAAAAATTCAACATATGCACCCTGATACAGCAAATGGTTTTTATGATTGGTCAAAATACGATACAGTATCTTTCCAATACTATATGCCAGAAGCTGCTAGTCATGATGGGGTATTAGAATTACGATTTAATGTCATTGAATATAGTAATGTGACAAACCCAACTTATACACCTGCTGATGGCGACGGGGGCGCAACCCTTGGAGAATACTATTATTCTTTCACTACTCCTAGGTTAGGTGCTGCTATGTCAGGTTGGGCTACGGTGGACATTCCTCTCGTTGAAGATCCAAACAATTGGGACAATAAAAATGGTTTCAATCGAACTGGATGGGCTGGAATTTCTGGTAACACTACTTTTG
>MDSY01145490.1_pt1 | contig 10488 bp, 11 predicted proteins | sample 811131 | NCBI WGS metagenome assembly MDSY01 (sample SAMN05326643, study PRJNA326480) | marine metagenome | isolation source: seawater | place: Atlantic Ocean: South West | collected 2010
AGCGAAGCTTTATCAGGAAGAATAGGGCTTATTGGCCCCAAGAGAATAAACTATATTAATATGAAATCAATACTTAATACATTTAAGAAGGTTGTTCAAAATGCCATCTAAAAAGCAAACTAAAACTCCTACCAAGAAGAGCGTTAAAAAATCCCCTGCGAATAAAATTAAAGACGAACTTAAAGTATTAAAAGTTGCTCTTTCAGAAAGTGAAGAGAAATTTATAAGACTAAAAGCTGAATTTGATAATTTTAGAAAAAGAAAAGAAAAAGAAACGATTTCACTTCTTAAATATGAGGGCGAATCTGTAATAAAACATTTTTTATCCGTACTGGATGACTTGCATCGACTCGACGATGCAATTTCAATAAATAACAATGATTCTGAAAAGCTACTGGAGGGAATTTCATTGATAATAAATGGAATTAATAAACAGTTAGAAAAATTAGATGTTAAAACATTCTGCAATCAGGGTGACGTTTTAGATCCAAATCTTCATGATGCACTTATGATTAGACATGAAAAAGATAAACACGAGAACGAAATTCTAGAAGTTTTTGAAAAAGGCTACCTTTACAAAGATCGAGTAATAAGGCATGCTAAAGTCGTTGTAAATCAAACTCCATCATGAGAGATTATTATGAAATTCTTGGTGTCTCGAAGCAAGCATCTTCTGATGAGTTAAAAAAATCTTATCGTAAAATAGCTATGAAATATCACCCTGATAAAAATCCAAACGATAAAGAAGCTGAAGTGAAATTCAAAGAAGCCGCTGAGGCATATGCAGTTTTGTCCGACGATCAAAAACGTCAGCAATATGACCAGTTTGGACATGCTGGAGTAAATAGCGGAGGTGGGCCAGGATTTCAGGGCGGTATGTCAATGGAAGATATTATCAATAGTTTTGGCGATATTTTTGGTGATGGATTCGATCCATTCGGTGGTATTTTTGGAGGTGGAAGATCGTCAAGGATAAAAAAAGCGAGAGACCTCAAAGTTAATTTAAAATTATCTTATACTGACATTTATTCAGGAGTAAGCAAAACAATAAAAATCAAACGGTTGGAGCATTGCAATTCGTGCTCTGGTAGCGGTGCAAAGCAAGGAACAATGCCAGTTTCATGTGGGCAATGCAATGGAGCTGGTCAAGTCAGGCAGGTTTCACAATCATTTTTTGGTCAATCAGTTTCCGTACGTGAATGCCCAGTTTGTTCGGGTTCGGGACAAACCATTCAGAATCCATGCAATTCTTGTGGTGGAAGCGGACTTCATAGAAAAACTGTTGAGATCAAGATAAAAGTACCATCGGGAGTATCAGCTGGAAATTATATGACCTTAAACCAGCAAGGCAATAAAGGACCTAAAGGTTATCAATCAGGTGATTTAATTATATTATTTGAAGAAGAAGAGCACCCTATTTTTAATCGCAATGGAGAAGACGTGATTACAGAGGCAGTATTACAGTTTTATGATGCCGCTAAAGGAACTACTTTGGAAATACCAACACTTGAGGGTAAAGCAAAGCTCAAGATTCCAGCAGGAATTCAGTCATCACAGGTTTTACGTATGAGAGGAAAGGGCTTTCCTAGGATGCGCGGTTCTTCCAGAGGAGATCAGCTTGTAAGGATACATGTTGAAACTCCTCAAAAAATCTCCTCAAAACAATCAAAGCTTCTAGAGGAATTTGAAAAATTGAATAAAAATTCAGAAGTTGTCTACAGGCGTATAAATCTTGATTAAAAAATTCTTCAGATTAAAGTGTACATCAAATTATAAATTGTATTAATATTATCCTCTATTAATCAGACTTAAAAAACCAAAGTATTTCATATGGAAAAAAGTTTAACAAATCTTTCAAATTATAAACGTAAAAATTTATCTGATCTACTTGAGCTTGGAATAGTAGTTGCATTTATCTTTTTAATTATATGCATCTATGTTCCGCGTGCGATTTGGGATGAAGAGGAGTCTTTTGAAAGCAAAAGCCAATTTTATATGGAAAACATGTATGATGTACAAAATTTCTATAAATCTGTTATGGGTGAATATTCTTCTGATGGTTTGTGGGCTGTTCAAGTTGTGAATTCTGTTCGAGATTCTTTATCTGGGGACTCTACTTATTTAGGAGCCCAATCAATTACATTGCGCAGCAAAACTTTTTCTGTCAACGTTCCCAAAGGGTATGATATAGAATTTGATACTACTTTTGGTTTTCCAATGATGAGAAGGGATACAATCTCTGACACAATTGCTACAATCGTTATGTATTCAGAAGACCTTTTACGAAATGATACTTCCTATGTACAGAAAAAACTTTTAACAAAGTTTACCTCAGATTCAAATTTTGTTAATTTGGTTGAAGAAGTTCCAACTGAGCGTGTTGAAGTAGTTAATTATTACGATACATATATGCCAGATTCTGCAATGTATTTTTGTCCTGTATCCCAAAAACCATATATGATATCTCTGAAGGATGAAGGGAATACCGTTAGAGTAGATAGCCCTATTGAAGAAACTATTGTGAGAAGAAGATATCTTTTGTTTGCGTTTAAAGCAGACAATCATGGCTTTATTGATGATGGGTCAAAAAGTTGGGATAGGTAATATTTTTCAGTGATTCATATACTAGTATCTTCAAATCATTTGACCTGCGTACAATGGAAAGATGAAAACTCCAAATCTTCTTTAACTGCATATTCTTTTAAACCATTCAAAGCAAAGAATGCGTCCTCTGTTTTTTCTCCTAAAGAACTACTTATCGATATTAGTGCGGCTCTTAAATCAGTAAAAAAAGAACTATCATTTGAAGGTGAAAAAATCTTTGTTACTGTTCCTGACGAGTTTTGTGATTCAGTAGTATCCCAATGTGATGATGATATGTCTGAAGCTGATGGCTGGGAGTATTCTAAGTGGTCCATCAATCAAAGAAATGTATCCACTGATAATTTGACATACGAATATTTTGGAAGGGCTTTTATCTCTGAGACAAAAACTATTTTTTCAATCAGAGTTTCATCCGTTTTATGTGAATCATTAAAAATGAGTATTCAAGAAATGGGCGGTGAACCCGTTTGGATGGGTACCGAAAGTAGCGCGTATTATGGCCTTAATCCTAGCAGGGGCGTCACGGTTTTTGCAAATGATAAAAATGGTTATAGCTATTATCATTACTCAAAAAATTGCATCATCAAGGGGAACGCTAAGTTTGTTAAAAATAAATGGGCACTCACATCAACTGATGGATCAAGTAATGAAAAAGATATTTTTAAAGGTCAAGTAGTCATTCCTGGAAAGCTGTCTTATAGAAGAAAAGCTCACTTTGAAGGTAAACGTATTCGCCAGGTTGAGGCATTCAAAAATATTAAGAAAAATGATATAAAAATTCCAAAAGAAGTAAAAAATAACGATCTTTATACTTCAACAGCTATTATCAATGGAAATATCTACGGCTCATCAATTAATTTTTTTAGCAAACCAGGTTTGCAACAAATTGAAGATAACAAAGAGATTCCTCAAATTGAAGATTTAAAAATAAAACCCAAAACTAGAAAGTCTTTAAAGCCAAAAAAACAAAGAAATTTTCAACAGTTTTTTGCCTATGTATTTTTCTTTGTGGCGCTAACCGCAGTTATTTTCAGAGATCGATTGCCAGAATTGCTTGAAATAATTGAAGAAAGAGTTTATTCCATTATTGATTCAGCTCCAGTCGCAATTGAAACCTTGACTATTTTGGAGGATGATCCGGTCCCCAATTACAGCGATCTTCAACAAAAAACGTACTATCGCTCACAAAGTCTTATATCGTCCCTTTTGAAAGTAAATACTTTAATTTCTATGGAAAATATTGTTACCATCAATGCTGTTAAGGGAGAATATGAACTTGTATATAGCGACATCAAAGAAACTCAGGTGCCGATTGACACCCTGGGTGGTGTGTTAAATTATTCTCTAAGACAGATAAGTGGTGTCGATCGTTATCAGCATGGCTATCTTATACAATATCCCATTAGTTTTATAAATGAAGATTTGATGGGAAGCTATACCCCCATAGATCAGTTCAAAAGTGAATTGACAAACTTTACAAATGTGAATATTAAAGCCTTTGATGTTTTTACTAAAAATGCCATAGAGTATACGCCTTTGCTTTTTTCAACTTCCAGCATCAATGAAATAAATAACATATTATCCTACCTTGAGAGCAAAGGATCTGATGTAATATTGGAAAAATTTCAATTAACTTCAAATGAACCTGAATCCGTATCCGCCCGATTTTTTATCACATATATCAACTATAGTGATAGCTAGATAGCTTAACCACGATGTATGCAAATTCACGCTGGTATTTATAAAGGCAGAAGGATAAAAACTGTTAAAAATGCACCATATCGGCCCACAACAGCGGTCGTAAGAAAAAGCCTTTTCGATATTCTTGGTATCATTGAAAATAAATCATTTTTAGATCTTTTTTCTGGAACTGGTATAATTGGCTTTGAAGCTGTAAGTCGAGGTGCAAATTATGTCACTATGATTGATTCAAGCGTGAGAGCATGTGGTCTACTAAAGATAAACCATTCTTTATTACATATTGACAATAAAATATGCAAAATCAAAAAAATAGATGTTTATAAATATTTAGAAGAAAAGGAAAAATTTGATATAATTTTTGCTGATCCACCCTACAATTTTACAAATTATGACCAGATTATTTCTCAATCAACTCAACTTCTTAACCAAGATGGTTATTTTATCCTTGAATCCTCGCCGAAAGAGTTTACAATTTTACCCTCAAGAATTAAACAGTATGGTGACACTCAATTAGCTTTTTGGAGAAATGAAGAATAAAACAGTAATCTACCCTGGAACATTTGACCCTATTCACATGGGCCACGTTGATATCATTGAGAGAGCTTCCAAAATTTTTGATGAATTAATAATTGCTATAGCTGTGAATGAAGATAAAAATCCTCTTTTTAGCATTGAAGAACGTATTGATCTTGTTGCTGAAGCCACTAATCATTTAGAGAATATAAATGTTTCCTCAACAAAGGGTTTGATTGCTGATTTTGCTAAAAAACATCATGCTTGTGGCTTAATTAGAGGCTTGAGACATGTTTCTGATTTTGAATTTGAATTTCAAATGGCCACTATGAATAGTCATTTAAATTCAGAGGTATCAACATTATTAATGGTAACCTCTGATAAGTATGTTCATATCAATTCAACAATGGTGAAAAATGTATCGAAGTTAAATGGTGACATAGCAAAATATGTTCCAAGTAATGTCCATGATGCATTGATAAAAAAATTCAAGTAAACCTTATTATCTATTAGTTTCTGTTTTAGTTTCTGTTTCGTTTTAAATTCCACCATTAATTATGCCTACTTATGATTACATTTGCGACAAATGTCAGAAGACTTTTGAATTTTTTCAGTCAATGTCTGATGACCCGGTCAAAAATTGCCCAGAGTGTAAGAATGATATTCGTCGACTGGTAAGCGGCGGAACAGGTTTAATTTTTAAAGGTAGTGGCTTTTATTTAACTGATTATGCCAAGAAAAAGCCTGTTTCTAAATCTACTGAGAAGAAAAAGAATACAAAAAGCAAGAAAAAGACTTCAGAAGGAAAGAGAAAATAGTATAATGGACCAAGGTAATAAAATTATTTTTGAGGGAAACAAATTAAATGTTCCGGATGATCCTATCATCCCATTTATTGAGGGCGATGGAATAGGAGCTGATATTTGGCATTCATCACAGCTTGTTTTTGACAGCGCTGTTAAAAATGCTTACAACGGTAAAAAACAGGTTGTTTGGAAAGAAATTTATGCAGGTGAAAAAGCAAATAAGCTTAAAAATTCTTGGTTACCTGAAGAAACATTAGACGCAATAAAAGAATATTTAATTGCTATAAAGGGCCCATTAACTACACCTGTTGGAGGAGGTATGCGCTCCTTGAATGTCACATTAAGACAAGTTCTTGATTTATATGCCTGTGTTAGACCAGTCACCTGGTTCAATGGCGTTCCTTCACCAGTAAAAGATCCCTCGTTGGTAGATATGGTAATTTTTAGAGAAAATACAGAAGATATTTATGCTGGAATTGAATGGACGAACGGAACAGATGGTTTAGAAAAGGTAAAAAGATTTCTTATTGATGATATGGGGGTTACAAATATTAGATTTCCCGACACGGTATCTTTGGGTGTTAAGCCTGTTTCAGTTGAGGGTACAGAACGTATCGTACGCTCCGCAATTAATTATGCTATTAAACACAATCGAGAATCTGTTACATTGGTTCACAAAGGTAATATTATGAAATTTACAGAAGGTAAATTTAAAGAATGGGGATACGATCTTGCCAAAAACGAATTTAACTCAAATGATTTTGAGGGTGGCCCATGGCAGGTTATTGACAATGCTGGCAAATCTTTGATTATTAAGGATGTTATTGCGGATGCATTTTTGCAACAAATTCTGCTACGTCCTGCAGAATACGATGTCATTTGTACTTTAAATCTAAACGGTGATTACATTTCAGATGCTCTTGCTGCTATAGTTGGTGGAATTGGAATCGCACCAGGAGCAAATATTAATTATCAATCTGGTCATGCTATTTTCGAAGCTACCCATGGTACAGCTCCAAAATACGCAGGTAAAGACATGGTAAACCCTTCCTCAGTTATCTTATCAGGCGTAATGATGTTTGAGCACTTAGGATGGCAAAAAGCTGCTGATTTAATTGTCCAAGGCCTAGAAAGATCTATAAAAGCCAAAACCGTTACCTACGACTTTCATCGATTAATGGATAATGCAACTAAAGTCTCTTGTTCCGGTTTCGGAGAGGCCATCGTTCAAAATATGTAACTTTTTATTATAGTTAAGATTTTTTTATCTTGATTCATTATGTTCATTGACTATACTCAGATTGAACTTCATTCAGGAAATGGGGGTTCTGGTTCTGTATCCTTCCGCCGAGAAAAATTTCTTCCCAAGGGCGGTCCTGATGGTGGTAATGGTGGTAATGGTGGTAATGTATACTTGCAATCTGATAAAAATATTCATACTCTTCAAGATGTAAGATACAATCGAATTTATCGAGCAAAAAACGGTGGTCAAGGCTCATCGAATTCAAAAACTGGAAGAAATGGTAAAGATCTCATCATTCTAGTTCCTGTTGGAACCATTATTAGAAATATTTCATCAAAAGAAATTGTAGCTGACTTTTCAAAACCCAATCAAAAGGAGATGATCTGTCAAGGTGGAAAGGGTGGTCGAGGTAATATTAATTATAAGTCATCGACTCGACAAACACCCCGATTTGCTCAAAAAGGGAAAAAAGGTGAAAGCGGAACTTTTGAGCTCGAGTTGAAGGTGTTAGCTGATGTAGGATTGGTTGGTCTACCTAATGCTGGAAAATCAACATTACTATCGGTATTATCAAAAGCAAAGCCCAAAATTGCTGATTATCCATTCACAACCTTAGATCCCCACTTGGGGATTGTTAAATATGACGAATTTAAATCATTTATAATGGCTGATATTCCTGGACTAATTCAAGGAGCCAGCTCAGGAAAAGGCTTGGGTCTAAAGTTTTTAAAGCATATCGAACGTAACAAGATATTGTTATTCTTGATCGATGGCTCTGATAGCAATCCAAAAACAACATTTCAATTATTAAAAGACGAGCTCAAATCATACAATCCTGCATTATTAATGAAGCCAATCATTCTAATAAAAACAAAAAACGATATTAGTAATGATTTAAGTGATCAAAGTTGGTCAGAAATACCGGAATATGCATTTGGTATTTCCTCGGTTACTAACAGTAATATTAAAAGACTGGTTAAGTTTATTGTTAATAAGTTGAAATTGATTGATCAATGAACCTTTGTTTTAAATTATGGTTACCGTTTTAAATTTCACTTAAATTGTAATCATCTAGATTAATATTAAATGGAGGGGTGGCCGAGCGGCTTAAGGCGGCACCCTGCTAAGGTGTTTTAGGTGAAATATCCTAACGTGGGTTCGAATCCCACCCCCTCCGCAAATAATTTAAATTTTGAGGAGTTTTTAATTGCCATGAAGAAGATGCATTTATTCTTTATTTTTCTTGTGACACTCATCTCTTGCTCCGGGGATAGGTCTATTAATGATCTTGATGCGAAGGATGGAGTAGCATTCGACCCCGAAACCAATCAGCCATTTAGCGGTAAAGCGTCCCTTAACTTCTACGATGGCTCTCTCCGCATGGAGGGTGAATATAAAGATGGAATTAAGTTTGGTCAGTGGAAATATTATGTTCAAGGATCTAAATCTAGATTTTATAATCTTCAATTTGATAAAGGTAATATAGTATCCGCTAATTATAATGACAACAATAGGTCATGGTCTGGAATTCCAATAATGTACAGTGAAAATGATACCACTGTAAGAACGGGTATTTTTCTAGTTCAGGAGCTATCTGATGGTCAAGACTCCTATAATTACAACATGCCACCTGACATTTTCGTTCAGCTTTTTAAAAATGTTTCAGAAGGCCGTGTTACACGATGGCATTCCAACGGTGAGCTCTATTCAGATGGTCAATTTATTAATGGAAATCGTAGCGGGGAGTTTAAATGGTACTATGATAGTGGAAAAAGAAAAGAGAGAGCCTTCTTTGATGCTGGTAAGCGTATAGCAACCACTACACAATGGTACGAAAATGGAAATAAGCATGCCGAAGGTAGCTACAAAAAGGGTCAGTTGTCTGGCAAACTTACATGGTGGTATGAAAATGGTCAGAAAAAAGAGGAAGTCACCTTTAATCAAGGCGTTCGGGACGGCTTGGCATATTGGTGGTATCCAAATGGCAATAATAAAGCTTTTGCTGATATTTCAAGAAAAATGGGTAAAGTAACTCTGTTCTCACCTGATGGGAGAACGACAGAACCCTTAACCGTTAAAGATAATGCTATTATTTGTGGTTCTGGTGAAATTCTTTTTACGATGGAACGCTTGTCCAAACGCGAGGCTCCTCCTATTGGTGATGGTACATGCGATTGCGGAGATTGTACCGACGAACCAACTTCATAATAATTTATTATTTTTTAGATAGTTGAAATTGCTTTCAGTCAAGGGTTATTTTAACAATCGATTGTGAAAAACTTAATTCTATCTCTATGCTTTACCTCCTTAGTTTTTGCTCAGGATCATTCTGTCGCTGTTTTAGACTTTTCTGGAGAAAACATTCATCAAGATGAATTGATACAGCTTTCTGCTGTTTTTCGCACAGAACTACTTAGAATGGATACACTTCTCGTAATGGATTACGATGATATGAGTAAAATATTATTGGATTATGGCTATAAAACTCCCACATGTGGAAGCATAGAATGTAACATCGTATCTTCGATATTACTTGATCAAGAATGGCTTATTACGGCCCACGTATCAAAAATAGGCGACGTATTTCTTATTGAAGCAAGATTAATTGATAGTCAGGCTGGTAGAGTTATCAACGCTGTGAGTTACGACTTTGAACAATCCATTGAAGGTCTTTACACGCGTGGAATGCATAATTTATCTGAGTTGGTAATGTCCAAACGAATTCCTCTGGAGGTACACCAACGTCAAAATTTAGTTTATTTTAAAACGAATCCCTCATCAGCCAAGGTTCGCGTTGGAAAAGATACTCTAAATGGACAAACTCCGCTAGCTATTGATAGAGTAGTTGTTGAAAGTAGGCCCATTATATTATTTAAAGATGGATACCAGCCCTTTAAAATAAATCAACTTCCCGAAGATAATTCTGATGTGATTTTTGTAGACCTTATGCTTAAAACCCCTAAGGAAGGTAGCGTAGTATTTAATAAACCTATACCAACGGATGTTGTTATTGTAGAAATGGATGGTAATCAATTGCTTATTGAAGAGGGTGATACAAGATACGATAGATTGCCAGTTGGATATTATAAACTGGATTCAGAGTTGTATGTAATACGTAATAACGAATTTAGAATTCAGCATAGAAGAACAACCAAATCATCCCCAACTTTTTTTCCAAAGAGAGAGATACAGCTTAAAAGTGAATTTTTTCTGAAGAGAAGAAATCTTTATCTTAAAATAATAGGTTGTGGGCTCTTATATCGATCATTTTTAACAGGTTACTCTTCATATCTTTATAGTCAATACAGCGCAAATGCTGATAAGGCAGATGAAAGACATCGAAGAATTGATAACTTAGACAGCCAGAAACCTATTATTGATGTTCTTTCAACAGCTATTGTTTTTCCAGCTATATATTATCAAGCCAAGCACCTTGAAATGGAACGATGGTTAAAAAATTAATTTATTCACCTTTTTTATTTTCATTAATAATTACGTTTGGTTGTGAAGAAGCACAAAGGGACTGGGACAATCCATTCGATCCTAGGAGCAATCGATCTTTATGGACACCTGATAGCCTTGAGATTGTTCAAAGATCAGAAAATGAAATAGAATTAACCT
>MDSY01031220.1_pt1 | contig 10487 bp, 8 predicted proteins | sample 811131 | NCBI WGS metagenome assembly MDSY01 (sample SAMN05326643, study PRJNA326480) | marine metagenome | isolation source: seawater | place: Atlantic Ocean: South West | collected 2010
GAAATACAATATTTCTTGGAATGCTAAAAACAAATTGGGTCAAGAAGTAAGTACCGGAGTATATTTTGTTCAACTGCATTCACCATATTCAAAAAGCGTAGAGAAAATTATTTATTTAAAATAAACGTAATTTTAGCTATATCTAATAAAAATGAAGCATACACTCCTTGCTCTTCTTTCTATAGCCCTTGGCTTTTCAGAAATAATTCATGAACAAGGATCTTTAACCGAATTCATAGTCGGGAATTCTTCTGAAACCTCCTACGAGAATTGGTTGAGTCATGTAACAGAAGGGATATCAAGTCCTGGGTTTAATGATTATGGCCCTGAATGGCTGGATATCCAAACCAATGGATTTGGGAATCATCGAGTTTTAAGTGAAAATTCACCAACTTTAGACTATTGGGAAACTATTTTTACTTATTTTGTAATAGGTGATACCACTTTTGTGGATTCTCTTTTGCAGGACTCAATTCAATCATTTTTTTATGAACTTGTGGTTTTCCAGGACACAACCTATGGGAGAACTTTTCATTTGCTAAGAGAGCAACTTGATGATAGCTATATTGATTATAACAATCCAGAAATAGATAGTGATGATGTTATAGGAGGATTCCGAAATGGGTGGGGAATTTACATTATCAGCCTAGATGCTTTTAGGGAACAAATTCTTATACAAGTTCCACATCCCTGCGACGACTTTATCGCTCCGTACGTAGCGCTTGATATATTCCTAAAAACCGATTCATTTGGCTTTATGATTGCTGGTGCTGGCAGAGAGGTTGCATGGAGCGAAATTGGTGACTATTCAAATAGCAAATCTATTTCAGATCCCTCACGCTATCCGCACACAGTTTTTCAAAAATTTCAAGATGCCATAACAGAGCCCCTAGTTGGCATAAATCCGCACTGGCCTCTAGTATTTGCCATACATAGTTTTGATAATTTGACACATTTAAATCGAAAGTCAATAATTATGGCAGCAGGTGGGCAAAATCCATTTACAACCAAACCAATAAGAGACATAACCGATGATCATCTCGATATTGTAAACTTCACGAACGAGTACCCTATTTCTATAGATCAATTTGGTAATCCTGAACCTTTGCATGTAACTGATTATTATGAAGTTTTTTATGATGACGCATGTGTTTATGATAATGGGTCAGATGAATTCCCGATTACAATTGCAACAGAATTAAAAGGTCCTTCTAATGGGGTTCAGATGCTTGCTCTACAGTCCCAATTCAGCAGTCTATCAGTATATGAACCATGGGTTCATGTTGAACTAGATGAAAAACCTATGCTTTTTGATGAACTTGGACTGTCTGATTCACAAGTCTACAATAATGGTGTATATCCAGTAGGTATTCAAAATTTCCAAATGTTACTTGAATTTTATGATCCATTTGTAACTGCTGTTTTGGATTACTTGAATAATTGGGACACAGTCCAGGATATGACTGAGCCTAGCAGAATTGAATCAATCTCAGCTTATAATGTTGATAACTCTGATCAGATTTATCTTAATTGGTCACCTGTCTTTGATACAAATTTTAAATCATATCAAATTCAAGCAGATATAGATACATCTTATAATAATCCAGTCTTATTTGATTTAGTGGATTATAATAGACTGCAATACATGAGAGAATATGAACAATTTCTTAATGGACTTAACAATACACAAGAATGGTGGCTAAAAATTCGGGCTGTTGACTATTTTAGTAATATAGGTGAATGGTCAGAATCCGTTACAAACCGATTACCGGGTCACGGTTTACCAGACACGTTAGTTTCATTTTATGATAATATTTCTATTTCAAGTATAATTGGTGAAGATCAAGATATTGATAACTTTTTTATCGATACAAACCAAACCATTCCTGGAAGCAGTCCCACTCTTTCCCTTTTTGGGAACACCTGGAAATCTATATCCATTGAACCATTCTCTTTAGATTCTGGAACGACGCTCCAGGTTTTTGCGAAAGTTGATAGTCTTTCAGAGATTCAAGCGATAGGATTTTCAAATGGTATCAACCATATACGCTACGCTCTCTTTGGCTCTGAAATTTTAAATATCGAAAACTGGATACCAGTATATCAGGGCGTAAATCCAATTGGAGAATGGGCATCCTATAGACTTCCTATTGGTGATGATTGGCTGGCTTGGTACGATAGTCTTTCCATTTTAAATGAAATACATTTCATAAATGACCATGACAATGCGCAAAACCCACCGGGAAATATAAATTTTAGCATGGTAAGAGATATCACTCCAGACCTACCCATTGCTCCAAAAGTATCAATTCATTATGAACAAATTGAAACACGTAATGAGCAGGAAAGTCAAATAGTTTCAATTTTATTCTCAAGCACGGTTCAAGATACTGATTCATATTCCTTTTCTTATTTTTGGGAATTTGGTGATGGTTCGACATCCCAATTACCTAATCCAATTCATGATTACATTATTGAAGATGATCATAATTATTCTGTGCTGCTTGTTGTTGAAGACGAAACTGGGCAAAGAGATTGGTCATCAGAAATAATAGAGATAGATCAAGGCAATACATCTTTTCCCATCACAATGAATTTCGTTGGTGACATCATGATGGGTAGGCGATTTGAAAATGAAGATGGAATTATTCCCAATCAAGGTGTAGAGGCACTTTTTGAGCCAACCATCGAATTATTGGGTAATGCTTCAGATGTAACCGTTGCGAATCTAGAAATCCCTCTCACAAATCAAGGCACACCACATCCAACAAAAGGAGTCGTTTTCCGTTGTGCTCCTGAAAATGTAAGTGGTTTATTATACGGAGGCATTGATGTTGTTTCACTAGCCAATAACCATATTCTTGACTATATGGAGCCTGGTATGATTCAAACAATGAATATTTTGAATGAGGCAGGGATTCTTCATTCAGGGGCAGGTCTAAATAGCTATGAAGCATATATTCCTGCATTTAAATCAGTAAAAGGTCAAACGTTCGCATTTTTATCTGCAAGTGATAGAACGGGGCAATATAATAACTATCAACCCTTTTTACATGCTGGGGAAAACAAATCTGGTTTTGCGTACATGACCCCCTACTATATTAAACAACAAATTCAATCTGTTAGAGATTTTAGTGATATCGTTGTCGTAGAAATGCATGCAGGAAGCGAGTATTCACTTTCACCAGGATCTGATTACGATTACATTGAGTTCCCAGAAAGATTTGAAAGTCTAAAAACAAATCCTGCTAGTCAAACTGGATTTACAATAAATCCAAAAACTGGGGCAGAAGTTGATGATTATTCGTGGCGACTAGACAGACCACAAATGTGGGATAGAGCAATAAGACATTTTGCTATAGATGAGGGTGCAGATTTAGTAATTGTACATCATCCACATATTATTCAAGGTGTTGAAGTTTATAATAATAAGCTTATTGCTCATTCATTGGGTAATTTTATATTTGATCTAAATTATCCAGAAACATATCCATCTATGATACTAAATGTAAATGTAAATCAAAATGGATTAGCACATTCTACTATACTACCTCTTTACATTGATGACTATTTGACAAAACCTGCAAATGGTGAACTTGGAAATTATATTCTTGATTATATTGCCATGAAATCAAAAGAATTAGGCACATACGTACATGTTGACACCGATAATCAAATTGCAACAGTACTTCTAGACTCAAATAGTATAAATGAACAACATATTAATTATAATATTTATACTTCTGAAAATAAAGTAACTCAAATCGATGGAAACATCTTTTTGAAATGGGAACCTATCAAAATCAATAGCCCTGGAAGCATATCTGAAATAGTTTCTGGAATCCCTTCCATTTCTCACTATAGATTAGGAAGAGAGAAAGTATGGATGAATAATTTTGAATACGAAGGAAGTTCTTTATGGAATTTGAACAGTGAATCAGAAATTTTACAGGATTCAGTTTTCAGAAGAGGGAGAACAGGCCTATTGCATAAACGAAATTCGGATTCCCCAAGTAATATTGTTACCAATCTAGAAGAACGATTGCCTTTTCGAAACGAACTCTCACATTCTTTGCATGGTTATATAAAAACAGTTAATGGTAAAAATGTAACTATCGAGGCTCGTTATTTTGATAGTAGATCTGGTGAAAGCTTATTTACGGTATCTATGCAAGACTCACTTAATGGGAATAATATTTGGAAAAAATATTGGGATGAAATTCCAAAAATTGAGAATGCAGAGTTTATAGATATAAGGATAAACAGTGATATTCCTGATTCAGGGCAGTCTTTTTCATATTTTGATGATGTTGGATTAATAGAATGGGATAGTTTAAAATCAGTTACTAGCTTTCCTATATCAATTATAAATCCAAATAACTACCAATACATTCAATTCTTTTCACCAGAAACAGATATACAGTTTATTGAATCAGCTATCAAGAATACAATTATTGGCGATCTAGAACCTCTGATTTCTATACCTATGGTAGTAAACTCTAGTATTACTGCTCCTGGATATTTTTACTTTTTTGAAAATTCGAAAGGCCCTGTTGGACAAAGAGAATGGTCTTTTCAATCAGACATATTCTCTGAAATCGATTCTCCTTTGTTATTTGTGGATACCCCTGGAATCTATCAGATATCTCTTAAAGTAATCGGAACATTTGAGGAGGAAGATTCAAATGAAATATCCATTATTGCCCTACAAGAAGGATCGGAGCAATATAATTATGGTGATGTAAATGGTGATGGTACAATAACAGCGGTTGATGCACTTTTATGCGCAAATTACACCCTCGACCTAATGGACTTCCTGCCTGTTGAATTTCTTGCGGCAGATATAGATGGTAGCGGAATAATCAATATTTTCGACGTACTACTAATTGCTAATCTTATAGGACAGTAGATTACATTACGTGATGAATAATATCCTTCAAATTTGACAGCACTGTACGGCCAGTTTTTTTGAGTCTGTCACTACTAACATGTCCATGATCAATTAAAATACAATTTATCTTCATCTTTTCAGCTACGTCACTATCATGATTAGTATCTCCTATCATGACAATGTCTTCCCTGTTGTATGGAAGTTCGTTGATCAACTTTAATCCTTGTTCAATTTTTCCTTTTGCATATTGATTATCTATTCCAACTATTTTAAAAAAATATTTTTCTAGTTTATAAGTAATGATCCAATCTGATAAAAACTCTTGCATCGCTGCAGATAAAATTGATTGAGAAATTTGATTTGATTGAATTTTATTTAGAACAAACCTAGAACCTTTTTGAAGATCTGTTTTATAAAAATTTTTTCCGTAGTATGACACAAATTCATCTCCTGCTATTTCAAATGGCTCTTTATCAAAATCAAATCCTAATCTCATATAATATTTCTTCACTGGAAAAGTAAAAACCTGCCTATATTTTTCTTCAGATATAGGAGCAAGCTTCCTCTTGATCAAACCTTGATTGATACCTTCGACACAAAGCCACCTATCATCTAATAGTGTACCATTCCAATCCCATATAATATGTTTATATCTCATGATAAAAGTTCGGGTTCATTAAAATAAAATGGGATAATTTTTTATCAATGAAACCTCGATTTATAATAAAACTAACTAAGGAAATGAAAGGCAAGCTTTCAGGAAAAACCTCTCACCAAAAAATGATGGTTAAACCGCGATACATACCTCCAGATAACAAAAAACCTATCCCAGCTGCTGTCCTAATTTTATTATACCCAGAAAAAGAAAAATGGCATTTCTTTTTAACTAAACGAACAAAAACTGTTGAGCATCATAAAGGACAAATTTCTTTACCTGGAGGGATGCTTGAAGAAGGTGAATCATATAGAGAAGCAGCAGTCAGAGAAACATTTGAGGAGATAGGAGTAGAATCAAAAGAAATAAACATCATTGGTTCCCTTACTCCATTACACATCCCAGTATCTGGTTTTAAAATTTTTCCATTTGTGGGTTGGATAAAAGAGAAACCTAAATTAAAATTACAATCCAATGAAGTCTCTAAGGTTCTATCTCCAACGATTGATAACCTTTTGGATAAAACCAAAAGAAGAGAAAAATATTCTCTCATTTTAGGAAAAAAAGCAAAAATACCATTTTTTGATTTAAATAACGAAATGGTCTGGGGAGCAACATCAATGATTTTATCAGAATTTAGATCTGTTTTGAGGGAAGCCTTATGATTCTTGGACAATGGTTAAAATCGCTTACAACAATAGATCATATTATACTTATTATACTATATGGATGTTGTGTTTATCTAAGCAAGGTTTCACTTGAAACCTTAATTGAAATGTATGATAAAAAAAAACAATACAATGATTTTAGAATTCAATTACGAATTACACCAATAATATTATTAAGCCTCGCTCTCTTATATAGCATATTGGTATACAAAGTACTTGACGCAATATTTGGTATTATGCCTTAAATTGCTTTAAGCTAAGTTTATTCACCCCTTTGAACTATTGTATACTATTGGGCTTATAGCTTACTTTAGACATGCTACTTTTTTTATTATTTTTTTACATTAAAATCATCTAAAGCATGATAAAAAATAAAAACAAAATCTTTGTTCTTGATACTAATGTCATACTTCATGACTCAACTTGTATCAATAATTTTGAAAATAATGACATAGTGATCCCGATTTCTGTTTTAGAAGAATTAGACCAGTTTAAAAGGGGAAATGAACAGATACATTTTAATGCTCGAGAATTTCTAAGACAGCTAGATGAACTTTCAATTGGTTCAGATAATAGCAAGTATAATAATGAAAATGGGAAAATTAGAGTTGTTATTAACCATAATTGGCATCCAAACGTAAAAGAAGTTTTCAGTGAAGACTGTGCAGACAACCGAATTATCAACTGTGCATACAAAATTCAAAATGAAAATCCAAAACGTACCGTAGTACTCGTTTCTAAAGATACTAATATGCGATTAAAATCAAGATCACTTTCTCTGAAATCTGAAGACTACACAACTGATACCGTGGAATTATTTGACAATGTTTACGATCCAAATAATTTTATTGAAGGAGTCAAAAACTCAGATATTGAGTTAATTCAAAAAAATGGCGGAGCATACATAGATAAATTAAAATCAATTTCTGATCCTCTACCAAATGAAAATTTCATTTTAAGAAACGGAAAGAAATCAATTTTAGTTACCTATGATCCTTTTGAAAAAAAAATAATTCAACTAAAGGAGCAAAATGCATATGGAATACACCCTAGAAATGCAGAACAATCATTTGCAATAAATGTATTAACTGACAATAGGATCCAGCTTGTTACTTTATCTGGAAAAGCAGGAACAGGTAAAACACTATTAGCACTAGCCTCCGCACTAGAAAATAGAAAAGATTTTCGCCAAATTTTTCTGGCACGTCCCATTATCCCACTCAGCAATAAAGACTTAGGATTCCTACCAGGAGACATTGATTCTAAGCTAACCCCCTACATGCAACCCTTATTTGATAACCTTACGGTAATTAAGCACCAGCTCAAAAAAAATGATAAACGGATAAATGAAATAAAAAGTCTACTTGATGAAGAAAAGTTGTTAATTACTCCTCTTTCATATATACGAGGGAGAAGTTTACAGAAATCATTCTTTATTGTTGATGAGGCACAAAATCTTACACCTCATGAAGTTAAAACAATTATAACAAGAGCAGGGGAAGGAACAAAAATAATTTTTACTGGTGATATTAACCAAATAGATCATCCTTATCTTGATAAAAAATCAAATGGAGTATCCTATTTAATCAGTCGCATGAAGAACCAAAAAATATATTCTCATATAAATTTGAAAAAAGGAGAACGCAGCGAACTCGCAGAACTAGCAAGCAATCTGCTTTAAATTTTGTGATCCAGCTGATTAATCTATCTCTATTCAGAGAGTATTTTATCTAATCTTTCTTTCGCTTTTTCTTCTACAACCTTTTTTGTAGACTCTTTTGCATTTTTTATGGTTTTTGAAGCCACTTCTTTAGCTTTATTTACATTCCCAGATACTGATTCTTTAAGCTCACCAACTGTTTTAGGTACTTCTTGACCAGTGTAGTTTAAATAAAAAGCGTAAGCAATTAGTACAATCCCAACACTTATTATTAGTTTAATAATTTTTTTAATTATTGCATAAATAAGCAGAATTGCTAAAATTGCTAGAATAGCAATGTATATAGGATTAGATAATGTTATGTTAGATAGTATTTCCATAATAATAAATCTAATTAAAGAACATGTTCGGAATTAATAGATTTCTAAGTATTTTATATAGTGAAATATATTTTACTTTTTATATTTGTTTCATATTCATTTAGTCAATCAAAATATCCAGCCGATACTTTAATTACTTCTACTAACATCAATATTATTCAAAAAATTGGTCTCTTGCCAATTGCGGCCTGGCAACGAATATCATATAATTCAAATTACTTTAATTGTCAATTTTATCCCAGCTGCTCTAACTATGGCGCCAGTGCAATAAAAAGATATGGCTTTATTAAAGGGACAATCATAGGGTCAGATAGAATTACACGTTGCAACCCATTTGCAGTTTACTATCATTTGGAATTGGGTAGACCTTTCAATGATAAAGATGGTAGATTAATTGACCCTATTGCTCAGAATCAAAATATAAAATCAAAAAAATCACCCACTATTGCGGCTATTTTATCTATCATCCCTGGAGCGGGCCGTTTATATTCTGGTAGAAAATTGGATGGATTAATGGGACTCTGGACTGTGTATCTAACTACTAGTTCCGCCTATTTTGCTAAAAAAAATAATAACAAACTTTCAGGCCCCTTATTCTTAGGAATCGCAGGAATTACATACTTAGGGGAAATTTATGGTTCCTGGAGAACAGCCAAATACTACCAAAAGGCGAAAACCGATAATATTTGAGCCACCGAGGAGACTCGAACTCCTGGCCAATTACTTACGAAGCAACTGCTCTACCAACTGAGCTACGGTGGCAATATGTTATATTAATAGGCTTCAACCTTCAATAAATCAATTTCAAAGATTAGTGTTGCTCCAGCAGGGATCACACTGCCCGCACCTTTATCTCCATAACCCAGCTCCGGAGGGATTGTTAATCTCCTCTTGCCACCAACTTTCATTCCTTTAACTCCAATGTCCCATCCTTTGATTACAGATCCGACACCAAGAGTAAAAGTAAAAGGTTCTCTGCCTTGCTTTAAAGATGAATCAAAAATGGAACCATCTTCTAATTTACCAGTATAATTAACAACTACTTTATTATAGTCTTGAGCTTCGGTGCCATCACCAGTATCTATATTTTCAATAATTAATCCATTATTCATAGTTGTTATATTCCTATTGTTATTACAGCAATATGCTGAAAAAATTAAAAAATTGTTAAAACTTTATAATGAAAATTCATTTTATGTGATACCCTTAATTGTAATAAAAGGTCTGTAAATTTACTCTAGCATGTTCACTACACAAAATATATTGATTAAAATGCTTAACCTTTTAATAAATAATATTTATATACCCTTTATTTATTTTGCTTTTTGTTCTTGCTTGATAGCAAGCGATCGCTTAAGGTTAAAAAACGCAGATTTACTAGAGAGGAAAAAAGTAAATGGCGAACCTGTGAAATTAATCACTGGCAATGTGGTTTTTACAAAAGGACCTCTAACTTTGAAGTGTAACCAAGGAGAACATTTTGAAGGTGATGGTTTAGCGATTCTTTACCAAAATGTCTCAGCCTCAAAAGAAGAACTAATAATGACATGTGACACGATTAAATTTTTTTCAAAAGAAAATAAGATTCTTAGCATTGGAGAGTCACATATATGGGATAAAGACTATGATTTGAAAGCAGATTCTATTACCATATTTACAGAAACAGATAGTGGTGTTGCTCTTGGAAACGTAATTCTCATTCAAAAAGGCCAAATAATCAAAGCAGATAGGATAGAATACCAAAAAGAAAAAGAAAAAGATGGAATATCTTACACTTCTAGTGGGAATGTCATCATTCAAGATTCGATACGAATTGCGACATGTGGCAGAGCACGTTATGATAGAAAACAAGAAATTACAGAACTCAGCATTGATCCAAAAATACAGGATAGTACTGATAGAATATTATCTGGGGGGAAAATTTTCTTAACCTATTACAATGAAGAGTTAAAAAAAATCTATATACCAGAAAAAGCATCTGCAGTTACTCCGATAAAGGGATACAAAAAATCCATGATTGATTCACTTTTATATGGTGATACTCTAAAGTTCAAAGACTCTATGGAGGGGACAGAACTATTTAGCTTTTTTAAGGATGGGAAAATTGACTCACTACGAATTCATGGTATGGCACAAACGCTTTATCATATCTTTGATGACTCGGTATATCAAGGGAAAAACAATGCATCAGGAGATACAATTATTATGAATTTTTCTAATAATGAATTAGAAA
>MDSY01111310.1_pt1 | contig 10486 bp, 8 predicted proteins | sample 811131 | NCBI WGS metagenome assembly MDSY01 (sample SAMN05326643, study PRJNA326480) | marine metagenome | isolation source: seawater | place: Atlantic Ocean: South West | collected 2010
ACAAAAACAATCTCTAAGCGAACAAATGTTCATATCGCGCGGCAGGCGCTTCGCTTGTCACTACTGGAGCAGCTCGGCAGATGCGATATGTTAAAATGGGGGCATCAATTAGTTGGTTTTAAGAACTCTAAAGGGGATGGTATTGATTTGAGCTTTCAAGTAGACGGGAAGATAAAGAACACCAAGGCAGACCTTGTTGTAGGAGCCGATGGTATTCGAAGTTCAGTTCGCAAGTTGCTAATTGGTGATGATATTAGCCCGCTGCGCTACCTGGGGTGTATTGTAATATTAGGAATTTGCCCTTTAAAAGCTATCGAAGGTGTCGATAGCTCATTGCTAGATTCGGCGACAGTATTTCAAACCGCCAATGGAAATGAGCGAATCTACGTGATGCCATACTCGTTAGATTCGGTAATGTGGCAACTTAGCTTCCCAATGCCGGAGAAAGAGGCTAAAGCTTTAAGTGTAAATGGAACTCAAGCACTAAAAGAAGAGGCCTGTCGCAGATTACAATGGCATGACCCCATTCCCCAAATTTTAGCGGCAACCCCCGAGACTGAAGTTTCTGGTTACCCCGTATATGACCGAAAATTACTCGAGTTAGAATTGTTGCAAAAAGGTGGGGAAGTAACCCTAATTGGAGATGCCGCCCACCCTATGAGTCCGTTTAAAGGACAGGGTGCAAATCAAGCCTTGCTAGATGCTCTGGCACTGGCTAGAGGAATTTCAAGAGCGTGTCGACCCAAATCTAAATGGAGGGAGGATGGGCTAAGAAAAACCGCATTAAATGCCTTTGAAACAGAAATGTTAGAACGCAGTGCTCCCAAAGTAAGAGATTCGGCGGACGCGGCAAAGTTTCTACATTCAGAAATTGTGCTCCATAAGGGGGATGAACCAAGAGGTGGATGTATCAAAAGAAAAAAGACCTAATAACCCTGTTTAAGGGAAATTAAGTCTTTTTGGAGTACTCGAGGCGGGAATCGAACCCGCACGACCGAAGTCACTGGATTTTGAATCCAGCGCGTCTACCAATTCCGCCACTCGAGCAAATATGGACGGCAAAAATAACAAATTATTATGAGTTAAAAACCCAATTTACTAAAAACAATTAAGTGATTTTTACTACAAAAAAATGAGTGCCCCCTCACGAAAAGATAAGTTAATGAAAAGAAAAATGCTGTTTTCATGAACGTACCAAAATATGCTTTGCGAGTCCAAAAAGCCTTTTTTACACTTTTGTGCGCTCCAAAAAAAGGTTTCTCTAATTTGTTAGTAATTCATAACATCATTTACTGAGAAAAACTCTTGATTAATTTACATTTGCAAACATCATATTTTGTTAATTCAATTTCTCCCTTATGAATAAACCAGATCCAAAAATATTTGCGTGTAAACAAAGTGAATCGCTTGCAAAAGATATTGCCAATTTATTTGGTGTACCTCTCGGTAATGTTATTACATCGCATTACAGTGATGGAGAGTTTCAGCCTTCCTTCGAAGAATCGGTACGTGGAAGCCGTGTTTTTATTATTGGTTCTACCTTCCCTAATAGTGACCACCTTATGGAAATGCTCCTAATGCTGGATGCTGCCAAAAGATCATCGGCAAGGCACATAACTGCTGTGCTTCCTTATTTTGGATGGGCTCGACAGGACCGCAAAGATAAGCCGCGTGTTCCTATTGCTGCAAAACTGGTAGCGAAAATGCTGGAGACTGCTGGAGCAACACGTATTATTACCATGGATCTGCATGCCGACCAAATTCAAGGCTTTTTCGAAAAACCAGTTGACCATTTGTTTGCATCGACAGTATTTTTGCCCTATTTGCGTTCTTTAAATTTAGACAACCTTACAATTGCGTCACCAGACATGGGAGGTTCTAAAAGAGCGTACGCATATTCCAAAGCGCTGGAAAGTGATGTTGTTATTTGCTACAAACAGCGGGAAAAAGCAAATATAATCTCCCACATGGAACTTATTGGCGATGTTAGAGGTAAAAACGTAGTACTCGTCGATGATATGGTCGATACTGCTGGTACCTTAGCAAAAGCTGCAGACTTGATGATGGAAAGAGGAGCAGCGAGCGTACGTGCTATATGTACGCATCCAATTCTTTCGGGAAACGCTTACGAGAAACTTGAGAATTCTAAACTTGAAGAATTAATTGTAACCGACTCAATTCCACTGAAGCAAAAAAGCGACAAGATAAGAGTTCTTACATGCGCAAGTTTATTTTCGGATGTAATGCGAAGTGTTCATACAAATGAGTCGATTAGTTCTAAATTTTTAATGTAACTTTATAGATCAAAAATCGAATTGCGCTGCGAAAAAACAATAGAACCCCTTCGGCTTTTTTTTCCTGACTTTGCTTTACACACTATTACACTTCTATTGTTTTCTCTCTTACAGAAAAAATAGTACATTTGCAGCCGCTTAACGCTAATTGTTAGGTGCTAACAAAATTTATATAAAATGAAATCAATTACAATCAACGGATCTCAAAGAGAAAGCGTAGGAAAGGTAGCTACCAAAGCACTACGTAATGCTGGAATGGTTCCTTGCGTAGTATACGGAGGAGATAAGCCTGTTCACTTTTCAGCACCAGAATTATCTTTTAAAAATTTAATCTACACACCGGACGTGCACACAGTTGTACTCGTCTTAGAAGATGGCACTAAAGTTAACGCCATTCTTCAGGACATTCAATTTCACCCGGTAACCGACCGCATTCTTCACATGGATTTCTATCAAATATATGATGACAAAGAAGTGATGATGGAAATTCCTGTGCGTATAACAGGTAATTCGCGTGGTGTTAGAAATGGTGGTGTTTTACGAATTGTAAGTCGTAAATTACGTGTAAAAGCACTTCCTGCAAATCTTCCCGATTTTATCGAAGCTGATATCACAGAAATGAAAATTGGAGAGAAGATGTACATTACAGATGTGAAATCTGACAACTTTATAATTCAACACACAGATAACACTGTAATTTGTCAAGTTAGAACTTCTCGTGTTGCCGTTGAAGAAGAAGATGAAGAAGAAGGTGCAGAAGGCGAAGGTGCTGAGGCATCAGAAGCCACTGCTGAATCTTAATATTTTTAGTAAGAATATAATTGAAAAGCATTCCGTTAATTTGGGATGCTTTTTTTATTTTTACTAAAACATTCGCGAACTATGTTTGACTATTTCCGAAGATTTTTCGGTTTTCTAAAAAACAGCACTTCTGAAAATGCTCAGGAACACATAACAAGTTTTCCCGATAATGCCGGGAATGAAAAAATGAAAAAATTTCTCATTGTTGGATTGGGTAATATCGGTCCAAAATATCACAATACAAGACACAATATAGGCTTTAAAATGCTGGATTATCTCGCGGTAAAAAAAGCACTCTCGTGGGAAACGGCAAAACTTGGCGACATAATACGTTATAAGGTTAAAGGTCGCTCATTTATGCTGCTTAAGCCTAGTACCTATATGAATTTAAGTGGAAAAGCCGTTAAATATTGGCTCGATAAAGAGAAAATACCCCTTGAGAACTTATTAGTGCTTACCGATGATCTCAATTTACCTTTTGGAAGTGTGCGTGTAAAAATGAAAGGAAGCGATGGCGGGCACAACGGCTTAAAAGACATCCAAAATGTTTTGCAAACAACCAAATACAATCGTTTCCGATTTGGAATTAGTGACGAATTTTCTAAAGGGCGTCAAATTGATTATGTGCTGGGAGAGTGGACTTCCGAAGAAGAAAAACAACTCCCAGAGCGATTAGAAATGAGTGAAAAAATTATTGAGTCCTTCGGACTAGCAGGAATTAATATTACAATGAATAGTTATAACGGCACCTAACGTGAACATATATTCTTCAGCCTCAAAATACAGTAACCCTCGCGCAAGCGTAGTGACAATTGGAACGTTCGACGGAGTTCATGTGGGCCATAAAGCCATCTTAAATCGTCTCGTAACAAGCGCCCAAAAAGAAGATTTAGACACTATCGTGCTCACCTTCTTTCCGCACCCAAGGATGGTATTACAAACCGATTCTTCCATCAAGCTAATTAATACAATTAATGAGCGTACAGATTTGATGAGTAAGACAGGTTTGGATCATTTGATAATTCATCCATTTACAAAAGCATTTTCAAGACTAACAGCGCTAGAATTTGTGAGAGATATTTTAGTAAATAAGCTGAATATTAAAAAAATCGTCATTGGCTATGATCATCGTTTCGGAAGGAATCGAAATGCTAATATTGAAGACCTAAAAGCGTTCGGATTGACCTATGGATTTGATGTAGAAGAGATTAGTGCTCAAGAACTCAACGAAGTTGCCGTAAGTTCTACAAAAATTAGAAATGCACTTAAATTAGGTGATATTCAAACTGCCAACAACTATTTAGGATACTCTTTTATGTTGTCTGGAAAAGTAATTAATGGCAAAGCAATTGGCCGAACGATCCAATATCCAACGGCTAATCTTGAACTTACACAGGACTACAAATTGGTTCCAAAAGAAGGTGTTTACATCGTAAAAGCAGTCTTAGAAAACAAAATGACCTATGGTCTAACCAGTATTGGAACCAACCCAACAGTTGGTGGAACTATAAAAACTATTGAAACCCATTTCTTAGATTTTAATGATGATTTATACGATAAAAACCTAACCATAGAATTTCTCTCTCGTATCCGCGATGAAGAAACTTTCGGGTCGATAGATGCGCTCAAAAACGCCATTAAACGCGATGAAAGTTATGCCAGGAATTTTATAAAAAATTATGAATAAATTACTTTTCAAACAAATTGACAATTCGGGGCTCGTTCTATTTCGAGTTGTCTTTGGATTGTTAATTAGTATTGAAGCCTTTGGAGCAATTGCAACAGGTTGGGTGCGACGCACTGTTGTAGAGCCAGATTTCACCTTCAACTTTATCGGCTTCGAATTTCTTCAACCACTGGTTGGTGATACCATGTATTTCTATTTTTTGCTTATGGGTATCCTCGGGCTCATGGTGATGTTTGGTTGTAAATACCGCTTCAGCATACTTGCATATGCCCTAATGTGGTCTGGCGCATATCTTTTACAAAAAAGTGCTTACAACAATCATTACTACTTAATGATGCTCTTATGCTGGATTATGGCCATTCTACCCGCGCACAGATGGCTTTCAATAGACGCAAAGCTAAAACCAGAGATAAAAGCTAACTCGATGCCACAATGGTGCCTACTTATTCTTATTTTACAAGTCTGGATTGTGTACACCTTTGCTTGGACTGCAAAACTATATCCCGACTGGTTAAACGGAAATACCATAGCGTTGTTTATGAGCAGCAAAAAAGAATACTGGCTCATTGGAGATGTTTTACAACTGGAATGGATTCAACAAAGCATTATTTACGTTGGGATCCTCTTCGATTTATTAATTATTCCTTTACTACTTTGGAAACGAACCCGTGTGATTGCTTTTGCAATTTCGGTGTTCTTTCACCTCTTTAATTCTGTTGTATTTCAAATTGGGATATTTCCGTATATGTCTATTGCATTTGCGTTGTTTTTCTTTTCTTCAGAAACATTAAAAAAACGGTTTATACCGATAAAATACCAGGCCAACGTTAAAAGTGAAGTTACATCAAAATCCAGCTACAAGCGCAGCCAAAATGATGGTTTACTCCTTGGTCTTTTGTTTATTTATTTCATTATTCAACTAGCACTTCCATTGCGGCATTGGTTTTTTACAGACGATGTATTGTGGACCGAAGAAGGTCACCGCTTAAGTTGGCGTATGATGCTTCGATCCAAAAGCGGGAGAGTAGCGATTTGGGTAGCAGATAAAAAAAATGGTAAAAAACGTCGTTATAACCACCGTATATTGTTGAAAAACAAGCAGCGGTATTCTTTTAAAACAAAGCCCGATATGATGTGGCAATTGGCAAAACGAATAAAGGATATTGAAGCCGAAAAAGGCATTGACGCAGCAGTTTATATTGATGCAAAAGTACAGGTTAATGGTGGTCCATTTCATCAATTTACAGATCCTAATGTCGACATAGCTGCCCAAGAATGGCAACACTTTAAACATAACCAATGGATTTTACCATCACCTGTAGATTATCACAAAAAGGATGACCTAAAATAAGTCTAATTACTTAAATTTGCGCGATTAAACGCACTATAATATGCTACAAGTAACTGAAATAAGAAACCATAAAGAAGAAATGATTGTCGCACTTGCCAAACGCGGTTTCGATGCGACACAGATACTTGAGGATGTTACGACAGCCGATGAAGTCCGTCGAAATACACAAGCCAAACTTGATGAAACATTAGCTCAATCCAATACCTTCTCAAAGGAAATTGGCACCTTATTCAAAAAGGGCGAAAAGCAAAAGGCAGCTCTGTTAAAAGAAAAAACAGCTCAATTAAAAGAAGCTTCCAAGGGACTGAGCGAGCAACTCAGCGAAGCTTCAAGTATACTGCAGCAACTGCTCTTTACGATCCCTAATATCCCGAACGCACTTGTTCCTGCAGGAACCAATGAGGATGATAATCAGGAAGTTTTTAAGGAAGGTGAAATCCCTGTTTTAGAAGGAAACCCAATGCCCCATTGGGAACTTGCTAAGAAATACGACATTATCAACTTCGAATTGGGTGTAAAAATAACAGGGGCTGGTTTTCCTGTTTACAAAGGAAAGGGAGCGCGTTTACAACGCGCATTAATTGCATATTTTTTAGATAAAAACACTGGCGCAGGTTACACCGAGTATCAAGTACCACATCTAGTAAATGAAGCCTCTGGATTTGGAACAGGACAATTGCCAGACAAAGAAGGTCAAATGTACCATGCTACTCAAGACGATCTATATTTAATTCCAACAGCAGAAGTACCAGTCACTAATATGTTTCGCGGCGATCTCTTAAATGAAAGCGACCTCCCTGTGCTTTGCACGGGATATACGCCCTGCTTTAGGAGAGAGGCAGGTAGTTATGGTGCTCATGTACGTGGCTTGAATAGATTACACCAGTTCGATAAAGTTGAAATTGTAAGAATTGAACATCCCGAGAAAAGTGCTTCGGCATTAGATGGTATGGTGGAGCATGTTAAGGGTATTTTACGTGAACTAAAGTTACCCTATAGAATCTTGCGATTATGTGGAGGAGACCTCGGATTTACAGCTGCTATGACCTACGATTTTGAAGTTTTTTCTACGGCACAGGACCGATGGTTAGAAATTTCTTCCATATCTAACTTTGAAACATTTCAAGCAAACAGACTTAAATTGCGTTTTAAAGATACTGACGGAAAAAACAAACTTGCCCATACATTAAACGGTAGTTCATTGGCTTTGCCAAGAGTTTTAGCTGCAATATTAGAAAACTATCAAACTCCTCAAGGAATAAAAATTCCAGATGCACTTATTCCTTATTGTGGTTTTGATTTTATAGGTCACTAATTAACCGTACATGCATAAACTGCTTGTACTATTAGGGTGAAATTTGATTTCGATGATTGAGTAGCAATCACATTAATTATTGGCAGACCGATAACTTGAGTACTATTAGAACAAGAAGTGCGTTCTTTTTGACATAACAGTTCAAAAACCAAAACCTTATATTTACCAAATGCGAAGTATTTTTTTTCTAGTATTCTTTCTTTCCAGTGCTGTTGTTATGTCGCAGAGTTCGATTTTAGCAAAAAACTACTTTGACCAAGGAGAATATGAAAAGGCAATCTCCTTATACGAGAAACTAGCAAAAAAAAATCCAGGACGGTTGGATTTTCTAAAATTATTGGTAGAGTCCAATCAGCAGCTCCAGCAATTTGAAGTTGCCGAAAGCTTATTGTTAAATAAACTCAATTCAGGGAAAGTCATCCCGCAGCTCTATGTAGAATTAGGTTACAATTACTCCCTTCAAAAAAAAGACTCGCTGGCTATAAAAAATTATCAAATGGCAGTAGATTTTGTAGCGAGATCTCCCAATTACATGTACAACGTAGGAAAGGTTCTTGAAAAATACAACTTATTAGACTATGCGGCTGTTGCCTATGAAAAGGTCATGAAAGAAAACCCGCGATTAGACTACAATATGCAGCTTGCAAGAATTTATGGAGAACAAGGCAATCAGGAAAAAATGTTTTCAAAATACGTCGATCTGATTGAGAAAAACCCTTCCAACAAGAACAAAGCACTGCGTAATTTTAGCCTGTATATTACTGAAGATTCATCCAATGAGGGAAATATTATCTTACGAAATATCTTGATAAAAAAAATACAAAACGACCCCAACATACTATTTAATGAATTATTAAGCTGGCTATTCATTCAACAAAAAGATTTTAAAAAAGCATTTGTTCAAGAAAAAGCAATTTACAAGCGCGTTGGCACTGATTTGAGAGACATTGGACGTCTTGCTGTTATTACTATGGCTGCCGAGGATTATAAAAATGCTGAAGACATTGTCTCATTTATTATCGAAAACTCAGATACGCCCGAGGCAAAGCTAAAAGGACACCAATATTTAATTACGATTGCGTTAAAAAACACACCTGAAAAAGAATACCCCAAAATTGTAAACGAATTTGAATCCCTCCTTGAAACTTATGGCAGGTCCGTTATAACATACTCGCTTCAAATAGATTACAATCACTTTTTAGCCTTTAAAATGGGTAGAAAAGAGGATGCAATTGCAAATTTAAAAACACTATCAGACTTGAAACTAACACTCTTTCAAGAGGCTCGAGTAAAAATGGAGTTAGCTGATATTTTAGTGTACGATGAAAAATTTAACAAGGCTTTGATATATTATTCTCAAATTCAGAAAAAAGTATCGTCAAATGTTTTAGCACAACAGGCCCGTTTTAAAGTAGCACAAACAAGTTATTTTAAAGGTGATTTTGAGTGGGCTCAAATACAGTTGGACGTTCTTCGGAAATCGTCATCACAGCTTATTGCAAACGACGCTATGCAGTTAAGCTTAATGATTCGAGACAATACATTGGAAGATTCAACTCAAACAGCACTTCAAAAATATGCTAAGGCTGATTTAATGGTGTTTCAACTTAAAAATAAGGAGGGGATTGCTGCTTTTGAAGAGCTTAGCCTCCAGCATAAAGGAGAGAAGATTGAAGACGAAGTGTTATTAAAACTAGGTGAGCTTTATGAAAAAACAGCACAATACGAAAAAGCTGAAGCATCTTATTTACAACTTATAGAGCTCTATAACGACGATATTCTGGCAGATGACGCTCACTTTAGATTGGCCAAATTATACCAGAATAAATTACAACAACCCGACAAAGCAAAAGAATTGTACGAGCAAATCATTTTTAATTTCGCCGATAGTATATTTTTTATTGAAGCTCGGAAAAACTATCGTGCACTTCGGGGCGATGCACTAAATTAAGACTCAAAACAATGTATATTTACAACGTCACCATAAATATTGAAATGAGCATCCATGACTCCTGGTTGCGTTGGATGACATCAGAACATATTCCTGCCATGCTCGCAACTAAAAAATTTAGCAAGGCACTCATGACAAAAGTTTTGGTCGAAGAGGAATTGGGTGGAATAACGTACTCTGTGCAGTACACCACCAACAGCAAAGAGACTCTAGAAAGCTATTATGCTGAGGATGCTGAAAGGCTTCGCGCCATGAGCAAGCCCTTTGCAGGTAAATTTATAGCTTTTAGAACAGAATTAGAGGTAATCCATGAGCAATAAAGCGAAAAATAGTCCGAAAAAGTACAGCCCAAGTGAAAAAGGAGTTCGAGCCAAGAAGCATTTAGGACAACATTTTCTAAAAGACGAAGGGGTTGCAAAAAAAATCGCAGATACCTTAATCCTTCGGGGCTATTCGAGCGTCCTCGAAATTGGTCCTGGCACTGGTGTACTTACAAAATACCTGTTAGAGAAAGACATCGATTTAGTAGCAATGGATCTAGATCGTGATTCCATCTCATACCTCGAGGCAACATATCTAAATAAAAACTTAGAACTGCTAGAAGCAGACTTTTTAAAGTGTGACTTATCAGATATCTTTGGTGAAAATGAATTTGCAGTCACTGGGAATTTCCCCTACAATATATCAACTCAAATTGTATTTAAAACCCTCGAAAACAAAGAAAAAATTCCTGAGTTTTCCGGAATGTTTCAGAAAGAAGTTGCACTTCGTATTTGCGCAAAAGAAGGGAGTAAAACCTACGGAATCCTGTCAGTTTTAACGCAGGCATTTTATGAAGCTGAATACTTATTCACAGTACCTCCAACCGTTTTCAACCCTCCTCCTAAGGTAGAAAGTGGTGTGTTAAGATTGGTTAGAAAAGCAGACTTTTCTTTAGCTTGTAACGAAAAAATGCTCTACAAAGTGGTAAAAACAGCATTTCAGCAAAGAAGAAAAACAATGCGAAATAGTTTAAAATCATTCAATCTTTCCGATAAAATAAAAGAAGATACTATCTTTGGCCAGCGCCCTGAACAACTCTCGGTAG
>MDSY01017465.1_pt1 | contig 10485 bp, 15 predicted proteins | sample 811131 | NCBI WGS metagenome assembly MDSY01 (sample SAMN05326643, study PRJNA326480) | marine metagenome | isolation source: seawater | place: Atlantic Ocean: South West | collected 2010
GATCCCTCCAGACCAGGCCAGCACAGTAATTCTGACAAATGTACTGATGATTGCTGCTTGCTCTTCGGGGTCGGGAAGAATAGCATCTTTTGCTCTAGCAAATATACCTTTCTTCTCCTCTTTCTTAATATCTTCGACAACATCTGTTGCCTTTTTCTCTTCTTTTGCTGCCATAATAATACAACTAATGTATTAATATATAGGCATCAATTATGGAATAATGTATTTGTTCTAGGGAAATTCTGTACTGTCTGTAATGTATTAAGATCTGTACTATGAGAGAACCTCCTACCATTGTTGGAAATATTCCATGCACCTATCATCTTTGACATATCTCTAGGATTAGTAGCAGATAGTATAGTATCAGGACTTCCTCCTCTTCTTGTAGAGTCTGCCCAGTTTCCTGGTTGATTAATAGCTCCTGGTGGTGATGCAATGTTTATCTCACCGTACATAGCAGAATGATTACCACACTGATAGTATATTGTTTGTCCACCTTGACTATACTGAGTAGTAAACCAAATATATCTGTAAGCACCACTAATTAAACTGTGTGTCTCACCTTGATACCATACATTACCACCATTAACACCACTACCAGTCCATAGGTTAGTACCACCTGTACTTCCAGCTTGAGTAACAATATAAAGTGGATGATTATATATGGATCCTTTATTAACTACATTAATGGTTCCAGAAGCACCACTATTAGAAGAAGAACAATAATAATATGTTCCTGTTGGATTAGTATCAGTATAGAAGTAAATAGATCCAGAGGTAGCACCTTGATTTGTTACACCACTATTAACTTGGTTACCTGTACCAGTTGTATTTTGTGTCTTAATATAAATCGGTTCATTACTAGTAAAACCATTAAAACTGAGACGAACTACATCACCTTTCTCAACTGTTATAGTATAGTTGTTTTGATTATATTGCCACTGACCATACCCACTATTCCTATCATATACATGTCCAAAGTATCCAGAACTAGATGCAGATGTTAGATAGTAATGAGAACCACCAAAAGGTTGACTGAACCACAATGCATCTCCTGCCATTATTGTTATGGGAACATTATTTCCAACGACTGCTCCATTTGCATCTGTTCCAGAAACATCCCATTGGGAGCTGTTAATACCATTAACATCAATAAAATAATTAGTACCAGCAGTACCTAAATCCCATGACATCTCACCTTTGATAGATGCATACTCTAAGTACCCAATCAAATCACGATTGGTAAACCTCATTTTATTAGTCGCTAAACATGCTGCTACACCACACACCTGTGGAGATGCCATACTCGTACCAGATATTGCTTTAAAGAAGTTGTCTCCTCCATACTTGGTATCAAGATACCCAGTAGAATTATTAAAACAAGATAATATTTCACTACCAGGAGCCCAAATTGCAATACCTGGACCATAAGTTGAACTTGCAGACTTTCTAAAGTCAGCGTAGTTACTTAAGTTACCAACATTAACAGCCTGATCAATACCAGTTACATTATTTGGACTTGATCCTCTCCACCCATACCAATAGGTCCAATAAGGACTGTCAAATTGTATAAAGTTATTATAATTTGGATCTCCATTATACTCAGGTGCATAATCATCTGAATTGCCAGCAGCACCAATGATTACAACACCATCCTGAATAGCATCTTCAACATCTGCATTCACATCAGTCCTGGATATCTGAAGTCCTTTAGTTGTGTTATACCCAAAGTCTGCTTCAAGTCCAGCCCAAGTCCAACCACTTGGATTAGGATTGGATGGAGTATACCAATTACCAAGCCAAGAAACACCAAGAATTTTAGAAATGTCAACAGGATACTCCCAATAATCAGTTTGTCTAATAGAGTAACCCCAACTATGATTTGTGACAGTAGGATTTCTAAATCCTGTCTCAGGATTGATTGCTTTATACTTATGAAATGCTCTTAGATAATCAAAGGCTAGCAAAGGACTATCAGCAACTGTTGATCCACCAGCACCACCAAGAAGACCCTGACTATAGATATTTGCTTCAGTAGCCCATCCATAAAACTGTCCAGCAACAGTACCTGCTACGTGAGTACCATGATAACTTAAGTTGTTTGCATTCGTTACATAGTTTGGATATGGACCTGTAGGTAATGTCTGCCCATCATCATCTATACTACTAACATACCCATTTAATTCTTGATACCACTGATACTGGACATACCTACTCATCCCTGTACTAGGACTATTCCATTCTGCCATGTCAATTGATACTGGTTGATCACAAATAACTACATCAACATGTTTACCATTATTAAACCATTCAGCAGTATCATTGACAGTTTCTGGACCTGATCCACCATCACCCCATACATTCTTTCTTCTCTGTGCTAAGGTTCCACTACAAAATAACTTGGCCCAGTCTCTATGGTTAGCACTATTAAAAATTCCATCCTTCTGGAAAAGATCAGTCATTCCAACTGGTTCATAATTAATCAGTGCATGGGGAGTAGCAATGATATTTGAATCAGTAAGGTTAAGCTCTACATCAAGGACTCTACTATCTTTCTTTATTTCTTCTACTGCTTCTTCAGTCAACCAATAATGAGTGACCCTACTAATAGGACGCTTCATGCTTAACCTATGGCCATCAGATTTCATGTCGGCATAAAATCCTTCTAGATCCTCTCTTTTTTTAAGAGTAACGTGGTAAATTTTTTCAGCCATGTTATGCCTCTAGTTTTACGTAAGTTAAAGTTACGGTTATATCATTTGTTGAACCAGACATATTAACTACCTTTCCATACACAGTTGCTCCTGGTGTACTGTCATTATTCCAACCTGTAACTGCTGGAGTAATATTAATTGTAGTAGCCTCTGTTGAAACAACCTCAGCAACCACACCTGATCCTGGTAGAGGGTCAGTATGTATGTTTCTTGAAGCATCACTAGTTCTAGTTAAAGTATCAATGTAAAGTGTTACCCAACATGGATGAGATACTTGTACTTTTAGTAATGAATATGTTTTTGCACACGTCCATGTTACATTTTGTGCAGCTAGATCTGCAATAGCTCCTGTCGATGCACTGTCTGTACCTCTAGATGCTAGTCCTGATAATGTATTTGAAGTGGCAGCAGTAACTCTTCCTTTAGCATCTACTGTAATATCTGCTGCTGTATATGATCCAGCAGTGACTGCTGTGTCTGCCAGTTCATCTGTATCAACAACACCAGCATCTATCAACCAAGTTTGTCCACTAGATGATACAACTATGTCACCTTTGTCTCCATCAGTAACACCAGCACCGCCACCACCAGTAGCATCTGCTTGGTTAGTCCACGCAGATCCATCATATTTTAATACTTGATTTAATTGTACTGAAGTTATAGTAACATCAGTTAGTCCATCTAATGCTGTAGCACCTCCTCCTCCACCACCAGTTGCAGAAAGAACACCAGCACCAGTTATTGCTAGACCAGATCCAACTTTAACACCACCAAGAACATTTGCTGTCGCAATAGGTAGTGCTTCATTCCATCCAGCACCAACACTCCTTGTAGGTGTTGAAGAATAAACTACAAGAACACCATTAAAAATACTAGGTGGTAAATCAGATCCATCATTATTAGTCCATGTTGTTCTAAATCCCGTGGTTGTTTTATTAGTTACTATTATCTCATGTTGTGCATACTGTTCTCTACGAGCAAGAACAAAATAGTTTGCATCTGGTTGAGCAGTGTCAAATGTAAATTCTATTCTATTGTTAGAACTATTATAAGCACCCCATGATATGCCAGTACCAGTACCAGCAGTATCAGCAGTAACATGTGCGAATGCTACTGGGATAATTTCATTACTACTAGTACCTGAGTCAACAAACTCAAGAGCATTACCAGCAGTATTGACTACTACATTTTTATTAGCAGCACTAGTAAAGTTAGCAGGTGTATCAGTTAATCCTACAAATGTACTGGATCCACTACCACCACCTCCTCCACCAGAGTTATCATCATCAGCAGGAGACCATCTACTATTTGCAGCATCCCACTTCAATACCTGACCATCAGTAACACCAGTGGTGTATACATCAGCAAGTTTACCAATAGATTTGTTTACATCTAATAGTTCAACCCATGCTCCAGCATGTGCAAAGTATCCACTACCAGTAGCGTGAACATGAGCAAACATACCATGATATGTACTGGTACTAACTGTCTGTAGGTCAGTTAATGTATTCCATACATTAGAATAAAATATTTTATATGAAGCAAAGTTAATATCCTGAGCACCTATACCAAAATCACCCAGTGTTGTTGGTATGGTAGGTTTTCCAGTTAAGTCTGTATAAGCACCAGTAGTAGCAACAGGTGCAAACGCTGGTTTGTTTTTAATAAATGCTACATCACTTGGTGTACCTACGTTCCAGTCAGCCTGTACCTGTGTGGGTGGAATGCTAGGTTTATTAATTAAATCCGAATAGTTACCACTGGTAGCAACACTGGCTAACGCAGGTTTATTTTTTATATAATCTGTCTCACTAGGTGTTGATTCATTCCAGTCAGCCTGTATCTGTGCAGGAGGAATAGTAGGTAGTGTTGTCCATTGCAATGACGTACCATCAGTAGTCAGGTATTGACCTGCTGTACCAACAACACCATTTAGTTGTAGTGGTTTTCCTGTAGGAAGGTTCAGTCCTTCTTTCGCTTCTACAGGTCCGTTATCATTGTAATTTGCGATCTGATTCGCTAAGAGTTTTGACATACTTCTAGTCCTGAAGACACTTTTTCTAAGCTAAAAGTATTTAGGCAATAAAAAAAGACCCCCGAAGGGGTCTTGTTTATCTAATCTTTACCAACCGTAACTACATTGTCTGGATGATTTGATGTATCAATTTTAATGTCAACATCATCTAGAGATCCTGGATCAATGAATGTAACTGTGTTATCATTAAATGTAACTGTGTTATCATTTATGATATCATCTTTGAATAGACCTGTATTCAGGTCAACATTACTTTCAAGATTAAAATTGTACTGAGTAGGGACATCATATAGATGACCACCAAACTCTATTGTATCATCTTGATCACCAAACTCTGCACGTACCACCTTCAACTTCTCACTCAAATCTGTATACATCGCTGCTAGTTGTGGAACTAGAGCAGTATACTCTTCTTCTAATGCACCAATCAAACCAAGTTTAACCTCTTCCTTTGCTCTGAGCAAATGTGTTCTAACGTCTGCCATAGTGTGTCTCCTTGTAGGTTTATATGTCGCACAGACCAGACAAGTCTGCTGGATCTTGTGGGACCATTAGTATTTTAGCACCATCTGGTTTTTTTATCAAGACCACTTCACCTTTCTCAGCCTTTTCTTGCCACTTGTCAAGATCGGCTTGCCATTCATCTTCAGTAATTTCAATCATTGCTTTATACCACACAGCATATATTCTCTTGTTGCATATACCTTATAGAATCTTGACATCCACCAAGATTCTTATGATCCATTACAACTTGAGGGAAGGTAGCATCATCACCAAACTGGCCATAAAATGCTTCCCTTGTAAAATCTATATCCAACTTATACTCAACGTAATTTAATTCTGACAGTCCTAATACCTCTATAATCTTTTGGCAGTAAGGACATCCGTCCTTAGAATATACGGTGAAGTTTTTCATGTGGATTCTTTTAATGCTTGTTGATAATCATTATCAAATAATTCTAATCCCTTGTCGGTTAGAATATGCTTATACATTCCTTTGAAAACTTTAACAGGTAAGGTACATACGTTTGCACCATATTCAAAAGCCCTGCCTACATCCCTAACATTCCTAATGGAAGCAGCGAGAATTTGTGTTTCAACGTCATGCCTACTATATGTATTAGCGATGTCTTTTACCAAACAAAGACCACCAAATGAGTTATCATCCACACGTCCTACGAATGGTGAAACATATGTAGCACCTGCTTTTGCAGCAAGAATTGCCTGTGATACTGAGAACACTAGAGTAACATTAGTAAGTACACCTTCATCACTCAACTCTTTACATGCTAAGAGTCCTTCCTCTGTGCAAGGAACTTTAATAGTAACGTTGTCACTAAGAGCAATGTAAGGTTGTGCTTGTTCAATCATCTCATCAGCAGTATTTGCTACTACCTCAGCAGATATAGACTCAAGGTTAGGACATGCTTGATAGATCTCTTCGATCACATCACTCTGCTGCCTACCTGACCTTAGTATAAGAGTTGGGTTAGTGGTAACACCATCAACCAGACCAGTCTTATACCCATCAACGATTTGACCCACCTCTGCGGTGTCTAAAAAGATTTTCATTTTATGTTGCTGTGTTCATTCAAAGGTTCCATTTTTAAGAACTGTTCGTTCATATTATAGTACAGTTTATAGTTTCTTGTGTTAACCCAGTACCCTATGATGTCCGAACCATCACAATTATATCCATATCCTGTGACTGGTTCATTCACACCATCAATACGAAACACCTTGCTACTATTGATGTAGGATCCAAATTTTTCTTCTAGGTTAATCATCTCTCCTCAAAGGTCATTTTACGGACTTTCCTATTACGGCGAGCCTCTTGGTATTTTAACTCATCACTAGAGAAAAGTGATGCTTTCTTAACATTCTTATTATTTTGTAACAGTTCTACTTGAGACATGTTATTTGCCGACACAGTATCTCCATGTAGTGATGTCATATTAGGACAACCACAACAAACAAATCTATCTGCACGGACTAATAATTCCTTACCGCATGCAAGACATTTAACGCCAATCATTCTTCTGTAAAATAATCCTTCTTATAGTAACGTCCTAGAATGTTACTGTTGTAATACTTTGGCGAACCATCATCCAGAGTTTCCTGCAACACATTGTTTAGAAAGAGTTGCTTGGTCTCTGCATAATTGGTGCGGCCTGGGGTGGTGTGGAGCGATAGGATCTCTCGCTTGAAACATTCGTTCCCAAGTAATTTTCTATCTGCTTTAAGTTCTTCAGAGCTTCCGTAGTATCTTTTCCAATCACTCTCAGACGTAACCCTTCTCTTACCACCTCTAGGTTTACGTTTTGACCAGAAGTATTTACGTCCGATGTATTCCTTACCCGACTTGAGATTTGTAATCCTGTAGACGTAACCGAAGAAGCCGTCAATGTCAGCAGAAGTAAAAGTTGAACCCTGATAGGTCCAGGGGTTCTCATAACTTCCTTCTGAAGTTTGGTTATCTTTTTCCACATACCCATTATCTAGTCCTCAATATTTAGCTCTCCGTCTGGAAGACCCATAGTTTTATATTCAAGCTGAGTCCTAAGAAACAAGACCTCCTCCTGGAGTTCATCAACTTGCTTCTCAAGATACTCGCAATGTTCTTGGTAGATTATTACGCTCATGTACCTATTTAGTTAGATATTGTAGGATTTAATAATGTTTTTATATTAATGAACCCACCTAGTTACAGTAAGTTCTATGCTGTTGTCGTCCATCTCCCACTCTTCTTGAACTTGAAAACCTAAGTCCTTGACTGTGTTGTGAACAGTCATCCTAGCATACTGTTGAGTAACCTTTTCAATGAATCTCTGAGGTGGAATAGGTTGTTTCCAAGTTTGAAGATCTGTAACGAGTTCGTAAACACCTTCCTTGTTACGTCTGAATCCAATGTCATTACCAACAGCAACATCAACTTGCCATTGTTTATGCTTATGATCCCATGGGTTCTCTAACGCAACATCAACCTCTACGTTATACTGTAGAAGTTCTAATGCTTCAATCAGTTGTGGTTTGTTCTTGATCTTGGTTTTGATTGTGCTGAAGTGTGACATTGTTATAGTATTCTGGTTTATATTCTCTTGTAACTACTGAACCTAATGCTTCTTCAATAGACTCTGTAAGATTTATACAATTTCCAGATTCTGCACCAATAACCTCTTCAGTTACGGTTCCATCTTGTCTGATGATAAATTTAATTGTTTCGTTCTTGCTCATAATGGTAATAGTACTGCTCCAGGATCATCTTTAATAGCTAAATCAAATGCGATAGTAACTCTAGGTGTGTTAGTTTTCTGTACTGTAGTACAGTGTGGTACTGTTGCAGGAAAAAGAGTTAATGTACCTGCTTTGTTATCACTATAAAATTTATGTCCATCAGGTAATTGAAATAATGGATGCGAGTATATCGTTTGAGAATCATCACAAGATATAGTCATATGACCTGCCAGATATGATATAGGACTTGTTGAATGAATATGATTTCCTATCACCTCACCTTCTCTCATGATATTCATCCAACAACGTATCCATAATTTTTCTTTGAACTTATAGTCTTTACCAAACACAACTTTATTATATTCCTTGTGGAATTTTTTAATTATCTTACGTAGTTTAAACAATTCAACACACTCAGACTCCCACTCAAATATATTATACTGGCTCAGTCTCTGTGTTAATGGTGGTGCTTGAGGTGCAACGTCAGTGTCGGGAGCATAGGTATCAATAACCCATTGTTCCTTTTTCAAAAAAAATTTTGTTAATACATCACAGTCAACATCAAACTCTGTACCTTCTAGTATCAACCAACGTTGTTGTGGTGGTGCATAAGGAGTTAGTGGTTGTGGACAATCAAACCCCATAATATTTCTGTTACCTTCATTCTCAGACTTATGAAGGATTTCCATGTCATCACCATAAGAATGTATTTCAGTCATACTCATCCTGTTTCTTATAAAACTCACTTAAACTAGATTGACAATCTGGTGGTTCAGGATCCTTGATCCCTTTAATCTTCTTCCACTTGTTATGTAATGCACCCATCATCCATGACTGAGATAGACTCTTAGGACCATTTTCTAAGAGATCTAACTCATATTTGCTAGAGGTGTATGCTTTATACTCCTCTCTCCAATCTGGAATGACACACTCATTGTATTCTTCAACACAAGAATCCTTACATTCTTTATCATTTACATCACAATCAGTGGTGCATTCCATCAATTCATCAGTACAGTCTTTCTCTTCTTCAATCATAATATTGGTAATTGTTTTGCATCTGTATCAAACTGCACTACATTATTCAATAAGGTAAGATCAAACGCCATAGTTATTCTAGGTTCATCTGTCTTGTGTCTTGTTGTGTAATGTGGTATGTAATTTGGAAACAGAGTTATACTACCTGCTTCGTTCTTTAATTCAAATGGTTTGTCATGTTCAAATGGTGTCACATATATCGTAGAACTATCACCACACTTAACAGTGATGTGACCTCCAATATATGTGTATCCATGTGCAGAATGATAATGTTGTTGGATCTTCTCACCCTTTCTCATGACATTGAACCAACATCTAATACGAGTACGAGGGACTCTATGATCCTGTCCAAAAAGACTTCTCACATATTGTTTATGAAAAGTCTTAATCTCTTTACGAACTTGATGTATTATATCATAGTCCCATGTCTCCTTATCCATAACATTAAAATATTGAAACCTAGAAGTAACACTCTTTGGTCCCAACCTAGTACTACCATCACTGGCAGCAGGATATGTATCAATAAGTTCTCTTTCTTTCTTTAATAATAGTTCTGTTAATACATCAAGGTCTATGTCTATTTTCTTTTGACCTATAGTATACTTCCACTGAGGTGCAAAGTCTGAAAAGATAGGTGGATTCTCAAAGTCATATCCAATCCAATCACCTGCCTTTCTTAGTCTACAGGTTCTTATATCATTACATTCAAACTCTTTCCTACTCTGATCAGGATAGTCATTCATAATTTAAAGCCAGCAAATGTATCTTTCTTAACGTCTTGTTTGATGCTACCCACCATGTAGCTCTCGACCTCTGTCTCCTGTGGTGCAACTTGCATACCTTTAGATGATAACCAGTGTGCAGTCCATGGTAATGGATTGTTTGCTAGTGGTACATCAAAGATAGGTTTCAATCCTATCGATTTTAATCTACGATTAGCAGTCCACTCAACATAGTTCTGTAATAGTTTATCATTCAAACCAATAATAGATCCATCCTTAAACAAATACTGAGCCCATTCTTTCTCCTCCTCTACACATTGCTTAAACATCTGGTATACATTTTCCTCTTCTTCCTTAATGATGTCAATCATTTCAGGATCATCACCCTCTTTCCATTTGTTTAGAATGTTTTGGGTGACTGCCATGTGTTGTGACTCGTCTCTTGCTATTAAAGATATGATCTTAGCAGAACCTTCAAGTAACTTAAGCTCACCAAAAGCAAAACTACAAGCGAAACTAACATAAAATCTAATACCTTCCAAAATGTATACATTAGCAACTGCCCTATATAAATGTCGTTTTAAATCTTTACGTGTCCATTCAGAATTAGGATGATCTCTCATACCATCCTTCCAAGCAGTACTCTGACCATACTCATTAGCATAGTTAATGAAGTCATCATATGCTTTAGTTACTGACTCAGCACGTGCTAGTATCTTCTCATCATCTAGTATAGTATCAA
>MDSY01052089.1_pt1 | contig 10483 bp, 7 predicted proteins | sample 811131 | NCBI WGS metagenome assembly MDSY01 (sample SAMN05326643, study PRJNA326480) | marine metagenome | isolation source: seawater | place: Atlantic Ocean: South West | collected 2010
CAATTGCTTTTGCTCATGGATTAAATGTTCATTACGATTTAATTAAAGCAAGAAAAGATTTAGATGTATTTATGGTTGCGCCAAAAGGTCCAGGTCATTTAGTTAGAAGTGAATATGAAAAAGGAGGAGGTGTACCTTGTTTATTTGCGGTTCATCAAGATGGTTCTGGAAAAGCAAGAGACCTTGCTATGTCTTATGCTTCAGCAGTTGGTGGTGGAAGATCAGGAATTATTGAAACAACTTTTAAAGATGAAGTCGAAACCGATTTGTTTGGTGAACAAACCGTTCTTTGTGGTGGATTAGTTGAGCTAATTAAAAATGGTTATGAAACATTAGTAGAAGCTGGCTATGAGCCTGAAATGGCTTATTTTGAAACAGTTCATGAAGTTAAATTAATTGTAGATTTAATTTACGAAGGTGGAATTGCTAACATGAACTACTCTATTTCAAACACAGCAGAATATGGAGAATATCAATCAGGGCCTAGAATAATTAACAAGGAAGAAACTAAAAAAAGAATGAAAGAAATTTTAGCTGAAATACAATCTGGCAAATTCACTAAAGAATGGATGAATGAATGTAAGAATGGTCAAAAAAACTTCCTTGCAACAAGAGCAAAACTAGCAGAGCATTCGGTTGAAAAAGTTGGAGCAGAATTAAGAGCTATGATGCCATGGATTTCTAAAAAGAAGTTGGTTGATAGCGACAAGAAGTAGATCTTTATTAATAATTTTGCTTAAAAAAGCCCAATTTATTTTGCAATCTGGGCGTGAGCATGTATGATGCTTCAGCTAAAAATTTAATTTATGTCAGAAAAAAATAGAGTTTATATATTTGATACCACTATGCGTGATGGTGAACAATCACCAGGCGCATCGATGAGTTTGGAAGAAAAAATTCAAATAGCAAGAGTATTTGATGAACTTGGAATAGATATTATTGAAGCTGGCTTTCCAATTGCTTCCCCTGGTGACTTTGAAGCGGTATCTGAAGTTAGTAAAATTTTAAAAAATTCAATTCCAGCCGGATTATCTAGACATTCTAAAAAAGATATTGACAGATGTCACGAAGCTTTAAAACACGCACCAAGATTCAGAATTCATACATTTATTTCAACAAGCCCACTTCATATGAAACATAAACTTAATAAATCTCCAGAAGAAGTTTATGAAGCAATAAAAGAACATGTTACTTATGCAAGAAAATTTACTGATGATGTTGAATGGTCTTGTGAAGATGGAACAAGAACTGACCTTGACTATATGTGTAAAACTGTAGAGCTTGCAATTAAGTGTGGTGCAAAAACAATAAATATACCTGATACTGTTGGTTATACTATTCCTTCAGAATTCACGAGTATTATAGAAACATTATTAAATAAAGTTCCAAATATTGATAAAGCAATTCTTTCTACTCATTGTCATAATGATTTGGGTTTAGCAGTTGCAAATTCTTTAGCAGGCGTACAGGCCGGAGCAAGACAAATTGAATGTACAATAAATGGTTTAGGAGAAAGGGCAGGTAATGCAGCACTCGAAGAAGTGGTAATGGCAATGAAAACAAGGCCCGACCTAATGCCATATGAAACTGGAATAAATACAACTTTATTAAGCAAAGCGTCAAAAATAGTTTCAAATGCAACAGGATTTCCTGTTCAATACAATAAAGCGATTGTTGGAAAAAATGCTTTTGCACATGAGGCAGGCATTCATCAAGATGGAATGTTAAAAAATAGACAAACTTATGAAATTATGACTCCCGAGAGTGTTGGGGTTAAACAAACATCTTTAGTAATGGGTAAACACTCAGGAAGACATGCATTTAAAGATAAATTAAATACTTTGGGATATCCTGGCCTAACAGATGATGTAGTTAGCAACGCATTTGCAAAATTTAAAGTTTTAGCAGATAAGAAAAAACATGTTTATGATGAAGATATAATTGCATTGGTAGACGACAGCTTGATTACAGATAACAAAGTTAATGCAATAATTTTAAAATCTTTAAAAGTTTTTGCTGGAACAGGAGAGCCTCAAAGAGCAGAAATGACGCTAAATGTTTATGGAGAGATTAAACAAGCATCAGAAACAGGAGATGGTCCAGTTGATGCAATATTTAAATGCATAAAAATACTTTATCCGCATGATGTGAATTTGCAACTCTATCAAGTACATGCAGTAACAGAAGGCACCGATGCCCAAGCTACAGTGAGTGTAAAGATAGAAGAAAAAGGTAAAACAACAGTAGGTCAAGCTGCGGATACCGATACTTTAGTTGCATCAGCTAATGCTTATATTAATGCATTAAATAAAATGATTATAAAAAGGGATAAAACAGCTCCTGAACAATATCAAAATTACGAAACACAAAAAATGAAAGGGATATAATAAATGGCATTTTTAGGAAATTTAAAGAAATTTTGGAGTCAAGATATGGCAATAGATCTTGGAACAGCAAACACATTGGTGGTGTTAAAAGGAAAGGGAGTTGTTCTTAATGAACCTTCAGTGGTTGCTGTAGTTGATAATAAAGGAAAAAAATCTGTATTAGCAGTTGGTGATGAGGCAAAAACTATGCTTGGTAGAACTCCTGGAAACATTCAAGCTATAAGACCTTTGAGAGATGGAGTTATTGCTGATTTCATAGTAACGGAAGAGATGATTAAACACTTTATAAAAAAAGTTCATAAAAAAACATTAGCAAACCCTAGAATTTTAATTTGTGTCCCAACGGGTTCTACTCCCGTTGAGAGAAAAGCTATTCAAGATAGTGCACTTGCGGCAGGAGCAAGAAGAGTGCAATTAATTGAAGAACCAATTGCAGCTGCTGTAGGAGCAGGTTTGCCTATAAATGAAGCAACTGGTTCAATGGTAATTGATATTGGAGGTGGAACAACAGAGATAGCAGTTATGTCTCTAGGTGGGGTTGTTTATTCCGAGTCACTAAGGATAGCGGGCGATGCAATGGATAATTCCTTAAAAGAATACATGAGAGAAGAATATAATTTGATGATTGGAGATAGTACCTCCGAAAAAATTAAGAAAGATATTGGAACTGCCATTCCAACCAATAATAATACCTATGCAGTCAAAGGTAGAGATCTTAGATCTGGAACTCCTAAAGAAGTAAATATTTCAGAAGAAGATACAGCAGAAGCTTTAAATCCAATTTTAAAGGATATTGTATCTGCAATTAAAAAAGCTTTAGAACAGACGCCTCCTGAACTATCTGCAGATTTAGTAGATATGGGATTGACCATGACGGGTGGAGGATCTTTATTAAAAAATATCGACAAAAGATTTTCCAAAGAAACAGGTTTACCAGTTAATATTGCAGACGATCCATTATCATGTGTAGCTATTGGAACAGGAAAGGCGCTAGAGAACCAAGAAATATTTTCTACAGTATTATCTGAGTATTAAAATACTATGGCAACAGAAACGGGTAGAGATGATTTTATAATTGCTATTCGTTCAGCTTTTTTAAAAAAAGGTAATCGTCAAAAATTTTCTTTATTTACATTACTAATTATTTCAATATTAGTTTTATCTTTAGAATATTTTGAATCTGGACCCGTAGATAAATTTAGATCATTTTCAAAAGATTTTATTTACAAAGGTTCATATTTTATTTCTCTCCCATTTGTATCTATCAAAAATCAATATAAAAATTTTCAAGATCATATGGACATGTATGAAAACTATAAAAAAATTGAAAATACGATTTTAAAATCAGAAAGTTTAGAAAATGAGATTATATATTATAAATCTGAAAACAAGCGTCTTAAAAAACTACTTGATGAAAAAGAAATGTTTTCAGAGAATTATCTCTATTCAAAAGTTTTGTTAGACAAGCAAAGTCCATATTTAAAATCTCTGATTATCAATAAGGGATTTGATCACGGCATAAGATTAGGTTTAGCTGTTAGAGAAAATTCCTATTTTGTAGGAAAAATTATTGGAGTTAATTTTTTAACTTCAAGAATTTTATTAGCCACTGATCTTAATAGTAAAATTCCTGTAATAATTGAACCTGGAAGTATAAATGCAATTTTAACTGGTAAGGGCAATAATGAATTTGCAGAAATAGAATATTTGCCAAAAAAAAACAATGTAACAGATGGAAATATAGTTTACACATCTGGCGTAGACGGCATCATCGAACCTGCAATTCCAATAGGAAAAGTTTTCACCCAAGAAGATAAAAAACTTGTAAAATTTTTTGTCAATTTCAATCAAATAAAATTTGTTAAAATAGGAAGCTATTATGACAACTCCAAGTAAAAATCTATATAAAAAATTGGTTCAATTATTTCCAATTATTATTTTGTATTTTTTAGCATTTACTGGATTTGACTTTTCATTTCATTTATATGAAAAAAATTTTTCTTTTAATTTTACATATTTAGTAATCTTTTTTTGGATATTAAAAAAACCAGATGCACTAGGTTACGGATTAATTTTTTTTGCAGGAATAATTAATGATGTAGTTCAAAGCTTTCCAATAGGAATTTCTTCTATAAATTATTTATTACTATGTGCTATAGCATCGTTCATTAGAGCAAGAACAATCCAGCCAAATTTATTATATGATTGGATTTTATTTTTTATTGCAATTTTAATTATCAGCTCAGTTAATTATAGTATTTTAACTATAGTTTTTGAAAGTCTAATAAGTTATGGGACTTTAATGTCCAGCGGATTTATAACTTTTTTAATTTATCCTATATTTTCAAAAATATTTACTGAAATTTATTTATTAGGTTTGAAACAAGAAAATGCTGAATAGAGGAAGCAACATTGAGAAGGTAAGAGTTATTTCAAGAAGAGTATTTATTTTGGCAACAGCAAAAATATTACTTTTTGCTGGAATTACATCACGTTTATATAGTTTACAAATTTCTGATAGAGAGAAATATGAAATTTTATCTGATAAAAATAGATTAAGAGAATGGAGAACCCCGCCCCAAAGAGGAATAATTAAGGATTATTTTAACAATATTTTGGCTGACAATGATAGAGTATTTCAAATTCATTTAGTTTTAGATGAAGTTAAAAATTTTGATAAAACTATTTTTAAAATAAAAAATATTATTGAACTTAATAATAATCAAATAAAAAAAATTTATAAAAAGAAAGAAAAACTTAAGCCATGGGATACCTTAGTAGTTGCTGACAATCTTACTTGGGCTCAATTTTCAAAAATAAATTTATACTTGCATGAAATAGAAGGAGCAAAACCCGTTCTATCAACTTCTAGATATTATCCTTATGCAAATGATTTAGTGCATATCGTCGGTTATGTTGGTGACGCCAGTATAAAAGATATCGAAAATAAAATTGAGATAAAAGAAAATCTAGTTCCAGGATTAAAAGTTGGAAAATCAGGATTAGAAAGTTCTCAAGAGAAATTATTAATTGGAAAATATGGAATTAAAAGATACGAGGTTAATTCTTCTGGTAAAAGAATAAGTCAAGTTGATTATATTAAAGAAGTACAAGGAAGTGAAATTAAAACTACCATAGATCTTGAAGTACAACGATATGCTCAAGAAATATTAAAAGGTCAAGCAGGTTCAATTTGTGCAATGGATATTTATACTGGTGAAGTAATTGCAATGGCGTCTTCACCTACATACGATCCCAATAAATTTACTCATGGAATTGAACAAAAAGATTGGAATGAAATTAGAAAAAATCCTCAAAAACCTTTAATAAATAAATCTATTTCAGGACTTTATTCTCCGGGTTCAACTTTTAAGCCATTAGTTGCGCTTGCAGCTTTAGAGTATGGCACAATTAATCCTGAAAAAGCAATTTTGTGCAAAGGGCATAAACATCCTTATGAATTATACGGTATCAAATATCATTGTTGGAAAAAACAAGGTCATGGTTACATGAAATTAAGAAATGCAATTAAACAATCATGTGACATATATTTTTATGAAATGGCACGATTGCTAGGAGTAGATAAACTATCAATAATTGCAAAGCGATACGGTTTAGGATCTAAAATTCTAGAAGAAGTATACTCTGATGAAAAAAAAGGATTAGTACCAAATACAAAATGGAAAAAAATTGCATTGGAGACTAGTTGGTATCTTGGAGAAACCGTTATTAATGGAATTGGCCAAGGATATATTCAAACAACTCCCTTACAACTTTGCCTGATGACTGCTCAAATTGCAAATGGTGGTTATAAAATTAAACCGCACATTCTTTATGATGAAAATATTAGCTATGAAGATGTTAGAAACAAAATAGCAAAAAATAATATTTTAAATCAGAATAAATCCTTAATTGGTAAAAGAAACATGTTAGAGGAGCAAGAAATACAACCTTATCAAAGATTATATTATAATCCCAATAATATAAAATTCGTTTTAGAAGCCATGTATGCGTCCACCAATGAAATGTATGGTACTTCTTTTAAATCTAGATTTAAAGATCCAAAGTATCGATTTGCTGGCAAAACTGGAACATCTCAGATCAGAAGAATAACTGAAGCTGAAAGAAAATTGAAACTGAAACAATCAGAGTTAGATTATAAAAAAAGAGATCATGCTTTATATATAGCTTTTGCGCCTTATAAAGATCCAAGATATTCAATTAGTGTTCATATTGAACACGGAGGATCAGGAAGTTCAGCCGCCGCACCCTTAGCAAGAAAAATTATAAAAAAAATTATAGATCGTCATGAATTAAGAAAGCAAGTAAGAAAAGTAAATATAAAATTAGCCTAATGTTAAGAGAAAGATTAAGTACATCCCGATATAGCTTTTTTGAAAAATTAAAATCTATAGATTATTTTTTAATTTTAATAGTTGTTTGTATAGGAGCAATCAGTGTGTTTGCAATTTATTCGACAGAAAGTGGAAATTTTTCTTACTATACTAAAAATCATTTAATTCGATTGCTTGCATTTTTTTCAATGTTTTTGGTTTTATCATTTATTAGGATTTCAGTATGGTACAAAAACGCATATTTTTTTTATTTAATAGGTCTTGTATTATTAATTCTTGTCTTATTTTTTGGAATAACAGCATCTGGATCCAAAAGATGGTTAAGTTTATATTTTTTAAATTTACAACCTTCTGAGCTAATGAAAATAGCCGTTATAGTTTGTTTTGCTAGATACTATCATCGTATACAAAATTCAGATATTCAAAGTTATAAATACTTGCTTCAACCAATTGTATTATTAATTATTCCTTGTTATTTGGTAGTTAAACAGCCAGATTTAGGCACATCAATTTTAATTGCCGGAAGTGGAATAGCAATAATTTGGCTTGCAGGATTAAATATTAAGTATTTTGTTTATTCAAGTTTAATGCTTTTGGTTTCACTTCCTTTTGTAATATCAATTTTAAAACCATACCAAAAATCTAGAATATTAACTTTCTTTAATCCAGATAGAGATCCTTTAGGAGCAGGTTATCAAATTATCCAATCAAAAATTGCAATTGGATCTGGAGGATTTTTTGGTAAAGGTTTTTTAAAAGGAACTCAAAGTTACTTAGAATTTCTTCCAGAAAAGCATACTGATTTTATTTTTACTCTTTTCTCAGAGGAATTTGGTTTTTTAGGATCAATATTATTGTTATTTTTGTATGTTCTATTGATTTATCGAATTACTAGTATCGGTTTTTTTGTAAGAAGTTTTTTTGCTAAACTTTATTGCTTTGGTTTTGCTTCAGCAATTTTTCTTTATGTATTTGTAAATATTGCAATGGTCGTAGGATTATTACCTATAGTAGGAGCTCCATTACCTATTATGTCTTATGGAGGATCTTCTATGTTATCAATTATGCTGGGATTAAGCATAGTTATGAGTTGTAAAATCTATAGCCAAGATCAGATTTCACATTATTAAAAATAAAAAGAACTTAAAAAATAAACTTATTTAAAAGTTGTTATAAGTTTTTTTTGCACTTAATATATCTGCTCAAATTTATTCTATGAAATCAAAAGTTAAAAAAAAAATTATTATAAATTTAAAAAAAATTAAAAATTTTTTTTACATAGTAATTATTGTAATTTTCCAGGTAAGTTTATTTAGTGAAAATATACTAATCTCTTCGGTAAATGCTGAATCTTCCGAAACTAATATTACTTACATGCAGATTTTACAAAATCCGAAAGACCTTGATTTAAATTTAAAATATGCGCAGCAACAAGGTAAAATGGGAAATTATAAACAAACTATTTCAACTTTGGAAAGATTAAGCATGATTTATCCAGATAATGTTGAAATCAAATTATATTTGCTTTCAATTTTAGTACAAACAGATTCTCCTGAAAAGGCATTTTCTTTAATTCAAGATATAAAATTGAGGAAAAATGTAAGTGCGGAAGATATAGAAAGTATCAATGAAATTGAGCAGGAGTTAAAAGGTAGGTCTGAACCAAAACTTTGGAATTTTTATACTGATATATCTTTAGGAGCACTTCATACAGATAACGTAAACAATGTATCAAAATCTAGAACGCAAATGAGCTCAGATAGCGTCACAGGATTTAATACCGCTAAACATGATAGAACGCTAAGTGGAGGTTTAGGATTTACTGCAACAAGATCTATAGGAGAAAGTTCATCTTTTATGATTAATTTATCCCAAACTAAATCTGAACAATATCAAGAAACTAGTGATGACTATGAAAGTTATGGACTGACTTTAGCATTAGATACTTATGTTAGCAATCAAAGCTTGAGCCCTTATTTAATGTTAAGCAAAACAGACTATCAAGATGATGCCGATAGTTTTTCAATAATGTATGGAATAGGTGGATTTTTTTCCGTAGGTGAAAGAAATACTTTTAGCTATGGATATTCTTACTCAGATTCAAAGGCTAATCACAATTCATCTGATTTAACAGCAAATGAAACAAATGCTATTGGACATGGTTTTACTCTTGGTCATGATTACATTTTAAATGAATTAATCTCCACATCTATCGGTTTAGGATATGGTGTTTCTGATGCCAAAGTTGAAGCAGGAAATGATAATGAAACTTATGATTTTAGTTTAAGACTTAACTTAGCATTTCCATGGGCTTTTGTTTCAATTGGAGAAGCATTAAGTTTTAATGATTATAAAAAAGCAGATACTAGTATTAGTTCTTCTAGAATTAGATCACATGTAACGAATACTTTTGACATAATGTTAACCAAAGCAGTTGGTGATTTCTTTCCTTCAATTGACCCAAATAGAGGTTTATTTATAACTCTTTCGTATGAAAAAATAATTTCAGAAGCCAATATATTGAATTATGATTATATTGTAGATTCCTTCTCCTTAGGAATTTCAAAATCAATCAAATTGAATTAGTTTTTATAAATTACTTAATTTTTAAAAATGAAATATTTAAAAATCGTTTGAAATATAATAATTTTAGACAAAAAAAATACCCAAAAAATTGATTTTATAAATCAATATAAAAAGTTATATATATATATATAAATTAAGAATGAAAAAAATTTTATCATTTTTTGCTGGATTGATAATTATGTTCAATGGAGCTGTAGTTGTAGCTGCAGAGAAAATAAATATTGAAAAACAATTAATAGGAATTGTTGGAGCAGTTTCGGGAACAGTTAAAACAGAAACCAGGGAATTAAAAACTGGTGATAAAATTTATTTAAATGAAACTATTCTAGCAGGCAAAGATTCAGGTACACAAATTCTTTTGTTAGATCAATCAACTTTTACAATTGGATCAGATTCCGAGGTAGTTATGGACACGTTTATTTATGATCCAGATACAAACAATGGAAAAATTGTTGCAAGTGTAAAACAAGGAAGTTTAAAAGTTATATCAGGATTAATTAGCAAAAAAAATCCAGATAGTTTGACAATAGAAGTTCCAGAAGGAACGCTTGGATCAAGAGGAACAGAATTTCAAACCATGGTGTCAAAAAAACAAACAAGCACATTGCTTATAGGCCCAGGTAAAAATAATACATTAGGATTAAGACCAGGAGCAGTACTTGTTGGAAATAAACTAGGATCCACTTTGCTTGATAATCCATATAATGTTTCAACAATGCAAAAAGGTAAGGCACCAGGCCAAGCAAAAAAAATAACTAAGAACCAACTTAAAAAGTTTAATAAAAAAATGAAAGCACTTAAAGTTGCAAAACTTGAAGGAGTATCAAAAGAAGAAAAAAAACAAATTAAAAAACAAATTAAAAAAGAACTTAAGGAAGTTGGTTTAGATAAAACAGAAATTAAAGTATTAATAAAAGAAAATATAAAAAAAGATAAAGAAAAAAAAGCTGAAAAGAAAAAAGCAATAGCCAAAAAGAAAAAAGCTAAAAAAGAAAAAGCTAAAAACAAAAAAGCTAAAAAAGAAAAGGCTAAAAATAAAAAAGCTAAAAAAGAAAAGGCTAAAAAGAAAAAAGATAATAAGAAAAAATCAACAGCTAAAAGTAACAAAAAAAATAATAAGAAAAAATCAACAGCTAAAAGTAACAAAAAAAATAA
>MDSY01056786.1_pt1 | contig 10483 bp, 9 predicted proteins | sample 811131 | NCBI WGS metagenome assembly MDSY01 (sample SAMN05326643, study PRJNA326480) | marine metagenome | isolation source: seawater | place: Atlantic Ocean: South West | collected 2010
TACATCCACAACATCATCAATAGTAATTCTACCTAAAAGTATATTGTTTTTATCTACAACAGGAGCAGAAACTAAATCTCTATCTTCAAATATATTAACAACTTGATTCGCTGAGGAGTCTGAACTAATTGATATATAATTTTTGTTCATTGACTCAGAGACAGTTTTTTCAGGATCAGCACACAAAAGATTTGTTACTGCTAAAGTCCCTAGAAAATGATTATACTGATCAACAACAATAATATTATCAGTATTTTTTGGTATTTCTTTTTTTAATCTAAGATATTTAAGAACAACATCTAAAGTAACGTCAGGTCTTATAGTAATAGTGTCAGTATTCATTAAGCCGCCAGCTGTATCTTCGTCATAATTCATAACAGCTTCTAACCTAGTTCTATACTGATAATCCATACCTTGTAAAGCTTGCTTTACCAATTTATCTGGAAGTTCATCAAGAAGATCAGCAAGATCATCTACATCTAACCCCTTAGTGGCTGCTAATAGAGATATGTCATCCATAGACTCAATTAAATTATTTCTTACCTCTTCACCAACTTCTAATAAAACTTCGCCGTCATGCGAATGATCTAGCATTTCCCAAATTAATCTCCTCTGTCTTGTAGGAGAGCTTTCAAGTAATCTAGCAATTTCAGCAGGGTGTAAACCATTGAGTATTAATTTAGCTTTAAGCATAGCTCCAGAATTTAATGAATCAGAAATTGCGTTCAGTTTTAAAATTTGACTATCTTTTGACATTTATTTCTCTCATATATAATTTAAAAATACTTTTATTAATAAACATTAAGTTTAACAATATCTGAAAAAAACTCTATTTAGTTTTTCGCTTCGATGATGACTCAAAATTTAGGGACACTCTATATTTTGCGACGGTTCTTCTCGCTAAATTAATACCCTGAGAAGAAAGCAAGCCAACTATTTCTAAGTCACTTAAAGGATTAAATTTATTCTCTGAATTAATAATTTTTTTTATTTTTTCCTTAATAGATATAGAAGAAAAATCATGACCTAAGTTATTTATGATTGAGCTGGAGAAAAAAAACTTTAGCTCAAACACACCATATGGCGTCTCAATATATTTACCATTTGTTAACCGAGATACTGTTGACTCATGAACGTTGATATCATCAGCTACGTCTGAAAGAATTAATGGTTTTAATTTTTCAATACCACCATTAAAAAAATCAATTTGATGTTTTAAAATACTTTTAGATAAATTTAGTAAAGTATCGTTCCTATAGTTGATGTTTTTTATAAATAATTTTGCTTCTTGCAAATTAGATTTTATATATTCTTTATCCTTATCTGATATATTAGAGTTAGACAAACCAATATATTTTTCATTAATTTTTATATTCGGAGAAATTAATTTATTTGCAACAATTATCCAGTCTGAATTTTTTTTTGATATCTTTATATCTGGTATAATATATTCAAAATTTCTATTTGTTAAAATTTTTGTGCCAGGTCTTGCATTTTTGCTTTTAATTATTTTGTCTATTAGCATCATTTCCTCTTTGCTAATATTCAAATTTTTTATAATAATTTTTTTTAGTTTTTTTGTATATTCTTCAAAAAACTCATTTATTACTATGCATGTTTTATTTTTTATATATGAATCTAAATCAGAGTTTTGTATTTGAATAGCTAAAGATTCTTGTATTCCACTAACACATGTTCCAACAGGGTCTAAATTTTGTAGTAAATGTTGAACAGCAATTAATTCGTCAATTGTTATGTCTGAGCTAGTATAAATATCATCAAATATTTCAAATATATCTTTTATTAAATATCCATCATCATTTACATAATCAATAATTGTCTCAGCTATATTCTTATCTTTAGAACTTATATTTAAAAGTTGTATTTGCCAAAGCAAATACTTTTGTAAATTTTCTTCTACAGCTGCTGTTTTTTCAATAATGTCAGAAATTGACACTGTGTTTTTATTTTCTGAAAAGTAATCATCTTGATAATGTGAATAATGATCTTCACAATTATCTTCTTCATAATTTTCACAATTATCTTCTTTTTCAATTAAGGGATTCGACTCAAAAATATTTTGTATTTCTTGGTTAATTTCTATTGCAGATAACTGTAGGAGTTTAATTGCATTTTGCAATTGTGGTGTTATTGCTAATTTCGAGACTTGTTTTGATGACAGTTGAAATTTCATAATTAGTTATTATTTACTACATTCTGAAGTTATCTCCTAAATATACTTTTTTAACCTTGTCATTTTCTAAAATATCTTGAGATTTTCCTTCAGCTATAATCTTACTATTATTTAAAATATAAGATCTGTCGCATACATTAAGAGTTTCTCTGACATTATGATCCGTTATTAGTATGCCAATCCCATCATTCTTTAATTTTTTTATTATTTCTTGTATGTCTATTACAGATATTGGATCTATTCCTGCAAATGGTTCATCAAGTAATATAAATTTTGGATTCGATGCTAGTGCTCTAGCAATCTCTGCCCTTCGTCTCTCCCCTCCAGACAAACTTATTCCCAGAGTATTTTTTATATGTTCAATATTAAATTTTTCTAGTAAATAAGACAAGGCATCCTTTTTCTCTTTTTTATCAATATCTTTTCTTTGTTCTAATATTGCAAGTATATTATCTTTAACACTTAGCCCCCTGAAAATTGAAGGCTCTTGAGCAAGATAACCAATTCCTAGGTTTGCTCTTTCGTCTATAGTTAAGGCAGTAATATTTTTTTTATTTATATAAATTTTCCCTGACTCAGGCAATATTAGCCCTGTAATCATGTAAAAACACGTTGTTTTCCCAGCACCATTTGGTCCAAGCAAACCAATTACCTCTCCTGTATTTACCTCAATAGATACATTAGAAACAATTTTTTTTGAATCGTAATTTTTTGAGATTTTCTTTATACTTAATTTATTCATTATTTTTTTGGCTTGATTGTCATTTTAACTCTTGAGCCTTCTTTTTCATTACCAGCAATAATATTTTCACTATCAGTTTTGTATATAATTTTGTCATTTTTAAGAATATTATTTGACTGGGTAATGATTGCTTTTTCTAAAAATACTATTTTAAATTGATTTATATAGTATTCAATTATTAGTGACTCTCCATTCACTACCTTCCCAGAGCTTGTATTTTGTTTATATGTGGCTTTTTCGCCAGTGACTACCATATGATTTATTTCATTATTCTCTTGGGTTACTATCAATAAATCTCCAGTAATTAACAAACTTCCTTGGGTAACAACTACATTGCCCCGATAAGTACTTTTTTGTGAATCTTCATCCCATTTTGCAGAGTCTGACTCTAGAAAAATTGGTTTTCCTTTATCAGGATTTGCATATAAAGAGCTACTAAAAAAAATTACAATAGTAAAAAGGTAAGCTGTAAATTTATTTAACATGTTTTCCTCTTGTCTCACTAAAAAGAATAAACTCACCTTTCAATAAACTACTTTTCATACCTTTGCCATTTAAAAAGGAATTATTTTTTTTAATATATACCTTTGATTCTGTGACTGCTAATTGCTCGTTAAGATATATATAAATTTCGCTTGTACTTAATTTCAGAAGAGATTCATTTGATTTCTCTTTAAAATACATATTTACATCACCAAATAATTTTATATTTTTTCTTTTATAAGCTATAGATCCAAACTTAGCAATAATTTTTGTTGGCGGCTTATTGCCCCTAAATAATAAAATATTGGGCTTATTGGCCTCTATAGTATCACTTTGATAATATTGCTTCATTTCCGGACTAGAAACTGTGTATAGAGGAATACCATTATCATCCATTGCTATGTATTTAACTTTGTTAAATAAATTATCTGGCATCGTTTTAATGTTTTTAGAATTTATATCTAATATATTTTCTGCTTTATTATTTGTTAATAGAACTGCAAAGCAACCTAAGACTATAATAAATAAATTAAATATATTTTTTTTAATATAGTTCACGGACTCAGTTAATTCCAGAATCAATTAAAATATGCATATTTATAACCCCAATAATTTTATTTTTAACGCTTAAAACAGGTAGTGAGTTAATTTTATTTTTCTTCATAATATCTAAAACATCTGACGCATAATTATTTTCATTGCACGACAAGAATTTTTTAGTCATTATTTTATCAATAGAAGTTTCGTGAATATCAATTAAATTTTTAATAGATCTTCTTAAATCGCCATCAGTAAAAAATCCAACGGCATGATTATTTTTGTTTGATATAATTACACACCCCATATTTTTTTTTGTCATCTCAATCAAAACATCTTTAAATTTTTTATGAGTGCTCAGAACAGGAATATCTTTACCTTTTTTCATTATATCCTTAATTTTCAGATTTAGACTTTTTCCAAGACGTCCACCAGGATGATTTTCCCCAAAATCTTTTGCTTTAAAATCTTTCATTTTCATTAAAACTATTGCAATTATATCACCTAACACCAAAGTGATAGTAGTGCTTGATGTTGGGGCTAGATTAAGAGGGCATGCTTCTTGCTTTACAGCTACACTAAGTGAAATGTCTGATTCTTCATAGATTTTTGATTTGCTGTTTCCACATAAACTTAGGATGGAGCAGCCTATTTTTTTTAAATTTGGGAATATGCGAATAATTTCTTGGGTGCATCCAGAATTAGATATTAATAGCACAACATCTTTCTTTGTTATTGCTCCTATATCTCCATGCATTGCTTCACTTGGGTGAACAAAAAAGGAAGGTGTGCCTGTGCTTGAAAAAGTTGCTGCTAGCTTTTTGCCAATATGCCCAGATTTCCCAACCCCAATAATTAATAATTTACCTTTAGAATAAAGGATTTTATTGCAAAAAAGATGTAGATTTTTATCTAAAGTCTTCTTTAAATTATTTATAGCTGAAACTTCTGAAACTATAACTTTTTTTGCTAGGTCAAGAGTATCTTTTTCACTAAATTTAGGCATAGTTTTTTACTAAAAAAATATTTGATTAATTATATAAGATAATATGAGTTATATCTCGTAAATTTTATAGAATGCTGATATAAAAGCGATATAATGATAAAATTAATATCATTTTAAGCAATTAAAAGCACTTCATTTATGAAAATTATAGTTAAAGCAATAAACTTTTACGATTATTTTATTTTAAAAAGACCGTACCTATCACTTTTTTCAGCATTGTTGATAATTTCTTTTTTCTCTTTAAGTATTCAAGATTTTAAAATGGATGCCTCTGCAGACTCCTTAGTATTAGAAAATGATGAGGCTTTAAAATATTTTCGAGCAACTAGTGCAAGATATTCTACAGAAGACTTTGTGGTTATTACTTTTAAGCCTTATGACGGAATATATAACAAAAATTCGTTAGCTTTGCTTGATAATATTTCAAAAGATATAAAAAAAAATGTCCCGGAAGTTAGTGATGTGTTAACTATTCTAGATGTGCCCTTACTAAACAGTCCAAAAATTGGATTCTCTGAACTTTCTGAAGAGCAAAGAACCCTTAGGTCAGAGAGCGTTGATCTTAGTTTGGCAAAAAAAGAATTTTCAACAAGTCCATTATATAAAAATTTATTGATGAGTGAAGATTCCTCTACAACTATTATTGTTGTAAATTTTTCTAAGGACAAAAAGTATTTTAGACTTCTTAATAAAAGAAATGATTTAAGAGAAATTAAACTAAATAGAGAATTAACTGCAAAAGAGAAATTATCATTAAAAAATATAGAATTAAGTTTTAAAAATTATAGTGCTGAACATTCCATAAAAGAGAAAGAGAGCATTAAAAAAATAAGAGAAGTAATTTATAAATATAAGAAAAATGCCTCAATGTTTCTAGGTGGGGTACCTATGATTACTTCTGATATGACAGATTTCATTGCTCAAGATATTAAAAAATTTGGAATTGGAGTTTTCATTTTTTTAGTTTTAATATTATTTATTATTTTTAAAAGTTTAAGATGGGTTTTTATTCCTTTATTTGGTTGTATTATTTCTGTTGTTTTTGTGAGTGGTTTAGCTGGATATATAGATTGGAGGATAACAGTAATATCTTCAAATTTTGCAGCTATACTATTAATTATAACAATGTCTATGACAATTCATCTGGCAGTTAGATACAGAGAGCTTATTGCAAAAAATCCTAATTTAGAAAAAAAAGAGATTATTTCCGAAGCGATACACTATATGTTTATTCCTTGTGTATACACCTCCTTAACTACAATAGTGGCTTTTATGTCTTTAGTTGTAAGTGGTATAAGACCTGTTATAGATTTTGGCTATATGATGACCGTTGGAATTACATCAGCATTTGTAATAACTTTTATAGTATTCCCTACCATTTTAATGGTATTGCCAAATGAAGACATTAAAGAAAAAGATGATATTACAAAAAATATTACAAATAAGTTTGCGAGCTTTTCAATACAAAATTATGGAAAAATAATATTTGTTGCTTTTTTGATACTAATAATAAGTATATTCGGAATTTCAAAAATTAAAGTTGAAAATAGATTTATTGATTATTTTCATGAAAATACCGAAATTCATCAGGGGATGCTGGAGATTGATAAAAAACTAGGTGGAACAACGCCCTTTGATATTATTATTGATAAGCCATTATCGGAAGACATGAGTGACATTTTAGTGGGGGACAGTGATAATCTTGAGTTTGATGAGTTATCAGAATTGTTAGGAGACAATGAAGAAGAGATTAAAGGTTATTGGTTAAGCAATCCAAAATTTAGAGAAATAGTAAAAATTCATGACTACTTAGAGTCGCAGCCAGAGACGGGAAAAGTATTATCTCTTGCAACTCTATATAAGCTTGCAATAGGATTAAATGATGACGAGCCTTTATCTGACTTACAAGTCGGAGCTATTAAAAGCTCCCTTTCTAAAGAAGTGAGAAAGATTTTGTTAGACCCCTATTTATCTAAAGATGAAACTCAGGCAAGAATAACCTTAAGAGTTATAGATTCTGATAAAAACTTAAATCGAAAAGAATTTATTGAAAGAGTGGAGCTATTCTTAACTGAAGAAATGAAATACCCAAAAGAAAGATTCAATACAACAAATATGTTGGTTTTATACAATAATATGCTACAAAGTTTGTTTTCATCCCAGATACAAACCATAGGTTTTGTCTTCATATCAATAATGTTTATGTTTACGGTTTTATTTAGATCATTTTATCTCGCAATACTTGCAATAGTCCCAAACATACTTCCAGCAACTTTGGTTTTAGGTTTTATGGGACTAAAGTCTATTCCGTTAGATTTAATGACTATAACTATTGCCGCTATAAGTGTGGGTATAGCGGTTGATAATACTATTCATTATATTATTAGATTCAAAAGGGAGTTTTCCCATAATAAGAGTTATTCTAAATCCATTAAAATATGTCATGGAAGTATAGGTAAGGCCATGTATTACACATCCTCAATAATAATAATTGGATTTTCTATTTTGTCTTTATCAAATTTTATACCAACAATATATTTTGGCCTCTTAACAGGGTTGGCAATGTTGGCAGCGCTTCTAGCTTCTTTAACACTATTACCAGCTTTATTAATGATTTTTAAACCTTTGGGAAAAGAAAATAGTTAGGATGTTTCTTGATGAACCACATGATTATGTGAAATAATACAGCATGAAAAAATTTAAAATACAAAAAATATTAATACTATTACTCCCGTTGATATTTTTAGGAAATTCAGAATCTTTTGCATACAAAGAGTCTCCTGAAAATATAATTTTATCTGCTGCCAATAATTTATTTGTAGATGTTGAGAAGAATAAAAAACTATATGAAAATGATATTTCTGCTTTCTATCAAAGAGTTGATAATGTTTTGTCCCCTATAATAGATTTTGATGTAATAATTAGAAGTATTATTGGAAAAAATAATTATCAGAGCACAGCTGAAGAACTGAGGAATAGATTTAAATTAGCTTTAAAAAATCAGTTAATAAGAATATATGCAAAAACTATTGTAGAGTATTCGAATTCTAAAATTACAATAATTAGCGCTTCTGAAACAAAAGGTTTTTACTTGGTAAAAACTGAATTATCAGTTGGAAAAGGAAAACCTCCTTTTCAGGTTATTTATGTGATGAAAAAATCTGCTGATAATTGGAAGATAGTAGAAGTTGTTGCAAATGGCTTGAGACTAGTAAAAAGTTTAAGAAAAAGTCTTCTTCCTGAAATAGAAGAAAAAGGCATTGAATCTGTGATAAGTAGATTAGAGTCTGAGTCCTAAAAATGGAAAAATTATTAATATCCGGCGGCAAACCATTAAAAGGTGAAGTTAGAATATCTGGTGCAAAAAATTCAGTTTTACCGATTTTAGCTGCAAGTTTACTAAGTGACGAAGAGGTAATTATTGGCAATGTTCCCCACTTGCAGGATGTTACTACAACTATCTCATTACTTACAGAAATGGGAGCTACATTATCGATTGATGAAAAAATGAAAGTAAGTATAAATGCCTCTTCTGTGAAAAGCTTTTATGCACCTTATGAAATGGTCAAAACTATGAGAGCTTCTATTCTCGTTCTCGGGCCACTACTTGCTCATTTTGGAAAAGCAAAAGTTTCTCTTCCTGGAGGTTGCGCTATTGGGTCAAGGCCTGTGAACCTTCACATTGAAGGATTAAGGGCAATGGGTGCAAATATTAAAGTTGAGGATGGATATATTGTTGCAAAAGCCAAGAAATTGAAAGGTGCAAAAATATCTCTTCCTATAGCCACGGTTACAGGAACTGAAAATTTAATGATGGCGGCAACTCTAGCCTCTGGAAAGACCGTTATTAAAAATGCAGCTAAAGAACCAGAGATTATTGATCTCGCAAATTGCTTGAGATTAATGGGGGCATCAATTGAAGGTGATGGCACATCAGACATTACTATTATTGGTGTAAAAAAATTGTCAGGATGTAGTTATGATGTATTGCCTGACAGAATAGAAACAGCAACATTTCTGGTGGCAGCAGCCATAACAAAAGGAAATCTTACTTTGACTCATACAAGACCAGATACAATTAAAGTTATCATTAGTAAACTAAAAAAAGCTGGGGCAAATATTTCGATAAAAAATGATAATATTAATATTGAAGTTAAGTCGCAATTAAATGCGGTGAATATTGTTACTAACCCGTATCCAGATTTCCCAACTGATATGCAGGCACAATTTATAGCTCTAAATGCAATCTCTAAAGGTAAAAGCAAAGTAATAGAATCGGTTTTTGAAAATAGGTTTATGCATGTCCAAGAGTTGGTTAGAATGGGTGCTGATATTGAAATAAATGGAAATACTGCAATTATAAAAGGTGTCAAAGGATTAACAGGAGCACCCGTAATGGCAACAGATCTTAGAGCGTCAGCTAGCTTAATTTTAGCTGGTTTGGTTGCGAAAGGTGAAACTATTGTAGATAGAATATACCATATTGACAGAGGATATGAGTGTATCGAAGAGAAGTTAACTAAAATTGGAGCTAGTATCAAGAGATTACCGCAATGAATTTAAAAGATAATATTGTTATTGCTATATCAAAAGGAAGAATTCTACGAGAGGGTATGGAACTTCTGAAAACTATGGGTATAGAAACAATTGAAAATATGAGTGAATCAAGAAAATTAATTTATGATACAAATAATATTAAATTAAAATTAGTTATAGTTAGAGCTTCTGATGTACCAACTTACGTTGGTAATGGGGCTGCAGATATTGGGATTGTTGGAAAAGATACTTTGGTAGAATATAGTGCAAATAACATATATATTCCTTTAGATTTAAATATATCAAAATGTAGAATGGCTCTAGCCTCCTTACCTAATTGTAGACCAGGCCCAAGAATAAAAGTCGCTACAAAGTATGTAAAATGCGCAACAGATTATTTTATTAAAAAAAAGAAGCAAGTAGAAATTATAAAATTATATGGGTCAATGGAATTGGCTCCGATACTTGGATTAGCTGACTATATTGTAGATTTAGTAGATAGTGGTATGACACTTAAGGCTAATGGGTTAGAAGAAATTGATTCTATTTTTGACGTTAGTGCTCAATTAATAACAAATAAGGCTTCTATGAAAATTAAAGCAGAATCTATAGAAAATATCATTAATTCTTTTGAAAAAATTATATAGAGAAAAATTATGACACTTAAAACAGACGATTTAAGAATAATTGAAATGCAAGAGTTAAGCACTCCTGAGGAAGTGAGAAAAGAACTTTCTGTAACTAAAGCTGCAGCTAAAACTATTTTAGACTCTAGAAGCACAATAGAAAATATATTAGATGAAAAGGACGATAGAATTTTTGTTGTTATAGGGCCATGTTCTATTCATGATCCTATTGCAGCAATGGATTATGCAAAAAAATTAAAAAAAATCTCTGACGAATTATCTGATAATTTATTTATAATAATGAGAGTCTATTTTGAAAAACCTAGAACAACTATTGGTTGGAAAGGTTTAATAAATGA
>MDSY01134444.1_pt1 | contig 10483 bp, 9 predicted proteins | sample 811131 | NCBI WGS metagenome assembly MDSY01 (sample SAMN05326643, study PRJNA326480) | marine metagenome | isolation source: seawater | place: Atlantic Ocean: South West | collected 2010
AAATAGTTAAAACCATTAATGTTAAACCAGCTAGCATTTGATTACTCATTCCAAATATAGGCCACAAAACCCATCCAATTTTAATTAAAGAACCTGTTTGAGGATCATAAAATTTAATCAATGATAAAATTAAAGCAGGAGTTATCGCCAAAAAGGTTGAAAAAAAACGATTTTTCAACCAACTTATGTTAGTTGCAAACCCTATTTCAGATAGAACAAACCTTTGAATTCTAGTAACTGTGTCAAGGGTAGTTGCTGCAAACGCTATAACCAGAACTGCAATAATCGTATTTGATATCTTTACAGAAAATCCAAGCTGTTGAATCAATGCACCTCCACCTAAAACAAAAGCAGTTGCCTTATTCATTGAAGCATGTGCCCATGAATCATAATATATGTGCCAAGATAAATTTTTTACTAGACCATGTGATGGTAAATTTGCTTCAGATACCAATGATATTCCAGCAACGGCAGCAATCAAAGATGCCAACGCTAAAGACCCTTCACCTAACATTGAACCAAACCCAATATCTCTAGCATCTCTAAAGTGTTTGACTTGTTTAGATGTGGTACCAGAAGCTATCAAACCATGAAACCCACTTATTGCACCACATGCAATAGTTATAAAAAAAAACGGAAATAATGGAGGTGCACCTTTATCAGTATCAATTCTTAAAATTGGAGCTTCAATTGATGGTTGAGATAAAAAAACGCCTACAAAAATAAATATTATACCTAAAATTAGCTGATTGCTATTTATATAATCTCTTGGTTGCAATAAAACCCATACTGGTAACAAACTAGCTATTGCAGAATATAAAAAAAGAATTAATATCCACATACTTATTGAAGCAGATTTTGTAAACCCAATAAATTCAAAACTTACTGGAATAAAAGTACCAATCCATACAAAAAAATAAACAACTATTAGCGAAACAATTGAAATTAAAACAGTATTGACATTTTTTTTATAAATTAAAAAACCTACAATTATAGCAAGAATAATTTGAATATTAATTGGAACTACTGTTGTAGGGACAGTTACAAATAAATCAGCTATGGCCATAGCAAATACAGACAAAACTAACCATCCTAACATCATAATAAATATTAAGAAAATAATTCGTGCATTTTTACTTATTACAAAACTACTTATATCAGCAATGGTTTTTCCCTTTTCCCTTAAACTAATAACTAATGCACCAAAATCATGAACTGCACCAATAAAAATTGTTCCTAAAACTATCCAGAGGAACGCAGGTAACCATCCCCAATATGCAGCTATACAAGGTCCTATGATTGGAGCAGCACCAGCAATGGAGGTAAAATGATGTCCAATTAAGATTTTTTTTGGTGTTGGAAAATAATCTACCCCATCATAGAACTGATGAGCTGGTGTTTTTAAATTATCTTTAAAAGAAAATAAGTTTCTAGAAATCCATTTTGAATAAAAAAGATATGCAACAATGTAAGCTAATATTCCTGTTATTAATAATAATGCAGAATTCAATTTAATTTTTTTTTGATATTTCCTGAATTTTTTGAAGGATTTTTGAAGATGATAAACCCAAGTTATCTAATAATTCTGATCTATCTCCATGTTCAATAAAACTATCTGGAATTCCTAATTTATAGAAGTCACCTTTATATTTTATTTCTGTTAAATATGATAAAACTGCTGATCCAAAACCACCCTCCAAACTTCCTTCTTCAATTGTTAAAATTGAAGAAAAATTTTTAGAAATTTCATTTAATTTTATTTTATCAATTGGTTTAATATATCTAGCATTAATTAATGTTGGGTTTATTGATTTATCAATATTTTGAGAAAGGGCTTTTTCTACTTCCCCAACCATACTACCAACAGCTAAAATTGCAATCTTATCGCCTTTTTTAATATTTTCCCAAGTACCAATTTTTATTTTTTGAGGGGGTAAGGAGTCATTATAGTTAATGCTAGATGATTTTGGATATCTAATTGCAAATGGACCTTTTTTGTGATTAATTCCTGTAAACATTAAATCCTGCAGTTCATTGCCATCTTTAGGTGCACAAATGACAATATTTGGTATAGTTCTCAAAAAAGATATGTCAAAAACGCCATGATGAGTTGGACCATCTGGCCCTACCAACCCACCTCTATCAATACAAAATAAAACAGGTAAATTTTGTAGAGCTATATCATGAATAATCATATCATAGCCCCTTTGCAAAAAAGTTGAATATATTGCAACAATTGGTTTTAATCCAGAGTAAGATAATCCAGCTGCAAATGTTGTAATATGACCCTCTGCTATTCCTCCATCAAAAAAACGATCTGGATATTTTTCAGCAAATTCTTTTAAACCAGTTCCCTCTCTCATTGCGGCAACACAACAAACAATTTCTTTATCATTTTGTGCTAGTTTAATAGCAGTTTTACCAAATACATTACTATAATCTGGAGTCGAATCTTGAACTTTAGTTATATTCTTTCCTGATAATGAATAATATTTTAGAGGATCATATTCAGAATTTTCACTTCCAACACCTTTTTTAGTAATTACATGCACAACAGCTGGAAAATTTGATTTTTTTAAATTTTCAAAAGTTTCATTCATTTCATCCATATTATGCCCATCAATTGGACCAAAATATCTTAGACCAAGCTCCTCAAATATCATACCAGGTACTAGAAAATTTTTTAAGCTATCCTGAATAGAATGAGCTAATCGTCTTACTACTTTTTTTGGTACATGAGGCAGTTTACCTGTTAAATCCCAAATTATTTCTCTGACTTTATTATATATAGGGTTTGTAACTACTCTGGTTAAATATTTCGATAATGATCCAACAGTTGGAGATATTGACATTTGATTATCATTTAAAACAATTAAAAACTGACTAGGTAAAATTCCAGCATTGTTTAATCCTTCATATGCAAGACCACCTGTCATTGAGCCATCTCCAATAACCGCTATAATTTTATGATTTTGTTTTTTTAAATCTCTTGCTCTTGCCATTCCTACAGCTGCTGAAATAGAAGTGCTAGCATGCCCAGCACCGAATACATCATATTCACTTTCATCAATTTTGCAAAACCCACTTATACCTTCAAACTGCCTTAATGAATTAAAATTATCCTTTCTTCCAGTTAAAATTTTATGTGGATAACTTTGATGACCAACATCCCAAACAATTAAGTCCTTTGGTGTATCAAAAACTCTATGAAGAGCAACAGTTAAATCAACTACACCTAGGGGACTAGAGAAATGTCCACCATTTTTAGATACAACTTCTATAATTAATTCTCTTATTTCTTGACAAAGTAAACTAATTTCTTTTTTATTTAATTTACTTAAATCTTTAGGTGAATCTATTCTATCTAGAATTTTGTTTTTTTTATTCAAAAGAAAACTTCCTTACTTTGGATACGAAATATTCATGAATGCTTTTATCATCAGTTAACTCAGGATGGAATGTTGAAGCAAAATGATTTCCTTGTTCAACAAGGATGGGTTTACCTCTTAAAACTGATAAAACTTTTACGTTTTTACCAACTTTATTAATTATAGGGGCTCTAATAAAAATTGCTGAAGTAGAAATTATTTTTTTTTCAATATTTATGTCGATATTTTTAATGAAAGAATCAACTTGCCTTCCATATGCATTCCTTGAAACTTCAATATCAATTAAATCTAAGGATTTAACTAGATTATCATTATTGTTCTTTGCCATCAAAATTAACCCTGCACAAGTACCGAATATAGGAAATTTTTTTGAAAAATCTTTTAATGATTTAAACAACTTTTCTTTCTCAATTAAGTTAGATAAAGTTGTAGACTCACCTCCAGGAATTATTAATCCACTACAAAACTTCAATTGGGAAGCTTTATTTACATAAATGTTTTCAACACCAATTTGATTTAAAATTTTTCTATGCTTATTAAATGCACCTTGAAGATTTAATATTCCAATTTTTAGCACTACCAACCACGTTCTTGAAGTCTTTGTTCTTTTGGAATTTCAGAAATATCAATTCCTTCCATTGCGTCTTTAAGGTCTTTTGAAACTTCTGCTAATTTTTTTGGATCATTATAATATGTTACGGCAGATACAATAGCTTTTGCTCTTGAAGGAGGATCTTCTGATTTATATATTCCAGAACCAACAAAAACCGTCTCAGCTCCAAGTTGCATCATTAAAGATGCATCAGCAGGAGTTGCTACACCACCAGCAGCAAAGTTTGGAACTGGTAATTTACCGCTCTTTGAAATAGATAAAACTAACTCATAAGGAGCTCCTAGATTTTTTGCTTTTGCCATTAGTTCTTCATCAGATAGAGTTGTTAAGCTTTTTATCTCTGATTGTAGTTGCCTCATATGTCTTACAGCTTCAACTATATTCCCACTTCCGGCTTCTCCCTTTGTACGAATTAAAGCAGCGCCTTCACCAATTCTTCTTAAAGCTTCTCCTAAATTTCTACATCCACAAACAAATGGTACTTTAAAATCATGTTTGTAGATATGATTATGCTCATCAGCAGGTGTTAAAACTTCACTTTCATCGATAAAATCCACTTTCAATGATTCTAAAATTTGAGCTTCTGCAAAGTGTCCAATTCTACATTTTGCCATAACTGGAATTGAAACTGCATTTTGAATATCTTTTATCATTGTAGGATTCGACATTCTAGCAATACCACCATCTGCTCTAATATCTGCAGGAATTCTTTCTAATGCCATAACCGAAACAGCGCCTGCTTCTTCAGCTATTTTAGCTTGCTCAACATTTGTGACATCCATTATTACACCACCTTTAAGCATTTCAGCTAAACCTACTTTTAATTCAAATGATTTATTTTTCATAGGTTAGTCTCCCTTCTTACTTTTTGAAAATTTTTTTATTTTAACATGAACTTCATCAATGAGATAATCTGGAGTTGAAGCTCCAGCTGAAATTCCTACACTTTTAACATTAGAAAACCACTTTTGTTTCAAATCTTTTGCGCCATTTACTTGAAATGTATTTGGATTAATCTCAAGAGATAATTCAGTTAATCTTTTTGAATTAGCACTTGTAAATGAACCAATTATAATCATCAAATCATTATTTTTAGCTAAATCTTTGATTTGGTTTTGATTTCTTTTTGTTGGAAAACATATGGTGTTAATAAAATGAAGATCGTATACTTTTGTCATTAAAATATTAATAATTTTTTGAACATTTTCAATAGTTTGAGTTGACTGACTGACAACTCCTGCTCTTTTATATCTTCTTAATTTTTCAGCTTCTTTTACACTTGAAATTACAATTGGCTTTTTTGCATGACTTTCAATTCCAACAACTTCGTCATGTCCATGATCACCAATAATAAAAATTTGTCTTCCATCTTTTTCTAATCTTTCAACTTCTTCATGAATTTCATTTACCAGTGGACAGGTAGCATCAATTATTTCAATATTTTTATCTTTAGCCTCTTCCCATATTTTTTCTGATGTTCCATGTGCTCTAAATAATACTGGCTTATCATTTGGAATATCATTAATTGATTCTACAACCTTAGTACCAACTTTTGATAAATCCTCAACAACCTTTTCATTATGAACAATGTCTCCTAACATATAAACATCTCCATGAGTTTTGGATGTATCATAAGCCATATCTACAGCGTCTCTAACACCAAAACAATATCCTGCATCTTTAGCTATAGTAATTTTCATATCACGTCTTTACCATAAATTTGTTTATTTATTTCAGAAACTGTAGCAGATACTACTGCCTCTCTTACTATTTTAATAGATTGATTGATCATCGCTCCTGAAGCAAATGGATGACCACCCCCACCAAATCTCTGAGCTAATTTATGAATTTTAACATTACCTTTTGACCTAAAATTAATTCGCGTTTTGTACTTAGAATATTCATGTAACATTATAGCAACTTCTACACCTTTTATCGATCTAATCGTGTCAGTAAACCCTCCCAAATGTTCAATGTTTGAATTCGATGATTTTAATATATCTTGATCAATTATAAACCAAGCTAATTTACCATTTAAGTTAAAATTTATATTTTGGAGTACTTCACCCATTAATTTTAATTTTTCATAGGGTACAGATTGGTATACCTTTTTATGGATGTCATTTACATCTACACCTAATTCAATTAAGTGACTAGCCATTGAATGTGTTCTGGAATCAGTGTTACTATAACTAAAAGAACCAGTATCAGTCATTATTGCAAGATATAATCCATTCCCAGACTCTACATCTAATTCATTTTTAAAATTTAAAAATTCGTATATCAAATAACCTGTAGAGGAAACTGAAGTATCATGAATAAATTCATCAAAATAATTCTCTTTTTTATGAGGATGATGATCAATTGAAATTATTTTTATTTCTGAATTTAATAATTCATTCGCTAAATCACCTAAACGATGAAAATCGCCAATGTCAAGGATTATAGCTAAATCAAAATTCTTAATTTCTTTTTCATGAATTGACTGAGTGTATTGATTGAATTTCTCATTATCATTCAAATACGAAAGATCATTTGGAACTAAAGATGGATTGAAAATTTTATAATTTTTATTTTTTTTCTTTAAATAATTAGTAAGTGCTAATTGAGAGCCTAATCCATCACCATCTGGATTTATATGAGTTGATAGTAAAATATTATTTGAATCATTAATTAAACTATCGATTTTTGACCATCTATTTTTTGAATTATTCATAATTATTTATATAAAATTTAAGTTTTTAAGTTTTCTAAAACACTAATATAAATTAATGTTTTAATTTAGATGATATAAGTGATATCAGCTTCTTTATACCTTTACCTGTGACTGAAGAAATACTAATTATTTCCTCATTATTTATTTTTGGTATTTTAAAGGTTTTATCAATTAAATCAACTTTTGAAAACACTATCATTCTTTGTCGTTTAATAAGTTCAGGATTATGTTTTTTTAATTCATTCAAAATCACATCTAATATTTTAGTTGGATTTTTAGTAGTTACATCTATGATAATTAATAAAAATAAAGTTCTTTCAATATGCCTTAAAAATTGTATACCCATTCCTTTTCCATTACTTGCACCCTCAATTATACCAGGAATATCAACCATTAAAAATGAATCAAAATTTTCGAACTTTACAATTCCTAAATTTGGATTAATTGTTGTAAATGGATAATCAGCAATTTTAGGTTTTGCAGAAGTGACTTTTGATAACAATGTTGATTTTCCAGCATTTGGCAATCCTACCAAACCAACATCTGCTAATAATTTTAATTCTAATTCGAAAAAGTTAAAATCACCTTTGGTTCCCTGTTCATATTTTCTTGGAGATTGATTAGTTGAAGTAGCAAATCTAGCGTTTCCTTTCCCACCCCTTCCTCCATAAGCTATAATTTTTTCAGAATTAACATCAACAAAATCAGCAAAGATTTCATTCATTCCATTTTTTTTTATAACAGTTCCAACCGGAACTTTAATTATAATATCTTTTCCGTTCGAACCTTTTTTATTATTATTTGAACCATTAAATCCATCTTCAGCTAAATATTTTTTTTTATATTTAAAATCTTGTAATGTATTTAGATTAGAGTCTGCAGTTATTATTACATTTCCTCCATTCCCACCATCACCTCCATCCGGTCCTCCTTTTGGTATAAATTTTTCTCTTCTAAAACTCACACATCCATTACCCCCAGATCCGGCAGATACATATATTTTAACATAATCTATGAACATATATTTCTAATTTAAATTTATTTTTTTAGAAAAAAAAAGGTGAGATATAAAATATCTCACCTTTCTCAAAAAACGATTTGAAAATATTATTTTGTATCCATTTTCGCAGCCTGATAAATAACTAGTGAAAATGCTATTTTATTTACAAAATCTGCAACATTGTATACAATATTTAATGTATTAGTCCAATCACCTTCTGTAAAATATCCAAGAAAGTAACCTATTGGGTATATAGCCCAACCAAATGTTACAATTGCCCTAACGGTTTTAAATGCATATTGGCTAGACTCGTTAGCATTGCTAGCATTAATCTTAGAAGCTTCACCAGCAAAAATTTCATATATAATAATAAGCCATCCGATCATACCAATTATAAAGCCTACAGTTGGACTAAGAATTCCAGCTTCGCCAAAATATCCACCAAGCAACATTATAATAGACGGAATCAATAATCTATAGAATATTGAACTGCTAACCACAGCAACTGCAGCAAGAATAAAATAAAATTCAACTATTTGAAGTGGTACAGTGATAATCCAATCTATGTATCTAAATACTATCGGTGAAGATGCAGTCTCAACCCAAACTTCTTTCATGTAATAGTAGTGAAAAGCAGCTATACCTGTAACTAATGCTGCAATGGTAAGTGATGTTTGCCACTTAGGATTAACATTACTTCTTTCAAAAAGTAGAAAGACAGTAGTTGCTACAAGAGCCATAAAAGTGGCGAAATATGTAAATCCTACAATGTCAGTAGGTTGTAAAAAGTTTGACATTTTAAATCCCCTTTTGGTTAGTTATCATAAATTTGTGGTTTTGAACTTTCTAAAAGCTGAGCCCTAATTCCTAAAGCTCCGAAAGTTGGTGCCCACAACCCTATAAATATGCCCACTTGCCTAGCTTGATGGGTAGATTCATAATTAAATAGATTCGTGCCAAAAACAAAGGCAAGTACTGCTATAAATATAGAAACAATCATTGCCAAATACCAGTTATTCGATTTCATAATATTCCTCCTATTATTTTACGATTATAAATATTAAAACGATAGTTGATAAAAATACTGCAAGATAAAATCCATACTTTGAGTCAACTAAAGAGAAAATATAAGTTGAAATAGAGTTTAAGATTTTCAGAATACCCATAATTTTAGTACCAATGCAGTAAGAATTAGAAAAATTATAAACTTGCTATCTAATACTAGATATACAATTTTGTCTATTATATTATTTGGATTCTTTTTTTTCGAGCTCAACTTTTAAGTTCCATACTATCAACATTCCAATTATAATAATAGATAAAGCAATAAACATTCCCAAAAATTGGGAAATGTAGTTCATTACATAATTTTGGAACAGTACAGTTCCTAATAATGAAATAAATATTGAAATAAATACTCCAATACCAACTCGATCAATTAAACCTTTTTCAATTTTGTCGTACATGATACCTCCATAATTGCAATAAATTAATATACAATAAATATAAATGCAATAAATAAATGAACGTTTTGAGCGTTTTAAAGAAAATCTTTTATATTTAATAATTAATTTTTAAGTTTATTTATGAATGTAACTCTAATTTTTCCTGATCAATTATTTAAATTTAATCCTTCTGTTTCTAAAACTAGAAAAATTTTTATGTTTGAAAAATTTGACACAAACAATATAAAACCTCATAAACAAAAGATTTTACTTCACTTAGCATCCATGGACAATTACAAAAATTATATCAAAAAGTTAGGACATTCAGTTGAGATTATAGAATACTCCAAAATAATTGAAAAAAATTTTTATGAATCTTTCATTTTAAAATATAAAATAACTTCAATTCATTTATGTAAACCCAACAATAAATTAATTGAAAAAAAATTGTCTGAATTAGCACTTAAACTAAAATTTAAAATTTTTTGGTATGATTCTCCTAACTTCTTGTTAAATGAAAATGAATTAAATGATTATTTTAATAAAAACAAAAACCTCAGAATGTCATCGTTTTATATTCATCAAAGAAAAAAATTTAATATATTGATCAGCAATAACAAACCAGTTGGCGGGCAATGGAGTTTTGACAAACTTAACAGAAAAGCTTTACCACAAAATCACATCCCTCCTGAAATAAGAAAAATTTATTATAATAATGACATTAAGAAGTTTACAAAAATAATTAAAAAAAAATTCAATCATAATTTAGGTAGTATTAATACCTTCAATTATCCAACATCTTTTGAAGAAGCAGAAAACTCATTTGAAGATTTTTTACAATCAAGATTTTACTTATTTGGAGATTATGAAGATGCTATTTCTACAAACCATAATTTTTTATACCATTCAATTCTAACACCCTATCTTAATATGGGATTAATAACACCAAAAGAAATTCTTGATAAAACACTTTATTTCATAAAACATAATAAGATACCCATTAATTCTACAGAAGGTTTTCTAAGACAAATAATTGGCTGGAGAGAATTTATTAGATTAGTTTATTTTTTTCATGGTGAAGAAGAAAAAAAATTAAATTTCTGGAATTTTAATAAAACTATTCCAAAATCATTTTACAATGGTTCAACTAATATTTTACCATTAGATCATAGTATTAATAATGTTATTAAAAATGGATATTCTCATCACATTGAAAGATTAATGATTATTGGAAATTTTATGGTTTTATGCAGATTTTCACCATTCCAAGTATATAAATGGTTTATGGAAATGTATGTTGATGCATATGAATGGGTAATG
>MDSY01110295.1_pt1 | contig 10482 bp, 11 predicted proteins | sample 811131 | NCBI WGS metagenome assembly MDSY01 (sample SAMN05326643, study PRJNA326480) | marine metagenome | isolation source: seawater | place: Atlantic Ocean: South West | collected 2010
AATTAGAGATTGTATTAGATATTTGAAAGGAAAAAAATATGTTATTATTCCACCAAAAGCATCATTTAATCCTGAATCTATTTTGGCTGGTTCATCTAAAAATACCAGTATTAAAAAGGAAAAAAGGAAAAAAAGGAAAAAAAGTGGCGCAGGGCATACTCGCCGAGGAGGGCATACTCGCCGAGGAGGGCATAGTCGCCGAGGAGGGCGTACTCGCCGTTCTTAGATATAATGTTTATTATATCTATATGAGACAGGGAGGTTTTGCCGATAGCTGTTTTGTATGTTATTTAGTTGTTAAGTTATGTGGTTTTAGTAAAACATGTTTTGTATGTAGTAAAGATCAATTTACATGTGCGAGAAATAACTATATACTAGAGTTTAATGGTTGTGGGAAATATAATGGTAGATATATGTGTTTGCAATGTTTAGAAAAAAGAATCAATATACCTTCTGTCGATTATGGTGCTATTAGATAAAATCAACAATATTCATAATTGCTGCAACTGGTAGCTTTTTTTTATGGGCCAATATTGTTGCTTCTTTTCTTTGTTTTACACGCAAATTCCATTCAAATGCTTCTCTTGCTCGTTCTTTATTTGTTTTTGTTTTTAGTCCATCTGGTGGCATCGGCATACAAAATCCTTTACTTTCCAGATTTATTTCTGTTTTAGATATTTTTGATATTTTGTCGGCATGTCTTGTCACTTGATATTCTACCTCTTGCAGTATCTTATCTATTGAATTAGCATCATCATCATTTTTTTGGCTTTCATCTTTGTGTTCTTGAAGCCAATTTGAGACTGTTCTTATCATAATTGTATTTAATGTTTTTTTGTTAACGTATTCCATTCCAAAGATAACTAATTAAAATATATTGTTTCAATTTAATATTATATTATAATATAATGGCTAGACGTGGAGGTGGTCGTCGTTCTTATGGTGGTGGTGGTGGTGGTGGTGGTAATGGATTGGGGTTATTGAGTTTATTTAACTTTCACAGTGTAGTTGGTTGTTCTGCTGATGATGATAGTTTATATTGTAGTTTAATGAAATTGGTTAATGCAGTTGGTGGTGTATTATTTTTGATGTTGGTATTGTATGTTGCTTACTCGTTTTTAATGAAAAAACCTATGATGGGAGGTAGTCGCCACAGGAGGTGTTATTAGATTAAAGAATGTGGTTGGATTTTGTGGCTGGATTTGTGGTTGGGGTTATAGTATATTTATAAATTTATAATATTGATATTATATTATATGGCTCCTCAAAAAGAAACAAATTTAAAATGTAAAAAAAATCAAGTAATAAATCCTTTGACTGGACGGTGTATAGGTATAGATGGGGCTACTTATAAGAAAGTTTTTAATAGTGAAACTACCAAAAAGTCTACATTTAAAAAACTAACTCCCAATACCAGAAAGTATCAAACGAAAGTAAAAAAATCTCCACCACAAAGAAATAACCCTCAAACAAAGAGAAACGTTAAGCTGTTGGAAGAACATTCAAAACGCATGGAAGAGCTTCGAAAACATAGAGAAACAGAGAAGGCAAAACGTATTGAAGAACATTCGAGACGCATGGAAGAGCTTCGAAAACAACAGGAAGAGGCAGAAAAACGTTTGGATGAACTAATGGAACCTCGAAGGAAAGTTTTAGATAAAAGAAATTTTAGAGATTTACAGGATTGGGCAAAAGATTTGTATGACCTAGATACAAGAGGTATTACTACTAAAAAAGCCCTAATTAAAAAAATTTTAGATTTTGAGAATAGTCTATAAATAAATATTTAATAACATCTATTTAGGGTTGAGGGTTATACTCCGCGAACTAGCCGTTAAACGGCTACCGGGTCAATTACTTTTACAATTTACAATAAATATGTTTACTATGGATAAACATATTTATACCATAATCTTACTATAATGCTAAGTCAGAAATGGGTGATATAATCAGAAATGGGTGTTATAATGAGAAATGGGTATAAAAGAAAAAAAGAGCCGAAAGCATTTGGGGAGCTACCCCGGACGATCGGTCTTTATTCCCCCTACCCGAGCTTACCCCAGGAAAACAGGCGTCCCCATTTTGTGTACCAGGGTTGAATGGATACACTCAAACAGCACTTATATATTACTAAGTCCCACCATGGCGATGGTCTCCATGTTGTTATCTCTTTGGCCCAACCCACTACGGTGGTGAATGGAAGAGAATATGCAGAAGTTTCCCCCCACATCGTGTCTGGAGATAGGTCACAAGCGCATACTACCGACTGAACATCGTAGGAACAGCTCACATAGCATCTGGGGTTCTCACCCAGTCGCCAATACTCCCTTCTTCCTTGCTTATGTGGTTGTGCCATTACCACCCAAGTATACCTGGTTTTAGAGCAATTCAGATAACACCTAGAACAGACCTCCCCCTACTTTCATTTCGGTTAGTTCGGTCTGGGCTATTCAACACGCCCTCATCCTGGTGCAGGTTCATCCCATCTTCAAGGTGGGAACTTGTGACTTTAGGGACAACACGCGACCGTTTACACGAATTTAATCGTGTAAACCCGGGTCTGCTTAAACAGCCACCACCCTACATCTAGTCGTTGGATAGTCGCCTGGTTACCCAGGCGACCCTACTAGGCCGATGCTGACCTTTCGGGCAATACCAATATACTAAATATAATACTTTCAATTTTTTTAGAAATGGGTGATAAAATGGAAAAAAAAAGGCGCGCGTTTTTTTGGGTTTTCACTTGGGTATTTTACTTTTTTGTTTTTTTTAAGGGTGTGACTCTTTAGGTAAAGCTGGACGCGCCGCCGCGAAGGATCGTTTCGTTGTCGAACATGATCTCGAACGCAAGCATTCTTTGCACCAGCTCCGCCTTCTTGCCGCTGGTAGTCAAACAATAGTTGTTGAGCTTACTTTTAAGCTGGACAACTGTGAGACGCTCGAGAGCCTGTTTTTGAGCCAGGATCTTGTTCTCGGCAGCGCAGAGGACACGCAATTTGGCCGGAGAACTAACGGCCGAGCGCTGAGTCGTGCCGTGCTTTTGCATCGCGGCGGCGGCCAGGGCGTCGGGAAGGAAATCCTTGTCGGTAGTCGTGACGCCGAACGGCCCCATGCGGCGGCGAGTCGCGTTGGCGAGTGCCACGTCGGCCAGGGCGTCATCGGGGGAGTATCCGCCGAGCGGATACTTGATGACATCAAACGACCGCGCTTTCTCGACCACAACAAAGCGAGGTTGCTCGGGCTTGGTGGCGCGGGCCTTTGCGTTGCGTTGCCGGGCCACCTCGGCACGCGAGGGCGGCGGCGGCGTGGTGCTCGCCGGAGCAAGACGCGCGCTGCGGCGAAGAGGTTTTGACGAGGTAGACATAATAGTCGTTCTGTTATATAATACTCTATATTGCAATAGAAAATGATTCAATTTTAATATAAATCACCCATTTATAAGTTATCTTATTTACATTTAATCGGAAATAAATAAAAAAAAAGGCGCGCGTTTTTTTGGGTTTTCACTTGGGTATTTTACTTTTTATGGGTTTTGTTTTTTATGCCGACCCCCAGGACCGCTTCAGGGGCGAACTCGGCTCTGGGGGAGAATCCTTCAGAGACAGTTTCGACATCTTCTCACACAGATCATCCGCAGCCTCGACAGAAAGCCCCGCATTCAGCTCGTCCTCCTCCTCGTGTTGAGCCGCCATTATGGCATCTCCACACATCCCCGACGCAGCCGCCGCCGCCGCACGCGATGGAGCCCCAGCGGCCGCCGCGTAAGAGAACCTTTCGCTCCGCTTTTGCTGCACGGACTGCAGGTCCTTGTGGTTCTGCACACGCTTCTCCTTGTGGGGGGGAGCACCACAGAACTCGATCCGCGGGCGCTGGTACTCCTTTTGGGCACGCGGGCGCCTCGAGCGACTCGCCGAAACCTTCCAGAACCACGGGTCGTCGTACACGATCTTGATCTCCTCGCCATCAAGAAGCCGCTGGCGAACACGCCCACCCTCGGTGTGCATCCCGTTCCACTCCTTGAAATGGATAAAAACACGCTGGTAAAGATCCCCGTTGTAGGACTCCCTTTCCACCATGTCGATGCGGTCGATCGTTCCCAGCTCAAGCTGATCCATCACCTGCTCCACAAGACCCTCTGTGATGTTCGAGAACACACGGGGGATGCACAGCGAAGGCTCAGAGCACTTGACATCACGGACAGACGCCATTTTGAGTTGTCTTTCAACTTTTCCCGAAGGACTACATATTTATTTATATACTTTCAATAACTTTCAATTTTTTTTTATACCACCCATAAATTAATTATCTTATAAAACTTTAATCTTAAATACAATAAAAAAAGGCGTGCTTTTTATGGGTTTTCACTTGGGTATTTTACTTTTTATGGGATTTTACTTGGGTATTATTCCTTAATCACAATATGCCCCATACTCACCAACAGGTTGAAATACCCCGAATTCGGCTTGCGAATGGTATCGTGCCCGTGGAGTGGGCTACGCATTCCATCCCTCGCAAGGAAATCACCACGGTTCTTTGATCCGTAGGCAACTTCCCACATACACCAGCGATCGCTGCCGTAAACGTGCGGATTCTCCACAGTCACCCACGTAATGACCGCATCATCGGCGAACTTGCTCTTGCGTCCACGCTTAGCTTTCGTGGGAGGTGGCAGTCCTTTGCGGACCTCGGCAAAAGCCTCACGCAGTTTGTCGCACTTGTTCTTCGGGAAAGAAGGCCAGTCTTCCTTCAACCGCTTCAAAAACTTCGCGCTCAAACCCTTCATCACCATCTCACTCACGCTGTCGACACCATAAGTCACACCACAGAAATCGCCGGCAACATACATGGTATTGTCAAACCACGGATGCTGCTCGGTAATCCCACACTGTGCCAGGAGCTCGACAAAGCCCTCCACCTCCCACCATCCACGATCCCAGCGGCCCGTGTTCGGCTCCACACGAGGATCGTTCGCCATCGATGTAGTGAAGTTAAGTGAAATTGATGTTCTATTGAAACTGATTACACATCTACATATATATCTTCCAAAGTTTTTCAATTTATTTTATTCTCACCCATAAATTACTTATCTTATTAAATCTAGCCTTAAATAAATTGAAAAGCATTTATTGACAACCCTCATTCGAGAACCACCTATTCTACCTAGCCCTAATTACAGCATCAACATCATGGATACCCCCCTCTTCGATAAATGGCTCGAGAAAAACGCCTTAGACAGAAAATCCCACCAAGTCAAGGGTGTGCAATTCTGTGTGGGGAACGAGAAACAGGGTCGAGGGGGTCTTATCGCCGACGAAATGGGGCTTGGTAAGACCTATGTTATGCTCGGAACTATGATTGAGAACCCTATGAAGAAAACCCTCATTGTTCTCCCACTGGCCCTTCTGGGACAATGGTATAAAATCATAGAAGAAAAGTGTAATGACCTTAATGTCTTTGTCTTTCACTCAAACATCACCGATAAACCTCCTACGCCTGATGATGATGAGGTACTTGAATTTCAATTGGAGAACCCTAAAAAAAAAGGGTGTGAAGCATATGAACGTTATGAAAAATACAAAACTGCCAAAACCTATGGTGAATACAAAAAGTTGAACCCTGATAAGAGTAAGGAAAGACCGGATTTTGTTAGTGATTATAGAAAAGGTTATATAGAAAATTTGATGAAAAAGAGGGTCGAAGAAGCTGATGTCGTTGTTACCACATATGGAAAAACTATTACCAGGAAAAATGAGGCAGAACAAGACATTCCAAATCTGTTGTACAAATATCAGTGGGATAGGGTTATCTTCGATGAGGCACACCATCTTAGAAACTCTGGTACTTCTCGATTTACCGGTGCTAGTAAGGTCAATAGCAAAATTCGTTGGTTGATTACAGGTACTCCCATCCAAAACCGATACTCTGATTTCTATTCCTTATGTGAGAACATGGGAATTAAACAGGAAACCTACAAAAATAATGATTCCCTTGATTGGATATCTAAAAACTATATTATCAAACGTACCAAAAAAGATGCTGGTATCGAATTGCCACCTGTTACCGTCCATATTGAAAAGGTCCAATGGAAAAATGACAACGAAAAAGATATGTCTGAACAAATCCATGCTTTGCTACCTTTTGCCCAAGTAAGGAAAGAAACCAGTGCCATTAAACCATCCATTTCTGTTTTGGGTGGAAATAGCCAAAGTGTTTTGCCGTTCCTTATTAGGGCCCGTCAGGCTTGTATTTATCCACAATTAGTTAAAGAAGCTATCCTAAAATGTATCAAAGATGGGTTGATTGACAACGACCCTGAATTTATTAAAGCCATAGAAAACAATACCATTGGTTCTAAGATTGAACTTTTGACCCAAAGAATAGCTGAAAGGAAAAATAACGGCCGTAATAAACTTATATTCTGTCATTATCGTGGGGAAATCGATATTCTACATGAATTGATTACTAAATTGGGTCTTGAGGTTAAGACTTTTGATGGAAGAACATCACAAAATCAGCGCAATGAAATCCTGGAAAATCCATGTGATGTTTTGATTCTGCAAATACAGACTGGCTGTGAAGGTCTTAATCTACAGCAATTCAGTGAGGTATATTTCAATACCCCTGCATGGAACCCTGCTGTTGAGGACCAGGCTATCGCTCGGTGCCATCGTATCGGCCAAAAATCACCGGTTGATGTCTTTCGATTTACTATGGACAATTTCGGTTCCACCACTATCAACATCGAAAACCATAGCAATAACCTACAAGATATTAAGAGGGATATCGTTGATGACTTCAATAAGAAAACTACTAATAGCTAATTAATAGAAATCGCCAATAAAAAAATTTTTTTATGGGTTTTCACTTGGGTTTTTTGCTTTTTATGGGTTTTAACTTACTTTGTTATACTAAACCAGGAATGTCCATTCGTTCACGAATTCCTGTGTGGGAATCATGCTGTTCAGAATCCCCATCTCGTTTGCTTCGAAATCAAACCACACCGCATTCGAGATCTCCGGCTCATTTTCTCCTTCACGTTCACGTGTTTCCCCTGCGCCAGGGAGCCAAGCACCGCTATCCACACGCCGAAGAAGGAACCCTGGGTATCGCCGGTAGCACCCACACTCATTCACGCCACAGAAGTGATGGGCACAGCTGTACTCGTGTGTCTCCCGCCACATCATCTCGTCGTGGATCAGCCCCCATCCCTTCTTCAGTCGGTCCTTCACCTTCAGCTCCACTCCACGATCAACAATGTTCGCCACCACGTCGCACGGCAAGCAGTTCATCATTGTGTAGGCCATAATCTATTGTCAGATTGTCTAATATACTATACCCCTACAAAAGTATTTCAATTTTATTTTTCATTACCCATTTACACCTTATCACTTTCAGTATTAATCGTAAGTCAGAAATGGGTGATATAATCAGAAATGGGTGATGAAAAAAAAGGTGTTTTTATGGGTTTTCACTTGTGTATTTTGCTTTTTGTGGCTTTGTTATTATTCTACATCTAATTCTCATAGCTCCACGCGATGCGGCCGTGCAGCTTGGACAGTGGCACACGTATCGTCTTCTTGTCGCGCAGGCAGTGCACGACCACCAATTCCGCTTCGACGGCTCTCACGGCGCACGCGTGTAGCTCCGGCTTGAAGAAGTCGAGCGTGGGCGTGTTCCAGTTGAGCAGCAGGCCCCTGACGGACAACTGAGCGCCATCGCTAAGATACGCGAGGCTGCGAAGGGAGGCGATCTCAGCGTCCTTCTCGCGCACCGTCTCATGGAGCTTCTGCTCCAGGAGACGGTGCTTCTGCTCGGCCTGCTTCAATTGGTCCTCCAGCATGGATTTCGCCTCGAAACACCGCTGGAGCCCCTCGGCGTTGCGCTTGCGCTGCCAGCGCTCGCGCGCGGCGTGCGCGTGCGCGAGCTCCAAGTCTCGGCGCAGGGTCGCAATTTCATTGTCTCTCTCGCAGAGAACAACACAACGCAAAGCAGTGCTTGCGAGCGCTCCGGAGGCCCCGGATGCGGGTCTCCGCCCGTGAGACAGGTCCGCCGCGCGCACTCGCGGAGAGCTCGCGATTTGGATGCGCCTATCTTCGGGCAGCTCCTTCCACCTTTTCACCAGCTCGTCCTTGCATCCACCCACCCGCAAGCCAGCCTCGCGAAGGCGCTCCTTCAGCATCGGAATCGTCAACTTCGAGTATTCCATAATCTATTGTCAGATTGTCTAATATCCTATAATCCGCAAAAAGTATTTCAATTTTACTTTACATCACCCATTTACACCTTATCATTTTCAGTATTAATTGTAAGTCAGAAATGGGTGACATAATCAGAAATGGGTGATGAAAAAAAAGGTGTTTTTATGGGTTTTCACTTGGGTATTTTGCTTTTTGTGGCTTTGTTATTATTCTACATCTAATCCTCCTCATCATCGCTCGACTCTTCTTCGCTCTCCTCTTCGTCAATCTCGTCGATGTTCTGCGTGTTGGGGTTCCATATCCCGACCGGATTATGGCTTGTAGGATCATACAGCGTGTTGTCGCTTTTGTCCATCGCGTAGGTCTTGCCGGTCACCGGGTGGTTCCACAGACTAACATATTTTGGTTTCTCCTCCCCATCGGAGCAATCTTCTGCCTCGAGTTCATCCGATGCCGGGGCAGGTGCCGGGGCAGGTGCCGGGGCAGGTGCCGGGGTGGGTGCCGGGGCAGGTGCCGGGGTGGGTGCCGGGGCAGGTGCCGCAGCCGGTTTCTTCTCCGCGTCGGAATCGTAACCATAGTGAATACGCAGGTTCTTCTGCATCTCCGCCTTCTTGCTGGACTCTTTCAATCCAGCCAAAACACACATCTCTTTTAACAGAGGAAGCCCGGCCTTAGTGATTTCCGTCTTCGTAGGTGGTTTCACCGCATCGCCCTTCGGCTCTGTCACGTCAGATGGTGCCTCGCCCTGCGCAGCCTGCGCAACCAGAGACGAAATCAGATCGTCACCCGTACTTGACTGCACCACCTTCACAGTCTTCTTCGGGCGCCCAGCCTTTTTTGTCTCTTTCTGTGATGAGGAAGAAGAAGAGGAACTCTCCGACTCCGTGTCGGACACATCGGTAGACTTCGCAGGGCGACCCTTCTTAACCACCTCGTGAACGAACTGGTCTTCAGCAATCACCACGCCCACCGCCGCAGCCGCCTTCTCCGCTTCCTCACGGCTGATGTTCAGCTTGTCCATCACACGTGAGTATCGGACCACCTTCTTGCCACCAGCAGAATACTCCATCCGCTCCACCGCCATACGATCATCAACCGTTCCGTACGTTGGTTTCCCACCGTTCTTCTCGGCTTGGCCATAGCAGGTCTTGCAGAACTCGCCGTTGGTCGGTGAGTTAGAGCACTGTGTGAACAGTTGATGGTTCAGCCGGATGCCTTTGCAGCATTCGTCACGAACATCACCACAAAACGGTAGAATTGTCGACGGTTTCTTATCCACTTCCGACTTCTTCGGTTCCGAACACTTCTTCTTCGGACGAACCATTTCCGCCTTGTTGGAAAGAAACTCTTCGACTGCTTCCTCTGCGCTAAACCCATACTTCTCAGCCGCCGCAGTGAGAACCGACGCCGCATACTCACGCGCCATCGCTGTAATGTGCTTCTCGCAAACACCGCTAATCGTAATCTTTGACATCTTTTCACCTATTATCTATCGATAAAATACACATCATCTTATTATACTTATTCTATTTCAATTTTTTTTTATATTAACCATTTATTATTTATCATTTTATTTATTTTATTTATTTTATTTATTTTATTTATTTATTACTCTTATATCACCTATTTATAAGTTAGTGATTAATACTCAAAAAAAAATTGAAATACTTTACCGGACAGAAGCTAGTTACAACCGTTTGTCTCATGGCTAGACTCACTATTTATGACGTTTGCCATAAGCTCGAAAACACCGACCTCACTGAACTCAAGAAACCAGGTAGAAACAAGGGTGAACGTGGTCAAATCCTGGAGCTAACCCTAGGACTCACAAATAGCTCTGCACTCACCGACCTTAAAGATGGAGATATCAAAACTTTCACGATTGGACAAACAATAGCTGTTACACAGCTGAATCATTGTTTGTCTGAAATCATCACCCATAACACTTCATTTCAGGATAGCAAGGTTGGGATAAAAATCCGCAACACCATCTACATTGCTTTCCAAAAGGATGGAAAATTTAGATCTTGGAAATGCGCGCTTAATTACCACGGTCTAATCGATAAGTTCGTAGAGGACTATAAATATATAGCCAATGCAGTCTGTACCTCATACAAGACAAAGGGTGTGCTACATACTGTAACAGGTCCTAATAAGATTCTGCAGATTCGCACCAAAGCAACAAAAACAAAAAATGGAAGTTATGTACCAATGGTATATGAAGGAGTGAAACTCAGTAACAAGGGTATGGCTTTCTACATAACAGCCCGCTTCAATTGCTTTG
>MDSY01067521.1_pt1 | contig 10480 bp, 8 predicted proteins | sample 811131 | NCBI WGS metagenome assembly MDSY01 (sample SAMN05326643, study PRJNA326480) | marine metagenome | isolation source: seawater | place: Atlantic Ocean: South West | collected 2010
ATAGCGTTAGCCCCCAGATTAACGGGAACAACATAATATGCCTGAAAATTTACACTTGAGCCATTTTTGCCATTTTCCGGATATAAATAATTTTCATCAGAATTGTCCCCAATACCATCGCCATCTGAATCTAATGCTTCACTCGCATCAAAAGGAAATAAATCGTTGTAGGTATATCCATCACCATCAGGATCAGGATTAAAAACACTATCGCAAGCATCACCCAGCCCATCACCATCTAAATCTTCTTGAAAAGTGTTTACCACATTGATGCAGTTATCGGAATTATCTCCAACCCCATCATAGTCTTGATCGGATACTTCATTTGCATTGTTTGGAAAGGCGTCAATAGTATCACCAACACCATCTAAATCTGAATCTGAACTTTCCGTAGGATCATTTGGAAATGCATCTGCGTTATAACCAATACCATCTCCATCTGTGTCAACGCTTTCGCTCGAGTCCAATGGGAATGCATCCCAGTTATCCCCTACTCCATCGCCATCACTATCAACTGAATCCGTAGGGTCAAGGGGCAGGTCATCCGCTACGTCAGGAACACCGTCATTATCGTCATCAGTATCAGCATTATTACCAATACCATCTGAATCAGTGTCAAGGGTTTCAGTGGCATCCGTTGGGAACGCATCGGCATTGTCGCCAACCCCATCACCATCAGTATCAGCCGACTCTGAACTATCATTCGGTGCCCAGTCAGCATTATTTCCGATTCCATCGCCATCAGAATCTAATGTCTCGGAACTATCCAGCGGGAAGGCGTCACCACTGTCTACAACGCCATCATTATCGTCATCTACATCAGCATTGTCGCCAATTCCATCGCCATCTGTATCTAACCATTCAGCTGGATCTAAGGGGAAGGCATCATCCTCATCCCAAACGCCATCACTGTCTTGATCAATATTTGGTGACAAAGGATCGGTGCCAAGATCTAACTCCTCATCATAAAGTAAGCCATCACCATCAGGATCATTTATCAATTGATACCAACGCTGAGGGTATTGTGGGTCAGTGTCCTGACAAATCACACCAGACAAATTCATGAGACATTTATGACCGCGCCCAATTGCCACTTGTCTAGGGTCCGTCAACTCCGGAAGATTATCCAAATAGGCGCCCCAACAAACTAAACCTGAGTCATCGATTGCGCAGGTATCATATTCACTATTTGCTACAAGTTTAGGGTTACTTAATGCCGGTACATTAAGCTGACCCTGTTGGTGATATCCCCAGCATACCACTCCAGAATCGTCTATAGCGCAGGTATTCCCTTCACCCGATGAAATCTGGATAGGATTAGTCAACGAAGGCACAGAAATTTGGCCATAATTATTATGCCCCCAGCATACGACACCAGAATCATCTATCGCGCAGGAATGCCAATCACTAGCTGAAACATGAGTGGGATTAATTAACTCAGGAACTGCAATTTCGCCAAATTGATTATTATTACCCCAACACACCACACCCGTGTCATCTAATGCGCACATGTGATACGTGCCAACCGATATTTGTGTGGGATTAATCAATTCTGGGACGTCAAGAGGCTTCCAACCATAGATTTTCCAGCAGTGTACGCCTGAATCATCTAGTACACATATGCGAGAGGGACCTGATGCAATTTGATAATCCGCAACCAATGGATCCCGCCCATTCTCAACTTCCCAATCATCAGGAAGCCCATCATTGTCGGTATCAGTGGCAAAGCTGCAGAGAGATAAAACGCTCAGAAGAGAGAGGAGGAATAGGTTTAAGAAGCGGTATTGCAAAAACATAACTACATCCCTATAGGTCCTAGACATCAACATTACCTATAATTAAGTCGTTTTTCTATAGGGTTAAGTTACCACCTCTCGATTATCTTCTCCAGCACCTTAAGTTCTGCCATCTTTGCTGGTCGTGCGGCACGGATAGCTCTCGTTTCACCTCCATGTACAGTCTTTGCTATACCGCAGCGCTTTCGGCCTTCTTTGGTCTGTGGATAATGCTAGCCGTAGACATAGCAATAAAAAGCGGCATGCGCATGGGCGAAATATATACGCTCCGAATATCAGACGGTCGCCCTCTTACTGCTCAAACGATTCCTTTTGGTGAGGGGTATATAGACCTTGAACGCAACCTTATCGGGCTGTGGCGTAAAAATAAGAAGGCAGAAAACGGTAAACAGTTCCATGTAATACCCCTATTTAAAGACGTGAGAGAGCGTCTCCTACGCTCGCCAAATAACTTTGGCAAGGGCGAAACCCTGTTTAAATTTGGTAAGGCTAAGCTGATTGGAGATACTTTTGCCAAAATTCGCGCGAAAGCAGGGATCGAAGGGTTAACGTTCCACGACCTGCGCCATGAAGCGATTACGCTAATGTTTGAGCCGAAGACTAAAGGCGGTAGAGGGTTAAAAATCGAAGAAGTAAAACTTGTAAGCGGGCACAGTAGTTTTGATCAACTTGGCCGATATACTAACTTGCGCCCAGAAGACCTTCCCCGTTAATGAAGGTCTTGCTTGGCTATCGCGCCGAGTGCTACAAGTATAAAGGCGTGTGTAACCTCCCTAAACTCTACAAACATTTGTTTTTGGGTAAATGGGGGGGATTATAGGGCTACTGCTTAGTGGAGGCGGCGGGAACTGTATTTAGACGGTAAACTATTGATTAATATAGGTTTAATTCGTTTAAAAATCCGCTTTTGTTACATCCTTTGTTACTTAAAAAAACGTAATACTCCAGCTACATGTGGTCTCTCGATATAAATAGAATCGCCCATTAATCGAAAGTCGCACAGTCCTCAACAAGATGCGTAGCCCTTGATAAATTTCTTTTAAAAACCCCCTGTTTTTGAGGTGATTTGTAACAATCTTGTAAATCGTAAACCTACATAAATAAATGGGTTATATCAACCAGACTACTCCCACTCAATAGTTGGGCTATATTTAGCCCAATAAAAACAATAGGTTACTAGCACTATTAGTAGGTTTGTAACTCGTTTGTAAATCAGTTTACTCATAGCAACCACTTTATTAATCAATCATTGCCATATGTATCAGTATGCTATCTCTTTTAAGGTTACAAAGTTTGTAACTATAATGTAAAGCATCATGTATTAGAAATCGCCATACAGGAATGCAATGTCTCCATATTTCCAGCTGATTGACCCACAACGGACTGTTGAAATCACAGCTCTTATAAACTTCTAAGGGAAATATTAGTAGTTAAACCAAAAAACCCACGGCCTGGGCCACGGTTTTTTCATATGTAACTTAAAACCCTGCATATAAAGTACCTACGTAATAGGCTCATCTATTAGTCATGTGATTATTTTGAGCCCCACAGCACCCTGCCGGCTAAGCAATTACTCAATCAAAAACTGTTTATACCATTTCCTGAATTTTGCAAAAGGTCCATCCCCATCGCATAGCATTGGCTTCTCATAGTATTTCTTGCGATCCCAGATAACCCGATCCTCTTCCATCTGCTGACAGATATTGCGCACGATCGCCTCGGCAATCCGCGACTTACCTGATTCAGCGTCAGATTTTTTTTTGGATAAAAGAGTAAAAGGCCCGAGTGTGATTGGCGCTGATCGGCGTTAAGTGTGCCAGTAGAACCGTGTCAACGATACCGGAGAAACGAACTATTGCCAGCCCGGGGCCAATATTTTGGTTCTCTATGGTCCCTTCGATCACCCCTTTGGGAGTTGGATTGCGGGTGCGCAACAATCCGCGTCTGGTGTGGCCCTCAAACTCCATCACTTCCGCATCCGGTATGTCTTTAGTGCCGTGCACATAGAAAAAATGTACCGAGTCCACTGCATTTTCACCCACTTCTTGCATATGGGTGTTTATCTCCCAGCTATAAGAATCAAGCTCAGCCCAGTCCGAGTTATTGCTATTGGCTTCGACCACCTCTAGAGGCTCATAGGTGGGTGCTTCGCCGTGGGGATGGTGCCAGACCAAAATACATTGGTTGATCTCACGCACATGCCAGATACCTAATACCTGTTCACCGCGGGCGACTTTTGGCGGCATGTTTTTGGCGTAGGGGATAGAAGTACATCTGCCATCGCCATCATAGGCCCAACCGTGAAATGGGCAGACAATACTCTCGCCCACCACAGCCGAGCCATGGCCCGCTTGATCGCGAATGCCATAGCCAAGATGGGCGCCCATATGGGGACAATAAGCATCAACCATCTTTGCCTGACCAGACTCGGTGCGAAAGGCGACCATCTCTTGGTCAAAATACTCCAGGGGTTTAGCTTGGCCGACCGCCAGTTCATGGGAGTACAGCACCTGAAACCAGCCGGTTGGTATAGGCAGGTTTACAGCATGTGACTTTCTATCAGTTGCAATAATCATAGGATATCTCTCTTCAACAGCAATTAGCGGACGGCAGCACCGCCATCAACAGATAAAATTTGGCCAGTAATAAATGACGCGCGGTCTGAAGATAAAAACACCACTGCTTCAGCAATTTCCTCTGGCTCGCCAAGACGGTTCATTACCGCGGCGCGCTTTAAGCCCTCGGCAATTTTCGGCTGTTCGGCAAAATATTTTTCCACACCGGGCGTACGCACCACACCGGGGGACACAGCATTAATTCGAATACCTTTGCTGCCATACTCGGCAGCTGAGCTCTGAGTCAATATATTGACCCCCGCTTTAGCCGCGGCATAGGCGGTGTTATAGACCTGACCACGCAGCGAGGCATTTGACGATATATTGACAATACTGCCCGCCCCCTGCTCGAGCATGGCACTCAGCTCATACTTTTGGCACAGCCAGGTATTGCTTAAGCACATATTCAGCGTGTCATCGAAAACGGTTTTTTCAAATAGATGAATGGGTCCAGAGCCGCGGCTCACCGCAGCGCTGTTACAGGCAATATCCAGCCGACCATAGTGATCAACTGCGGTGGCAACCATAGCCTTGACCTGGGCTTCATCAGTGACATCCGCTTGTACAAATAGGCCTTCGCCGCCACTGTCACGGATTAACTGAACCGTTTCAGCGCCACTTTCAGGATTGAAATCCGCCACCACAACCTTGGCCCCCTCTCTAGCAAAGGCCAGGCAAATGGCCCTGCCAATACCCATACCACCACCGGTAACTAGGCCAACTTTATCACTTAACAGCATTGTCAAATACCTCTTCCTTAAAAATCTTACTCTACTATATTTTTTAACCATGGTATATACTTTGCCCAGTAAATTTCTCGAGGTGAAACCATGTTGTCTACTAAATCCCTGAAAAATCTGCCCCTGCGCGAACGCAAAAAGCGCATGACACACTCGCGGATTGTCGATTGTGCCGGCGAGCTATTTATCGCTCATGGCTATCAGACAACAACGGTCGACGCCATCGCTGAAGGGGCAGAGATATCTAAACCGACATTCTTCAATTACTTCTCAACCAAACATGCAGTGCTGCAAAGCATGGTCGAGCGCATGGACAATGAATTTATTGCCTCCATTGCTGAGGAGCTAAAAGAGCCCAAAAGCACCGAGCAGCGACTGTGTGATTTGATGACCAATACTGCAGACTATATGGAGTCCCATATCCCGCTAATGCCGGTGATTATTGTCGAAGGCCTAGGTGGTCTGGCAAAACCTGATGAGGCATCAAATCGTCTGAGTAAATTGAACAATGCCATGGCTGAGTTGTTGACCAAAGGTCGAGAACAGGGTGATGTAGACACCGAGGTAGATATTGACCTGCAGGTGCAAATTGTTGTCGGCAGTTACCTTTATTCGCTGATGAATGCACTCACCCACTCCCCCAAGGACCTAGGCAGCCAACTGACAAAAATGGTCCGTCAGGTCGCCATCATGCTGCAGACGAGGGGTTCACGATGAAACTGTTTTTCAACGCTTTACTGGTGCTGATTGTCACTGTAGCTGCAGTATTCTATTGGGCGGTGCAGCCCGAGAAACCTGCCGCCAGCCAAGCTTGGTTTAATGGCACTATTTTGACCATGGACGACAGTCAACCCACCGCCGAGGCGGTATTTGTTCGCCATGACCGCATAGTTGCCCTGGGTAGTCGCGCCGATATCGAAGCCTTGATTGATGAGCAAACAGTGATTCACGATCTCGCCGGAGCCGCTATGTTGCCGGGGCTAGTAGATGCGCACAGCCATTTCCCCGCCTCAGGCATGGCATTGTTTTTAGCTGATCTGCGCAGCCCGCCGGTGGGTTTAGTACAGACCATACCGCAACTACTTGAGCGGGTCGCCAGCCAGGTACAGAACACACCAAAGGGAGAGTGGGTCGGCGGCTATGGCTACGACCAGCTGATGCTCAATGAAAAGCGTCACCCCAACATGCAGGAGTTAGATGTCATTGCACCCGATCACCCGGTATTTTTGATGCATGTCTCTGGCCACATGGGCGTGGCTAATAGTACGGCGTTTAAATTGGTCGGTTTTGATCAGCTGCAGGAAGACCCTGCCGGCGGCCATATTCATCGCAACAGCGACGGCACAGCCAACGGTCTGGTGGAAGAAAATGCCGCACTGGCCTTTCAAAAGTCGGCCCTGGACCTGAGCCTGATGCAGTTTATCGCCATGGTCGACTTTGCCCGCGAGGAGTACCTCAGCAACGGGGTTACTACCGCCCAGGCGAGCAATGCCTCTGGACAATATGTTCAGGGATTAACGCTCGCTATGGGGCTCAACAAAATTCCCCAGCGTTTGGTTATTTTTCCCGACTACGACAGCCTTGGCCTCGAGCTTATTGAGGGCAAGGTCAAGGCCGCAGACCTGGCCACTAACCAGCGCCATATTGGCGCCATAAAGTTGATTGCCGACGGTTCCATTCAGGGCTTTACCGGTTATTTAACCCACCCCTATCACAGCCCTCATAAGGGTGATGACCTCTACCGAGGCTATCCACGCATTCCCCTAGATGAACTCAAAAGCAAAGTCTTCAATATTGCGCAAGCCGGTTTTCAGGCGGTTATACACGGTAATGGCGATGCCTCGATTGACGACATTCTCGACGCCATCGACTATGTGCAAACTACTCTGGGCCAGCCAGTGGAGCGAACAATTTTAATCCATGCGCAAATGGCTCGCCCAGATCAGCTACAACGGATGCAGCAGCTGGATGTTACCCCAAGTTTTTTTGTCGCCCACACCTACTATTGGGGTGACCAGCACCGCGATGTGCTAATTGGCTCAGAGCGAGCGAGTCATATCAGCCCACTGCGCAGTGCCGAAAAAATAGGCCTGCGCTTCAGTACTCATCTGGATACCCCTATTGTCCCTATGCAACCTCTACTGTCGGCATGGTCCAGTGTTAATCGTCAGACCGCCAGCGGCGCCACACTGGGTGAGGATGAGCGTGTTGGCGTCGCCAGCGCACTCAAAGCCATTACCATTGACGCTGCCTGGCAAGTCCATCTAGACCATGAGATCGGCTCTATCAGTGTCGGTAAGTACGCCGACTTCACCCTGTTAGAAGACAACCCCCTGCTGCACCCGGAAAAATTAAAAGATCTAAAAATTATTGAAACCATTATTGGTGGTGTCAGTTATTTCCAAGCAAAACAATAACACCGCTAAAGGAGAAAAAAATGTTACTCGATGCATTTAGACTGGACGGAAAAACCGCGATCGTCACCGGAGCTGGCAAAGGTATTGGCGCCAGCATCGCAAAAAGTTTTGCCGAGATGGGCGCCAGTGTATTTTGCGTGGCGCGCAGCATAGACGATATTGAGGAGGTTGCAGAAGCCTGCCGCGGGTTTGGCGTCAAGGCCGAAGCTATAGTCTGCGACGTAACCAAGGAAGACCAACTTAAAGCCCTGGTCGCCAAAGTTACAGAGCACAGCGATAGCCTCGACATTCTGGTCAATAACGCCGGTGCACCAGGCAAGGGCTGGGGCAGTATAGAGAAAGTCGACATGGGTCGCTTTGAACACACAGTGCGAATCAATCTCACTTCGGCCTATACCCTCACCCACCTCTCTCTCGGCCTGTTACGTGCCGCCGACAGCCCAACCATCGTCAATGTCTCCTCGGCGCTCAGCTGGATGGTGGACAAAAACTTTTCCGCCTATGCTGCCGCCAAGGCTGGTATGAATCAGATGACCAGGGTCATGTCCTATGAGTTGTCACCGCATATTCGGGTCAATGCAGTGTCCCCCGGCGCCATAGAAACACCCAGCACAGCGTTTATTACGCAAGATGAAACCAGACTGAAAAACACTACCCGCTGGATTCCCCTGAAGCGACTCGGCCAACCAGAAGATATTGCCCTTGGTGCGCTCTATCTTGCCTCCTCGGCCAGCAGTTTTGTTAGCGGCAAAATTCTCGAGATCGACGGCGGCATGCAGGCCCTTCCCGGCAGTGCCATACAGGCTGTAATCGACAGCGGAGAGGAATAGATATTATGGCGACTTATGTATTGACCGGAGGCGCCACCGGTATTGGCGCGGCCATCAAAGCGCGCCTAAAAGCGGCCGGCCATCGACTAGTGGTACTGGATTTACGCGATGCGGATATTGAGGTCGATCTGTCTGAGGCGAGTCAGCGTCAAGCGGCGATTACGGCCCTGCTAGAGATACTTCCAGAAAGCATTGAGGGCATTATTACCTGCGCCGGTGTCGCTTCGCATTTTCCCGATTTGAAAAAGATCCTCAGCATTAACTATACCGGCAGCATTGAGATTATTAATGGCCTGCGCCAGCGTCTGGCTCCGGGCAGCAGTGTGGTGATGGTGTCGTCTAATTCAGCGCCGCTGTGCCAAAAGCCTGAGCTGGTTGAGCTGTTACTCGAAGACCAGTGGCAGAACATCGACACTATGCTGCCAGAGGTTAGCGGGCATGACTGTTACAGCGGTAGCAAGCAGGCAGTGGCCAAGTGGATGCGCAAACATGCGCCGGAATTTGCCGGTCAGGGAATTCGCCTCAATGCAATTGCGCCAGGCTATACCGAAACAGCCATGACCAAAGCGGTTGCTGACGACCCTCAGTATGGTGACGCGATCCGACAGTTTGTCGCATCGATTCCCATGCAGCGCCCCGGATACCCAGAAGATATGGCCGACGCTGTAGAATTTTTACTCAGTGATAAAGCGAGCTTTGTTGCCGGCTCGATGCTCTATATCGACGGTGGCCACGACGCCATGTTTAGACCCAAGAGTATTTAATTTTAAAGCAAAAAAAAACCGGCTCAGAGAGCCGGTTTTTTTTGTCTTGCAATAAGGTAACCGAAGTTACCTTAGCGGTTACATTTCCCAGGTAAAGTCGAGACCAAATGTAGCGGGCTCACCGTACTGGTGAAGGTTAAGACCTAACGCATCGCCGTAGTTAAAGCCAAAGTTGCGATAGTCTTCGTCAAGCAGGTTTTTACCCCAAAGTGCGACAACCACACTGCTGTCCTTGAGTTCCTTGGTCCAGCTCAGGCGCGCATTAACAATAGTTCTTTCGTCATTTTGCACCTGATCGTAAGCCACTGGGGTATCCGGTAACTGGTTTGAGTCAATATCATAAACCGCCGTTGAGGCAGGAATCGGCACTGTCTTACCTTGATAGGCTGCAGTGACAGTCAGGGCCAGTTCACTTGAACCGCTCTGCATAATATTCCAATCCAAACCCAGATTAAACGAATCGTCCGGGACCATAGCGCGTTTAGCAATATCGTTCATGTCCAGAACAGCTGCACCATCATTTGGCGAACCGTAGACCGATGGGTATTCGTCGAAATCACCATTGATGTGAGTCCAAGCCATAGACAGCAGCAGATTATCCGTCGCTGCTACGCGCAGTGACATTTCAACACCATCCCGTGAAGCAGAGCCAGCGTTAGCGATAGCACTGGTTACTTTGGAACCTTCAGTGAGTACCGTTGACACTTGCAAGTCATTGTAATCATAGGAATAGATCGCGGCGTTTAACTGTGCTCGACCATCCCACAAAGTCGACTTGTAGCCTAACTCCATATTCTTGATTTTTTCTTCGTTGAACGCATCCGCTGTGTCATTGACGGCGTCATAGTAGTCGCCGTTGAAACCACCACTGCGGTAACCTGTAGAGTAGGTTGCGTAGACATTGGCATCATCAGAGAGGTCGTATTGCACGGTTACACGGCCCGACAGATTATCGAAATCTTGTGAGAACGTGCGGCCATAAATACCCGCACGCTCAGGTAAAGATCCAGCTTCTTCGTTGGTTACGTAGTTGTTATTCGGATTGTAACTTGAATTATCAACAGTCGGATTTAACAGTACTGCATAAAACTGGTTGATAAAGTTGGAGTTATATCCGCGCCACAGGTAATTGATATCTTTGGTTTCTTCGGTATAACGCAAGCCGGCAGTGATAGCCACTTTGCTATCTTCACTGGCACGGTAAGTAAACTGACCGTAGACCGATGTCGCCTCAGAAGCTACATCGTGAGACGAGGTATCTGAGGTAGCCAATGGGAACGAAGCAATCCGGTGATTGCGGAATGATGATTCATCATCG
>MDSY01061795.1_pt1 | contig 10479 bp, 9 predicted proteins | sample 811131 | NCBI WGS metagenome assembly MDSY01 (sample SAMN05326643, study PRJNA326480) | marine metagenome | isolation source: seawater | place: Atlantic Ocean: South West | collected 2010
AGTTTCATCGATCTTACCGTAATCACCTACACGTTTTTCAAAAAAATTAGTCTTACCATCTAGGGAAATATTTTCCATAAAATCAAAGGGATTTTGAGTGTTCCAGATTTTATTGAACCCCGCTTGCTTTAACATACGATCAGATACGTATTCGATATAATTCGACATCTTATCAGAATTCATACCAATTAAACTACACGGCAAAGCTTCGATTATGAAAGATTTTTCAATTTCTACAGCTTCACGGACTATATCGTAAACGATATCCTGGTTAGGTTTATTTTTCAACATCTTAAAAAGTTCTATGGCAAACTCGAGATGTAATCCTTCATCCCTACTTATGAGTTCGTTGCTAAAACAAAGACCCGGTAACATTCCACGTTTCTTGAGCCAGAATATAGCACAAAAACTCCCGGAAAAGAAAATACCTTCAACACACGCGAAAGCTAAAAGGCGCTCACAAAATGGTCTATCCTTGTCAAACCATTTCATAGCCCAATCAGCTTTGCTTTTTATGGATGGGATGGTTGTTATGGCTTCAAAAAGCTTTCTTTTTTCAGCTGAATCTTTTATATATTTGTCTATCAGTTTGCTATACGTTTCTCCATGTATCATCTCATTGTGACACTGATATGCATAGAAAGAACGAGCTTCGGTAATTTGAACTTCGTCGGCAAAATTATTATTTAAATTTTCAAAAACAATACCGTCCGATCCCGCAAAAAATGCCAGGACGTATTTTATGAAATGGCGTTCGTTTTCACTCAAGTTTTTCCAATCGTCCATGTCCTTCGATACATCAACTTCTTCGGCTGTCCAGTTAGACATTTGCGCCTTTTTATACAGGGCCCATAGATTATCATGTTCTATCGGGAAAATGGTAAACCTACTCATAGTAGGTAAAAGCATTGGCTCCGCTTCTTCTATGAATTCTTCAAATTTAAAATAATCACCCACGAGAGATCCATTAACGAATACTTGTGGGTACGTGGATGCTCCAACCCCGCAACGTTTTTTCAGGGTTTCTTTATCTACAATCGTTTTAGAGTACTCCAAATTAAGGTTTTTACATAAAGATTCAGCGTGTTCGCAATATTTACAATCCGCTTTAGAAAGAATTTCCACTCCCATACCGTGTGTTAATAGCTGTAAATATTTTTTGTCTGAAATCTTTAGATATGATTGTATTTTCGGAAATTCAGCCTGGTGATTTAGTAAAAATTTTTGTGAATGAGGATGGTGTTGAGGATGAAATGTATGGTGTTGTTGGTATGAATACTGGATCGACGTTAGGTATTAAGTATCTCAATGCGACAGAATCCTTTTACAAGTCGGCGTGTGTGTATAAGATGAACGAAGAGATGTTGCCCGCTCCGTATGAAAGTGTCATGGAACATCACACGGGGGAAGCCACTTTTGAAGATATTGAAATGAAACGTCTAGGTGACGATATGTACGCATACTACAGCGAGATAGATGTAGAAGATGAAGATAGTTATATATATGATCAAACTGATGAAGATACAGACTTGGAAGGTTTCGTCGTTTCTGATAGCGAAATAGATGGCAACGTGTCTTTACCACCCGACCATGAACTTGTAGATAAAGAATGGGACGAGTGGAAGCCTTCCAGCCCAGGATCTTTGAAATTCAAGGAACTGATTAATAAAATTGAAGAACGTACTAAAAATCAAGTAGATAATGTGAATTTTTAACTTAAGTGCGGAAAAAAGCTAGATAAATTTAATAATACATCGTAATGGATACAGAAATACTGGCTACTATTTGGGCTGATCTTGATCGCCTTAAACAAAAACCAACAATCAAGCCAGTTGATAATAGATTATGCAGTTCCTGCTCAGGAACTAAGATATTGACACGTGAAGGGATGGTATGTTCCGAATGTGGTATAGTTGATTCTATTTATATAGATGATACTGCTGAGTGGACGAGTGGTGTCACCGACGATGGACGTGTAAACGATCCAGCTAGGTGTACGGTACCCGTCGCAAATCAGGAACTCTTTTCCTACGCGTGGGGTAAAGGGACGTTGATATCAACAAAAGGGAGACCATCATATGAATTGAAAAGAATGGCCAAAATAAATTTTCATAGCTCTATGAATCATAAAGATCGTTCATTGTACCATGCGTACAAAGACATTGATGAAGCTTGTGTATCTTTACCAGATTGTATTCTTAGGGATGCAAAAACATTTTATAAAAAATTCAACGAATCTAAGCTTACGCGTGGAGCTGTTCGATCGGGTATAAAAGCTAATTGTGTTTTATATGCTTGTAGAATCGCACAGGTCCCTCGTACAACGAAAGATATCGCGAACATGTTTGGTATTCAGAGTAAGGATATAAGTCGCACGGCTCAGATTTTTAAAGATACGATCAAAGATGAGGCTACTGATAAAAATTACGTTACAAAGCCATATAACGTCATGCAACGTTTATTGAATTCATTTGAGGTCTCTCGCGAAGAAAGGCTTGCGTGTAATAAAATGTGTACAGCCTTGGAGGAATGTGTAGAGTTGATGAGTAAATCTCCTAATAGTGTGGCCACTGCCATTATTTTTATGGTATTGGAAAAGAAGTACTCAAAGAGTATTATTTCCGATAAATGTTCAGTATCCATTCCCACACTTAATAAGATTATACTCATAGTTAAACGTTATTTAGAGGATAAAGTGTAATATTAATGTAGTATGACTAAACTATTTTTAAGTACCCCTTGCTATGGGGGTATGTGCTTGGAAAAGTACATGTCGAGTATTATTAACCTTCAGATTCTTTTAATGAAAGAAGGTATTCAGTTAATGTTAGACACGACTGAGAACGAAAGTTTGGTTCATCGTGCTCGAAATGTATCCATAGGTAGATTTATGCAAAAAACAGACGCCGATTATTTTATGTTTATAGATGCGGATGTACCCTTTGATCCAGTATCCGTGGTTCGCCTTATAAAATCTGGACACGACGTATCCGTTGCTATTTATCCTAAAAAGGTTGTCATGTGGGATCAAGTGAAAGAAGGTATTGAAAATGGAGACGAGCGTGATATGAACATGATGTCCGCCAGCTTGGTCGCTAACATAGGCGCTAAGCGACGTTCCGTAGTTAATGGATTTGTTGAAGTGTTGGATGGACCCACGGGATTTATGATGATTTCTAGAGAAGCTCTCACCAGAATGCACGAGCATTATGGGTCTACTCTTAATTGTAAAAACGATCACCAAAATAGAGACTTTGATGAATATTGCGCTTTATTTGATTGTATGATAGACCCAGAGTCTAGAAGGTATTTATCCGAAGATTACGCTTTCTGTCGCCGATGGCAACAGATGGATGGTCAAATTTTCGCAGATTGTCAAACATCATTGGGGCATGTGGGTAATCTCCCTTTTACTGGATCTCTAGATGAAAGGCTTAAGGCTTAGAAACTATAATTTCTCATGAACATTGCTACTATCATAACAACTCGTGGTAAGTCTTGCCACGTAAAGACTCTTCATGCTATTCTTCAGTTAAATATTAGGTGTATTCAAAAGGGATATTCGAACAAACTTATTTTTGTGAATGATGACCCCTTTGAAAAGTCTGACATGATAAGCAATTGTATTAAATCTTTTGATAGGATATTCTTTATAGACTTTGGTGTGGGGATAGACCCTGGATCACTCGATAAAGTAGTAGAAGAGTATACGGGGTTAGACGTCCTCGTATTTCCAGGTGTCAATGAAGGGATCGATTGGGAAATGTTTAAAGAAAAAGTCCAATCTAAATCGTCTGAGCCGACTAATCAGATGGGTCTAAACTTCGATACCGACGTAGGCCCTAAAATTTCAGAGAGTATGTATAAAGTCAACGAATCTTCTGCTAGGGCTTGGATGATGATTTGTAAAAATGTATACAAATGTGTGAAAGATAAGAGAACCGGAAATCATAAAATTTACCCTAAGTCGAACGTCATGTTTGAAAAATTAAAAGAATCTGGTGCGAGAATTATCGCATTCACCGGTGCTCGACTAACATTTACATACACCCACGAGTGCATAAGTAATTTACTCAACTCAGCCGGTGTTAAAGCAACTTAAAGATTAACCCTAAAATATAAGATATAATGCAACGTCTATCTGTAAATAGAGACGATCCTCTTTACACATATGCGATTTCGTTCATGGAACGTGCATGGAAAGTAAAAGGGTTTTTTCCGGGGGCTCAGCCAGTGTCTATAGAATACAGACACTTTGATATATTGAGTTCAAACGAGTATCTCGTGTGTGAAAAAACTGACGGTTTACGATTCATGTTATTGGCCTTCATGTACAACAACAAAAAGACGTGCGTTTTGATTAATCGAGCACTCGACGTCTACACATGCCCTTTAAATTTTCGTAAACCTATATACGACGGAACCATAATCGAAGGTGAATTGTATAAAGATACATTCATGGCATACGATTGTATGATGGTTCGAGGTTCAAAAATTGGAGAAAATGATATGATCGATCGATTAAAACATATGGAAGAACTACAAAAAATGTTAACCGTGCTAAAATACGATCCCATAAAATTCAAAATTAAAACGTTCCACGTGATGGCAGAATTTGAAAAGTTCATGAACGAATATTTACCAACGGTTGAACAGGAAATTGATGGATTGATTTTCACACCAGTTAAAGACCCAGTTCAAAAGGGTACCCACGAAACCATGTTCAAATGGAAACCAAAGGATAAGAATACGATCGATTTTCAATTTAAACGAAAGGGTGATACGTGGAAACTGTACGTACAAGAAAGGGGAAAACTTATGTTTGAATCCGAGATCCACACCTATCAAGTTCCCGAACATATAGATGTTCAAGAAGATTCCATTATCGAGTGTCAATACATGTTGAACGATAGTCCAATGTGGTGGAAGCCTATTATGCGGAGGCATGATAAAACCTTTCCGAATAGTAGGAGAACTTTTTATAGGACACTGGTCAACATAAAAGAAGGTATAATTATGAGCGACTTTTTAAAATGTACATGAGTACGTGGTGTGGCGCCTTTTCTTTGAAGTCGAGTTTAGTAACGATTTCATCATCTTGCATGAACCAATTATCAGATAGTTTAATCATAGAATTGTAATGACCACCAAACTGATTTCCGTGATGCAAAATCCTCCCACAAAGTTCGTAATTATTTATTTCATCTGCCACAACGTCTACCTTTTTGTCGAATGAAATAAATAACACCTTAGGATACTCCGATATAACATCACGCGTCGTCGATACGTTATGTACAACCCCGGCGTTATCTACGTAATTATCAAGAACATTCCATTTTTCAGAGGTTGACATCATTTCACTCACTTTAGGCTTATCTCCGTTAAGAAGTAAAACAGAAAATGGTTCGCCTAGTGTCGTGGTTCCCGAGGGGCATATAGTAGTTTGCGTTTTTTTACCGTACACGAGCGTTTTTGTAAACGGGTACGTTTGCTCGAGTATGTCGATTATACAAAATAGAGCATCTTGAGAGTCGTGTGGGTACAGGGATTTGAATCTGGGAAATTTCTCTTGAAACGTGTGAAGTAAAGGTTCAATATTAATTTTAAGAAAGTTTTCTTTATTGAAATAAATACCTACAAGTTCTTTATAGAGTTTAGTGAATGTGCATTCTTTTTCATAATTATTTCGTAAAATATGTGAGGAGAGATCGTGTATTCTCAACACACATTGTAGAGCTGAGTTAAAATAACACGTGTTTCCATTATTATAGAAACCGTGCATTACTTTGTATATAGTTTAATCTTTAAATTGTCATATTACTTTGCGTTTCCTAAAATACTAATAACGTCTTTCACTTTATGGAGTATGTTGAACAGCTCATCCTTGGTTTGAACTCTAACAGGATCGACAATTTCCAGTTCGATCTGGTAGGTGACAGGATCTTCTGCGTCCATATCATGCATGTCTCCCGTACACTTAGTCATATCGATAGAAAGATTCTTACGAATAAACGATACACGTGTCTTTGTCTTCTTCTTGTCCATCTCGCGATCTTGTAGATCTTGAATGGGTAATTCCTTAGAAATACTTATACGTAAATCATAAGGTGAATTTTTGAGTCTTTTGAAATCTTCATTCTTCACACGTTCTTTTTTTATGATGGTTTCATCACCCGTATTATCATCTACGGTGATTCGAGTGTTGTCGCGTTCTCTATAAAATACCTCTTGATCGGACAACACAACTTGTTCCCATTGATTATACTTTTGGAGACCGGTCATGACTTTATCAAAGTTATCTTTACCGACATTTGTGTCGAACATTTTTCCGTTAAATTTTCCGAGACGCATTTCTATTTCGACATGTTCATCATTTTTGTGATTTTCAATTTGGTCGTGAATTTTGTCGAATACCTTGTGGATATCCATTTCTTTATTAAAAAGTACTATTTCTCTAAATGACTTAGGTTTTAATCCATCTCATCTATGACGGGACCCTTTTCTTCGGACTGCATAATCGGATCTACAAATTCCCTAAACTCTTTCTGTTGGTGTTCAATTTCATCTATTTCCGCGGATCTATTGTTATCTATCCACGCTATAGCTTCATTAACCTTTTCTTCTACACGCACTTTATCTTCATCGCCTAGCTTATCTATCATACTCTTGATTCCAAAGACGTTAGCCTCAAAGTTATTGATCGCTTCCACCTTCACTCTATACTTATCATCTTCATCCTTGTACGTTTCTGCGTCATTAACCATACGCTCGATATCATCTTTCGAAAGGCGACCCTTATCGTTGGTGATGACGATCTTTTCACTCTTACCCGACGCTTTATCTTCCGCGGTGACGTTTAGAATTCCATTCGCGTCGATATCGAACGCTACGTTAATCTGTGGAACACCCCTGGGCGCGGAAGGAATACCACCCAAATCGAATTTACCGAGTAAATGGTTATCTTGCGCACGAGCGCGTTCACCTTCGTATACTTGGATAGTGACGGATGTTTGGTTATCAGAATATGTTGAAAAAATCTGTTCCTTCTTAGTTGGAATCGTTGTATTCCTATCCACAATTTTAGTCATGACACCTCCCGAGGTTTCCAGACCTAGGGAAACTGGTGCGACATCGAGTAGTAGAAGATCTTGAACGGTGCTGTTATCTACACCGGAAAGAATAGCCGCTTGTACGGCGGCTCCGTAAGCTACAGCTTCATCTGGATTGATTGATTTATTAAGTTCTTTACCATTGAAAAAACTGGAAAGCATCTGTTGAATTTTGGGAATCCGCGTAGAACCTCCTACGAGTACTACCTCATCAACCTTAGACTTATCCACTTTAGAATCGCGAAGGACTTGTTCCACGGGTTGCATACACTTTCGGAAAAGATCTATGTTTAGTTCTTCGAAACGAGCGCGAGTTATGGACGTGTAAAAATCTATACCATCATACAATGAATCAATTTCAATAGTCGTTTGAGCCGTAGATGAGAGAGTACGCTTCGCACGCTCACACGCGGTTCTAAGTCTACGTAAAGCTCTGGGGTTTCCGGAAAAATCTTTCTTATGCTTACGCTTAAATTCATCTAGGAAATGGCGCAAAAGACGCGCATCGAAATCTTCACCACCGAGATGTGTATCACCAGCGGTAGCTTTGACTTCGAAAATACCATCTTCTATGTTAAGAAGTGATACATCAAACGTACCTCCTCCGAGGTCGAATATGAGAACGTTCGTATCGTCATTCTTATTTTTATCCAACCCATACGCTATAGCAGCGGCTGTGGGCTCGTTAATAATACGAAGACAATTCATACCCGCGATGACCATCGCATCTTTCGTAGCCTGACGCTGTGAATCATTAAAATAGGCTGGAACTGTCACCACAGCATCTTTAACATCCGTTCCCATGTACATTTCGGCGATCTCCTTCATTTTCACCAGAACCATAGAAGAGATTTCTTCAGGTTCAAAACGTTTCTTATCACCCTTGAAATCAACCTCGATGATGGGTTTATCACCTTGACCGGAAACAACCTTAAACGGCCAATCTTTGATATCTTCCTGAACTTTGGAATCTGAAAATTTACGACCAATGAGACGTTTCGCATCGAAAACGGTGTTCGTCGGATTCATAGCTGTTTGATTTTTAGCTGAATCACCTACCAGGCGCTCACTGTCCGTAAACGCGACATAGGATGGAGTCGTCCGATTACCTTGATCATTCGCTATAATTTCGACGCGATCATTTTGCCAGACGCCGACACAAGAATACGTTGTTCCAAGATCAATACCAATTGCTTTAGACATTTATGTATCTTACACGAATGAATTCTCTAAATATTTTGCTACTATACTATAAGCGACGATGAACAAAAATTTTATCATCATATTATTTTTCGCCATGATCATCGTCGGTGTTGTTATATACACCAACTCTAAACATGAAAAAGATTCAGAGGATGATAAACCCGAGACCCTCGCATTTGAAGTCGTAGGTGTAACGGTATCTAAGACTGAGAATTACAAACCCTGGTTTACGGAAAGGTATACAGCGGATGAATACGTAGCTATGTCGCAAGGAGCCAAGTTCACGTATAAATTCAGAATAAACGGAGGCGTGGATCTACTCCAAAATCTTAGTATTACACGTAAACGTGCGGATGGGGGTTCCGATCAAATTGAAGAAGTACCAGAATCTGATTGGGTGAAGGCCCGGGATATCGATGTAGATTTTTCAGTACAAGCGGGTGAAAACGCTAAAGGTGAACACGAGTTTTCTATAAACTACACAACCCCGGATGATAATGTGACTAGAAATAGACCTCATACAATTAATATTACAGAAAATCTATTATCTGTAAAATTGGAGAGTGGAGGGTCAGAAGAATTAGAAATGGTTCCCGTAGAAACGGGTGATATAAACGTTGCCTTTTCAGCAGAAAGGGAAGAAATATATATTTATGATTCTGAAAAAGTTGTAAATTTTAATGCAGAGGGTTCCGTGTATATGTCCCCCGTAGAGGGTACAAATGGTAAAGGTTTTAAACTAGAAGGTGATACGGGTCAGCTGCTACCCGATACACTTTATAGAGTAAAATATAGAGGAGGATATTTATTGGCACTTTCTGAAAATGCTAATTTTACAGATACCGAATATTTAAGCACAGATAAATCCAAAAAGAAGTTTACGGATGGGGAAGTAAACAATAAATTATTCTATATAACAGCAGATGCAAATTCGGCGACCGCTGCGGACAATTTTTTTTGGATCTAGCTGAAAACGTGGGAAGTTCTGCTCCTGCTCCGGAGGCTTGTTCGGGACCATTAACTATTGGTGACACTATATCAAATGGGAGTTGGCTCACGCAGCGCAAATACTTGCTCGTTATGGGTGGGTATATATTCGGGGTTAAGGCAAAAACAGATATCAGGATAAAATGTATATCCTGTTTGTCGAAGCATACTGACCCGGACGGGCAAACCAAAGAAACGGATGACGGGAGAGTAGCCATGTATCGTCTGAAGCCTGGTCGCTCGCGACTTAGAAGTTGGTGCTCGGATTCCTTTTGGTCGTGCCGCAATGACCCTAACGCTAAGCCGACCAACAACACTATAAACTCAAACGAAGAAGATTGGACCTTTATTGGGGAAGCATTACCTTCAGGTGGTAATTGGTCAGATACAACATTAAGTGTTTCTGAAGACGTATCTGCTGGAGAAACAGCTTATTTTTATATAAACTCGATGATGGAGGATGGGTACATGACGGCCAAATTCAAGAGTAACTATGACAGAGGTGCTGTATATAGTGATGAACAATGTGAATTAGGATGGGGTTTTGGAGTATACGGTGGAAGTGAGTCTGAAGGAAACCTAGGGAAACCATTTTTAGAAAAATATGAAAATTTTTGGTTTGATCCCGAATGGTTGAGAATTTCATACCAAAAGATGTCATAAACTTTTGCGCTATGACGCCTTTAAATGCAGATTAAATAAATTATTTTACTACTATAAGCGACGATGAATGAAAAATATGTGATCGTACTATTTTTCGCCATGATCATCATCGGCATTGTTATATACATAACTACTTCTAATAAGAAAAAGAAAAAGAAAGATTCAGGAGATGGTGAACCAAAGACCCCTACATTTGAAGTCATGCGTGTACAATTATCCAAGACTGAGAGTTACAAACCTTGGTTTACGGAAAGGTATACAGCGGGTGATTTTATTGCCATGTCAGTGGGAACTAGTTTTAAGTATTCAATGAAGATAACAGGAGGATCTGAAGTTCTAACTGCGCTTAGTATTACACGTAAACGAGCGGATGAAGGTGAGGATCAAACGATCGCCGTGCCGAGTGAGAAATGGGAAAATAATGAAGGTATAGAATTAACGTTTCAATCGTTGGAGGGTGAAAATGTCAAGGGAACTCACAATTTTTCTATAAATTATACAACTCCAGAAAAAAGTG
>MDSY01114412.1_pt1 | contig 10478 bp, 16 predicted proteins | sample 811131 | NCBI WGS metagenome assembly MDSY01 (sample SAMN05326643, study PRJNA326480) | marine metagenome | isolation source: seawater | place: Atlantic Ocean: South West | collected 2010
CATTACTATACTCGCAATTGATGTACCCCACAATAAAAGATATACGATAAGTCCGAGTCCAGTGGTTAACGCAAGGTAACCACCATTTACTGGTCTGGTATATTCAGGTTGATATGCACCAAGTCCAGACTGAATTCGATCCATTTATTATTATAAATATATTTTATTAACTTTTTATATAATATAATTAAAGTAGTATGAAAACATTTACATCGACTTCATCAACTCCATCATCTCCATTAAAAGGAGGGACCGTAAAAAATACACACCGGCAGTGGTTATCAATTGCGATTGGTGTACTTGTAGGAAATTTAATATTTATGGGGATTGTTGCGTTGATCATGTGGCAAACCAATTTTGAACGTTTGATTTTTGAGCCAATTGGAAAATCCGTCGCAAAAGGAATGGAACCAATTATGAATAAAGCACTTTCTCGTGCATCGAAAAGTGCAATTGCAGACGCCAAGGTGGCGGCATACAATACGGTTGACACGGTACAAGATCAAGCAATTGAGGGAACCAGTCAGAGGGTTATTGACGCGGTGAATAATACACGTGAAGACATTGTAAATGACGCACGGGAAGCGACATCTAGTTATTTGGATCAATATCGATAATTATCGTCTCATGCTCTCCCAATTTCGTGTATTTGTCCGTCTTGATTGAAACCGGGGACGGTTTGTATACGCACGCTTGTCGTTTTCTAATTTTTTCTGTACTTCATATGGTAGCGCATGAAATTGTTCCAAGTATACCACATTACGTGGCGGATTGAATCTAAGGAGTGTATCCTTAATTGCAGAAAATAGTGGTTGTTCATATTCTTCCAGCTTGTCCCCATTTGGGCCATACTCATATACTATATTAAATGCATTGTAGTCTTGACCATAACCACTCATTAATATCATACCGGCAATGGCAAGTTTATCAAACTCTTGTAGATCAACAACATTTGGATCATTGAATGTTGTCAGAATATTCTGGTCGCGAGTAATAACACCTCTGTATTGCCCATCTGCACTCATATTTAATAACAATTGAATCATATCATCTGGGCTACATGTATCATGCCCAACTGTGGAAAAGTCAGTGACATATCCGCCTCCCGACAAATGTGCAGTTGCACATGGCTTCTCCCCACCACTATATGCAGTTTCCATTGGATCCGCGTATTTGGTACATGACTGATATCCATGTGAATTCGAACACTTTGGCAAATCAATAATAATAATATGATAACTGTTTTGTGTGTATTTATTTAATACATTCATCAAATGTTGCGAATTATTTTTATAATGCCACACTAGACTTTCAAGTTTAGTTACAAGAATAAACTCTGGTGCATTATCAAGACGTCCATTCATTGGTGTATTTGCAGACAATACATTTGGTAAATCTACGACAACACGCTCACTTGGGGGTATATTTGACGAATAATCAATGTATTCTATTACTCGCTCGGCGAGAGTCGCCATTTATTTAAAACATATAAAATTAATAAAAGCCAGGGAATAGATTATTAATTGACTCTGCAGTAAAGCAAGCAAAATCCTCTGCGCGATGATTTAGGTCGTCAATTGCCTTTGGTGACATGTGATTGGAATACTTCTGTTGAAGATCAACCGTGTCCTGCTTTGCAAATTCCGACATGGGATGAACGCCGGCATCGTTCAGTACCTGGAAATACTTGTTATACGTGCGCTCCATGTGCTTGGTATACCATGCAGGGTGCTTTTGTGCGGCCTCTGTCGCCTTTGCCTTGCGACGCTCGGTTCCAATGGTTGACATTAGGTTATTGATGATTGCATTCTTCTCTTCAATTTTTTTGTTTTTTTCGATGAGGTCATTCACGTGCTTGGTATACTGATTATCCATGCGTTCTTCTACCTCAATGTAATCTACCTCCGTCTCCTGTGCCTCGTGCATCCATGTATTCACTGCATCGTTTGTAGCACCTAGTTCTCGCTTAAGTTTGGTAACTTCCTCCTTAAGCGCAGCATTTTCGTTCCGGATGCGATACTGGGTATCCATAAGGTCATCCGCAAAGGTGCGCTTAAGGTTACGAGTTTTGGGAACTGCAGACATATTGATATTGGTTGTGAGTTGTTTATATAAACTCGACTGCGATTCTGATTGGTGATTATCATGCGATACCAATCCAATACCAATCCATAAAGTGTGATGTAATATTCATCACGCGGGTTGTGACGAATAATATAACGAATACATCAATCCGTATGTCTGCTCCCCAAAAGAACATTATCAATGATATGGCACTTTCATACACGCGTATGAACTTTTATTATTCCGAGTTTATTCGTGAAGTTGGCGTGTTTCGTAATCTTGCAATGCGTATGCGTCATTACTATCCCCTCATTGAAAACGGTGATAATACCGGTACGAATCGCACACTTCAAGATGTCATTAATCTATCATCATTTAATGAGTCATGCAGTATGGTAAATAGTCGTTTGAGTGTGTTTAATACTCTTGTTAGTAAACTTGTATTTGACGCAGGCAAGTAAAATTATATATCGAATAATACAATTTTTATAATCCATCTTTATAGATCAAACCGATAAACTGTTTTGAATTTTTTATATATAATTAATTAAATAATGTCTGACATAAAACTGCCGTCAACTGAGCCAAGTATGCTTGACAAGGCAAAAGCTGTATTACTTGAAAACAAGAAAATATTAATTACAATTGTTGTGGTTGGAATTGTACTTGGGCTCGTTTACTATTTTACGACACGGGGACCAACTGAAGTAGACGATGACAATGGTGGGACAATCGGGTGTCCAATTTGCGAAAATGCGGATTGTTCTACAGAGAGAGGTCGTATTGGTATACTTGAGGGAGAGAAAAAATTGCTAGTGGAATACAAAGAAGGTGCGGAAAAACGCATAGTAAAGCTCGAAACTGATTTGGATAATACAGAAGACGCATTGGAACGCAAAACGCGTGATTTTATTGGAAGTACAACTGGCCTTACAATTGCCACAATATTGTCTGGTGTTGGTGGATTCTTTCTGGCAAGGAGATTATATTCTAGTGAAAGTTCGTCTGCAACCAGCACAAGCTAACGATATGTCGATCCCTGATCATAAATTGTATCCTATCACTAGAGTTCCATATTCTGCTTATCGTGTTTCGGCAAAAAATCTGCTGCATGTAAACAGAGCAATTAAATCGATTCGTCGTAATGATTTCGACACTCTCGAGACCATTCTTAAGATGGATCCATCACTTCACAAGAAAAGTGGACGTATGCCAATTCTTTTTTACGCAATCAAGGAGCACAAGCATCATTGTGTAGATGTCATTCTTCGACACGACGGTACAATGCACTTGGCAAAGGCGGAAGTTCTTTCATGGTTCTCTCGATATTTTAATATTAACGTATATACTACATGGAAGACGTCTACATATAGCGGAGACAATGATCTTAATACTATGCTGCGATATGCCGTATCTGACAATTATCTCGGAGATAACAATCTTGGCAAGATTGACGCCATGCTATGGTATGGTGCAAACCCAGATGCAGATTGCGGATATCCAGTTACTGCACGTGAGTACGCAGAGTCCTTTAATCCAGCATGTGCTCGTCTGTTTGTAAAATAAGTGTAGTATATAAATGACTGAATATTTAACATTAATTTTATTATCAAGCACACTGTTATGCAGCACATGTACACCGTTCATTTATATAAAATACAAATATAGACAGCAAAGAGTTCAAATAACACCAACACACTAATTTATTTTGTCATTGAATAGTATGTGACCGGTTGCAATTCCGATGAGGTGTTTTGTAGATATTATTTCAATTAAAATATATGTTAAAAACGATGCTATACCAACCAATACTTTATTCCTTTTAATTTGATCCCAATGTTCAATGTAATGCATCGTTGAATGGTACATTAAAAAGACTTCAATAATTGGTAATAATCGAAATATTGAAACAATTAAAACGAACAAAACTGATACTGTCGTCGATTTGAGATTATGCCGAAAGTGATATGCACTCATTATACTGAACAACACATAACTAACATGAATAGGCATTATAAATATGCTTGCTTGTGGGATAACATAAGACAGGATCAATGACGGTATTTTTTTGGGATTCTCGTATACTTTAACTACATCAGTTATTCCATGAAATGCAATGTAAGACTGAGTAAGTTTGCTTGACAAGTATAGCTTTGTTGGCATTTATACATTGTGATATATTTAAACTATGACCACTATAATCAACGATCACCATAGTTCCTCAGATAGCAAAAGGATATGTATGCCAATATATACTCAGCCACATGAATACATTGAATCTGTTGTAACAGCAAAGCCATCGGTGCACAACAAATCACCGTACGTTGGCGACATAAAATCAGAAACAGATAATGGTATCACACACATGCCAAGCCTTGACCTTGGCGGAAAGTGTGTACCTGGAAGTGTAATTTGCGTGACACCAAAAATGGACAAAAAAGGTAACCCAGTCAAACAAGAGTATTCTAAACAATATGGGACGCCGTCAACAATGTACATTACTCAGTTAGTTAAATGCAAATATTCAGACACTTGGATTGGTGCACATCCGTCTCAAGGCGAAAAACTATTTAATTATTATGCATCACGCAACCATCTTCCGGGATTTGAAAACGTGCTTTCAATTCAAGCAGAAGTTGCAAATGTTGCGGGATGCGATATGCGTTCTGATTTTTTGGTGAAGCATACTGACGGAACGTATACTCTTGTTGAAGTCAAAACCATCGTTGACTTGGACCGAGATAAGTCTACAGACAACTACGTGGACGGTCTTGCAATTTTTCCATGGGGAAAACCACGGCAAAAAGACGAGCTTACAGGTAACAAAGTTGTATCAAGTCGCGCAATTAAACACGTACGTGAACTAACTAAGATTGCCACAGGAGAAAAGCAAGACACAAGATACCCAGACTTAAAGACGGCCATTGTTTTTATGGTGGTTCGAAACGATGCAACCGCCTTCATGCCAAATTACAGAACATGTCCAACATTTTACAAAGAAGTGATGATTGCAAAAAATACGGGCGTCAAAGTTGTTTCATATGGGTTCAATATGAAACGCAATGGAACGTGTCCGTTTATGTCAGAACTACCTATTGTATACAGCCTACCTGCGTGTTGAGCGGGGGCGTTTCTTTCCACTGCTGCGTCTAGTTGTCTTTCCCCTATCACTTTTATTTTTACCAGATGGTTTTGCACCTGGCTTATAAGCCCACATAACTAGTGCATACCAACGTCTTTCTGTCTTGTTCTTTTTATATTGTGCCAAATGACGTTTAATGAAAGCTTCTCTTTTCTGACCCCATGTTTTACCACCAACGGTGTTTCGCCCAAGAGGACGCTTGTTCATCTTACTTGAACTACCCGCGCGCTTGTAATTACCCATAAAACCACCCGAACTACGGGCCACAGTCGACACCTTAAGGCGTTTTGCCTCTGGAATATGTTTTGCGGCGGCAGCATATGACATCCACGAATAACCCATAATGTGTCTTATATATATATATATATATAAAATAATTTAATTTAACAAAGGATGACACTGACCGGGTATGGTTATGGGATTTAGTTTATTCACAATATATGACAGATACTGAATGAGTCTACGTGACGCACCGTCGCGATATGCTTGGGCAAGTAATGCTGAATTTCTAAAAATAATTGGCTTCATATTGAACTCATATAGTATCTCGAGTTCTTTAATAAAGTATGACGCCATTTCATGATCATTATATTTGAGACAATATACCACAACGCTTGATGTAAGAAGATACGGATGTGAAATTATAACTTTTTGTAAGAGCTCAAGTGTTGCGCCATACCATGTCAATACACATAGTGGGGGTAGTGATTCAATTGGTTCGTTGATTTTAATACCCCTGTGTGGTGTCGGGGGTTCGTCCGGTACTTGCGGTTGAATTGTAGAGTCGATAGATTTGTATTCTTTTGGTGGAACATACTCGGAGTTCAAATTATGGAACTGGTTGTCAAGTGTCATTGGCAGATTTTCTAACATATAGATTAAATGGCAGAAGATAATAGTGTCACCGCCCGATTTGTATTAGGTCTTGCAATAGTTGCAGGGGTATATATGTTTTGGAAAATGTTTATTTATAAACCTTCACTTAATGACAAACTTAGAAAAAGTGGGTATGATATAAATGAACCAGCAACTGCACTTGGTGCACCGGACATCGAAACACAGCGTTTAAATCAACAGAGAGAAGATCTAGAAAAACAACGACACAATGAAGTGAACGGTATTACCGCACGCCCACTCGAACCAAAACCAAATGAACCCGCAGCGGTTACTAGACTAAGGGAAACTGCCGACACATTCAAAACTGATCCAACACATCAAAGACTTTCTGCCAGTAGACATAGACACTCAATTGGTGCTATAATAGAACCGGGGGAGGAAGGAGAGCAGTGGGGGGTATAGAGGTGATGCAAAACACCTCTACACCTTATTCTCGGCTGTCAAACCAGAGAAATTACTTTCTAACTAACTAATCTATTTCAGTTCTGTTTGTGAGCTCTTGCTCTACCGCTTGAGCGGCATTTCACACCCGTGATCCAACGTAATCACTTCATAATTTCCATCCTGAAATATATTTTTAAACTCCATTTGGGGAACTGTTTGCAAAATCAATACTCAATGCGCCTTGTCGAATCGTAGTGCAGTTCACTCTGAAAACACAGAAAAATGCTACCCACAACACTATCTGGATTATTATGACGTGGTAGAATTACATCCTCTCCGTTATATTTAACAACAGTGATCTGGACATTAAACAAATCCGCCGCTGCAGACACGTCAACGTGAGATCCCCATTTACCGAGCCGAAGTTTGGTAACAAGCTTGTCTTCTAGGAAATTCCCGTAGAAATCGTAGTTTCGGTAGATGTGCGCAACAATCGAACGCCGCATGCTAATGTGGTCGTATTCGTGATAACGTCCAAGTGCATTAATCTGGTCGGTCAAACTATGATAGAGACAGTTGCCATCCCCAGGCGACTTTTTCTTCTCGAGACCATGGGCCGCGAGGGCATTTGTCAGCATCTGATACTTTGTAATCTTTTTTCTCATTTGCGGTACCATGAGATCAAGCGGCGACTGAACTGACAATGGTGCCATTTGATACTGCAGTGCATTGAAATCAATCGACGAAATCAAAGATGACATTGTACGATACATGGGAATATTCGAAACCTCGCGATAATTTGGCTTGGTAATGCCAGCAAGCCGAGCCGATGCGCGAAGAGACATATCGTTTGGTTTAGGGAACTGAGAGAGAGGTGTCTTGTTTTTAATAGGAATGGCACCCTCTCTTGATTTTGGAATGTAACATTTGTTATTTATCATTCGTTGTTTATACTATACACATAAATTCAATCTAGGATAATGACTTCATTGTCTACTAGGGGACGATTGTCCGCCCCAGCCACTCCTATAAACCCATATGGTCCGGTCGCTAGTCCAAGCGATGCACAAAACGCAGTCATCTTGGGGACGGATGGCCTTGTGCCAATGAGTTTGCGCACGTTTGCTGGGCTATTATCTTTAAGCATTCGTTGCGTTAAGAAATACTTCATCCAGAGGTGTTTAGTAACAACCACCTGTGCTTCTTCATTAATATAATATGAAGCAACTCCATCGGCGTTTTTTGTTTGGATATTATGTTTGCATGTTGACACGTGTTCGTGGCACCGAAACAATGCGTTGTTTTCGGCGAGATTGTTCCCCTTTGGTGTAAACACCTTCATGCATAATCCACAAAAGCACGCATTGCAATCGGGGCAATCAAACGACATGCACCCGTCAAAATTAAGAGGCATCGCCTTTCCACAACAAGGGCGCTTGCATACAAATGCGTCAGGTGAAATGTTTGTCGCGGTGTTACTTTCATCCATCTCTTTTCTAACACGGGTTTCCATACACGCATTGGCGAAATCTCGACGCGTACGCTCCGGTACAATTTTTTCAAAGTGTGTGTGATCTTTTAAGTTGTGTTTGCAATGATTATGTCCGCATCGAACCATTCCATCTGCCGGGGCAGTAATAATGGATCCTTCAATCTTACTGACCAAGCAATCTTGGCAAAAAATGTGATTACTTTCACAAGAAAGCATTTGAGTCCCATCGATAATAAGACTATTCACACCTTCCATACAAATACTGCACTGGGGCTGTGGGGTGTCTTTGATGGTCGTGTGAAGTACGGTATTTTCTTCTTTGAGTTGTTTATTTTGTTCTTTTAATTGGGTTTCCACTTCCATGCAGATGTGTGCAGTTGTTTGAACTTCCTCGAATTTTTCTTTTAATTCGTTTGCCATGGTAGTAAATTCAACCTTTTGATTGTAAAAATCGCGATCAAATTGATTAAACAACTCATGTAAATATTCCTTTGCGAGCTTCTGTTGCTTGAGTGGCAATTCTTCGGTTTTTGCAAAAAAATCGGTCACAATTGCTTGGCGTTTTCGCGGATTCACTATAGGGATCGCATCTACTACAGGAAGATTCTTTGCATGATACATATAAATTAGGGAACTTCCAGAATCTATCACTCTATAACAATGGTAAATTTTGTATCAAACAGTTTGGTGATAAGTTTTGCAACTGCCATGTATGCCGCATTGGGAGTTTTTATAATAATTGCATTTGGTGGTTTTTCAAATGTTTCAACAATGAGATATGCCGATATGTGCTGCTCATGTGTTGCCTTGCGGTAATATGAAAATGTGTTAAAAATGGACAATCCGGTGCAATCTACAATAACCGAAAAGTCATCGGATGCAGTTGTATCCATAAAATTACGAACGACAAAGAATGAATTTTTTTGTGATTCTGTGATTCTAGAAACGTCCATCTTTCCAAAGTCACAATATATGTTGTTATTTTTAACAAAAACAACATCATTTGGGTCATGATTACTTGCAGTAACCATAAAATCTCCCCTGTCTTTGAACAGAAAATTACACAGTACATTGAATCGGCGCTGGGCAACATCCATGTTATCTTTATAATGCCCAGATTTTTTTACACGATCAACCCACTTGGCATACACTTTTGGTGGAATCAGAGATACGCGCGTACACACATCCCCATCACAATCGATTTGAGATTTTAATACTGATAATTTTTCCATTGCATTTTGATGAGTTGATGTAATGTAATCCATGGTTTATTCTTAGAAAATATTTTATATTTTCCCACAAAATATTTTATATTGTATAGATAAAGTGACACATGACTCTAAACACTGACGAGGTTGAATGCAATAATGCCGGTGGAAATTGCCCAAAGTATGATGCCGTCAAGGTGGATGGCATCAAGGACTCCAAAGATTCCAAGAAGGTAGTTCAGTCCAAGAACGTTAAAGCGCAAAAGAAGGCCAGACGCGCGGCCGCCAAGAAGAATGGCGCCGCCAAGAAGAAGAAGATGACCCGCACTCAGCGTCTTGCTCGTCGGGCCAAGTTCTGGAAGTGGTTTTCGCGCCAGACCCCAGCGGCCCGGGCTGAAATCATGGGCAAGGCCCCATCTTCCCGCAAGGAAGGCACGACTGCACCAGGTGCTGGTCCGTCTGGTGCGGCGGCCAAGGGTGCCAATGTTGCCAAGTAAATTATTTATAAAACATCTTAAATAAATACAAAAAAATAATTTTTTTACTCACACTCACTGCATAACTCAGTCGACTCGGTACCCGATGAACTGGATCCGGTATCCGAACGCGACCGAGGACGACGTTTGACACGTGTGGTTGCATTTGCCAAATTCATACGATCCGACAAACACATGTGCTCGGTATCAAGATCATTATCCCGAACCCAGTTACCCTCGGCATCGGTATAATATATCGTCGCAAGCGGCCAATATGCCTTGATGTATCTCGAACAAGAAACACACGGCCGGGACATAGCATGTCCATTCTTAGACAGTCGTGTCACATAGACTGTTATATTCTTTTTCCTATACATCTGCATCGTGTGCTTGCGCAACAAACTTACTTCCGCATGCTGGCCTAACTAAAAAAGAGTAAATATAAGACAATATAAATGGTATATGACGCATACTATATAGCTCGCCTGCGCGGTTTGGTGCAGAACAAACAATTTTACCACGGTACTCTGCAGTTGCCACATGAAAACTGAGTTTGTTTGAATCAGACAAGACTATCTTATTTTGGTCAATCGTATCGGGATACATATTGTTTAGGGAACTTGTAAAAATGTAGGTTGTTGTTTGTATAAGATTTTGTATGATAAAGTATAAAATGGATCAGCGGTGGTGGGGTCAGCCCACGTATCAAAATTTCCAAGGAGCACCTTCGTCATCGAGAGCGTATCCAGTTTCACACGCGCAATATTCACCATATGGTGGATATCACCCAGGCATTCCATATGCGAATGCATATC
>MDSY01116449.1_pt1 | contig 10478 bp, 11 predicted proteins | sample 811131 | NCBI WGS metagenome assembly MDSY01 (sample SAMN05326643, study PRJNA326480) | marine metagenome | isolation source: seawater | place: Atlantic Ocean: South West | collected 2010
TCTAAAACGACCTCTTCATCAAAATACATAAAACAATCAAAAATTTTCATAATTACTTTTTAATCTTTTTTAATTTTTTTTATATGATAAAAAAAATTCATGGCAGATAAATTAATTATAAGCTTTAAAGAATATACAGAAATTGTTGAAAAATTGGCTATTGAAATCCATAACAATTACAAACCAACTGTTCTTATAGGGATAATGAGGGGTGCGGCACCAATAATTGATATTCTTTCAAGAATTTTAAAACTTCCGATAGCCTATATAGTAATACAAAGTTATTCAGGAAAAAGAATGCAAGATAAACAGGGACAATTAATGTTTGCTCGAGAAATAAGCTCTTTAGCTAATAATGAGGACTTTAATAAAGTACTTTTAATTGATGATTTATCGGATACGGGGTTAACACTCAACAAAAGCATTGAATGGTTAAAAGATTATGGTCCAACAAAGAATTATATCAAAGAAGTCAAAACAGCATGTTTGTGGAAAAAAAAATCTTCTTCTTTTGAGCCAGATTTCTGTCCAGTAAGATTAGACTCAGACCCTTGGATTGTTCAGCCTACAGAACATTACGAGGAATTGTCTATTGAAGAAATTATACAAAAAAATAAATAGGGCTAGTTAATTCTAGCCCTATTTTTAATTTATTTAAGCAACTACAAAACTTATTACACTAAGAATTGCAATAACCCATATAGCTGGTGAAGTAGTTGAAAACTTTCCAGTAAATAATTTTATTAAAGCATACGATACAAATGCCAAAGCAATACCGTTACTAATACTATATGTTAGAGGCATCGCAATCATTGCAAGAATTGCAGGAGCAGATTCTGCAATATCATCCCACTCTATATCAGTAATATTTCTTATGAAAAGAACAGACACAAAAAGCAAAGCTGCACCATCAATTTGTTTAGGTAAACTAGTTGCTAAAGGAGCAAAAAATATACACGCTAAAAACAATAAACCTATAACAAGAGATGTCATGCCAGTTTTGCCACCTGCTTTGACGCCAGCTCCAGACTCAACATAACTTGTAACAGTTGTAGTTCCCATCATGGCACCAGCAACAGTTCCAACACTATCAGCTAACATAGCTTTATTAATATCTTGAACTTTGCCCTGACTATCAACTTTACCAGCTACGTTAGCAACCGATGTTAAAGTTCCTGCGGTATCAAAGAAGTCAATAAATAATAAAGTAAATATCACTGTTGACATCCCAGCGGTCATTGCCGCAGACAGATCAAATTGAAATAGATACGTCATTGGTGGTGGTGAACTTGCAATACCATTAAAGTTAGCTAATCCCGAAGCCCATGCAATAATACTGAATACTAAAATACCTATAATGATATTGCCTTTAACTTTCAGCTTTTCTAATACTATTATTGCTATAAATGTTGCACATCCTAATAAAACCAATGGATCACCCAAGTTGCCTAGCTGCACTAATGTAACTGGATTATCAACAACAACTTCCATTATTTGCAATCCAATAATGGCTAAGAACAATCCTATACCAGCACCAATTCCTAATTTGAGACTTCTTGGAATCGAATTTATTAACCAAGCTCTAATTGGTGTAAGAGATATAATTAAAAATAAAACACCTGCAACTAAGACAGCTCCCAAAGCTTCTTGAGGCGTGTAGCCCATGCCTGCACAAACTCCAAAAGCAACGAAAGCATTAATTCCCATACCTGGCGCAAGTCCAATTGGCCAAGTTTTTCCATAAAAAGCCATTATAAAACATGCTAAGGCAGTTGCTAGGATTGTTGCTGTATATACGGCACCAAAATCAAAGAATCCTTTTTCGGGACCAGCAAATTCTCCAGATAATATGAATGGATTTAAAAACATTATATAAGCCATTGTTAAGAACGTTGTGGTTCCAGCTATAACTTCTGTTTTGAAATCTGTATTATGTTTTTTATACTCAAAATATTTTTCTAACATTATTCCCCCTTTAGTTATTATTAGTTTTTATGTGATTCTTTTTGCAAATACTTAACAAAATCGAGTCTTATTAACATAATACAACTTAGAAGTTTATATTTATGTACTTATTTACTTGTTAGTATGAAATTGTGAAAAACCTGAAACTAATTATTAGCACTATTTTTTTTACTTTTATGATTTTTGGATGTCAAACCATCAAGCAAAAAACAGATTCTATTATTGAAAAAGAAAATCAAAAATTAAGTAAATTTATTGGCAAATCATCAAGTGATTTGCAAATAGAATTAGGCAAGTTTGATGAAGATTTTAGAAATGAAAAAGGTAATTTAATATTTGTTTATAATACAAAAAAATATGGAATACCTTGTGAAAGAAGATTTGAAATAGACTCTAGTTCTGTAGTCATAGGATTTGTATCAAACGGATGCTTTTAAATTTGAAATTTTTAGAGCAAAAGCATAATCAAGTGCGATTTCTTCGATAGCTCCATCTCTACCAGATTTGCCTCCATGTCCAGCATTCATTTCTGTTTTTAAAAGTAATAAATTATTGTCAGTTTTAAAATCTCTCAGCTTAGCTGTAAACTTTGCAGGTTCATCAAACAATACTCGATTATCACTCAAACTTGTTGTAATTAATATATGAGGGTAATCCATTTTTTTAATATTATTATAAGGAGCATATGAAAATATGTATTCAAAATGGTCTTTATTGTCCTTGGCATTACCAAATTCATCAAATTCACCAACTGTTAAGGGTAAAGAATGATCAAGGTTAGTGGTTAAAGAATCTACAAAAGGTACTGCCATAATAATTCCTAAAAATAACTCTGGTGCTTGGTTGGCTACTGCACCCATTAATAGCCCACCCGCTGATCCTCCCATCCCAATTATTTTACCTTTAGATGAGTATTTGTTATCAATTAAATACTTAGCTGCATAAATATAATCTTCAAAAGTATTTTTTTTGTTTGTTAGTTTTCCTTCTTTCCACCATTTCATTCCTTTTTCCAAGCCACCGCGTATATGTGCAGTTGCCCAAATTATATCTCTGTCTAATAGACTTAGTTTTGTTGAAGAAAAAGTAGGACTCATAGAACTTCCATATGATCCGTATCCATACAATAATAAATTAGAAGATCCATTTAGTTTGGTTTTTTTATGTCTTGTTATAGTTAAAGGCACCAATCTTCCATCATGAGATTTAAATTCAATTCTTTCTACAATATAATCATTTGGGTTATGTCCAGAAGGTATTTCTTGTTCTTTTACTAATTTTTTTGATTTTGTTAAAAGATTATACAAATACACTCTTGATGGTGTTTTTGGTGAAGAATATCCGATATAAACTTCATCAGTATTTTTATCTTTTTGTCTTAGAGAAATATTTGGAACAAAAACTTTTTCATCAGAAAAAATTAATTCTTCCTCTACCCCTGTGGAAGCGTTTATTACAAACAATTTATCTAATGCATTAGAAGTTTCAGATCTAATTATCCAGTTTTTTAAAAATAAACAACCACCAATTAAAACTTCATTTTTTGCAGTAACAAAAGAATTCCAATTTTGATCTTCCAAGCTATTTGAAATGTCAATTTTGAAATCTTCAGCGTCTTTATTTGTGTGATTATAGAATTTTTCATTCCATGAGTTTACAGAGTATAAAATTCCTTTTTCCCTTATTTTTATTAATTTAGGTTTAGGTTTTTTTTCATCAATTTCAAAATAATATTGCTCAGAAGTATTATGATCTGAGGTTGTGATAAAATAATATTTTTCATCTGAACTTAAGCTTATTCCAACTGTAAAAGCTTCACTTTTTTCCTCAAAAACCAAATCATCTTGACCATCAAAATTTCCAATTTCGTGTCTATAAATTTTTCTGGCCCGGTGATTTTTATCTAATTTTGAGTAAAAAACATATTTATCATCTAAACTAAAAATAACACTTCCAGATGTATCAGGGATTTCTTTTGTTATAATTTTGTTAGAATTAATGTCTCTAATATAAATAGTGTAATATTCAGATCCTTTAATGTCTAAAGAAAAAGCAAGATATTTATCATTATGACTGACTTCCAGATCACCAATACCAAAATATTCCACACTTAGTTTTTTTTTTTCCTTGTCTCCATTCCAAATTTCTTCAACATCAGTTGTATCTATTTTTTTTCTTAATTTTATTGAATAATTTCCTTCCGCAGTTGTTTTGGTCCAATATTCATAAGAGTGGTCCCTATAAGGGAGAGATTCATCATCAAGTTTAATTCTTCCCTTAATCTCATCAAATAATTTTTTTTGTAAGTTTCTAGTATCCTTTAAATGATGTTCTGTATAATTATTTTCTTGAGTTAAATATTCTCTAACTTCAGGGTCTAGTTTATCTTTATCCTTTAAAACCTCTAGGATATTTTCTTGATGTATCCAGCTATAATTGTCTTCCCAATCTATATTGTGACAAGATATTGTTTCTGGTTTTTTTCTAAGTTGTGGTACTTTCATAAAAGAAAAGAAATATATGAATATAATAATTTATACATTGGTTATTTTGACTATTTTTTATTTTCTATTAAGATTTATTAGTAATATTTCATCCAAAAAGATATCAAAAAATTTAAGAATTTTAACTATCATTGGATTAGTAATTTTAGCAATTTTGTTTGCTATTGGAGGAAGAATTTTATTATCCCTTCCACTTACCTTAGTAAGTTTGGCACTCTTGAAATTAAAAGGTTTATCTATTTTTCAATTGATATCTCTTTTTAGGTTAATCCAAACACTTAGAAGACATGGTAGATTTTCATTTAATAAAAAACAAAACAATAATTATTCTACTATATCAGTTTCAGAGTCATATAAAATTTTAAATTTAGATGAAAAAAAAAGACTAAATAAAGAAGAAATCAATAAAGCATATTTAAAAATTCAAAAAAAATACATCCAGATATATCCCCAGAAACATCGAGACTTTCATCTATTGTAAATGAGGCAAGAGACATATTATTGAATGAAATTAAATAAAATCTTTTATTTTATTTAAAACCAAATCTACTGAAATACTATTTGGATCTAATCTTGAGTCATGTTTAATTTTATCTAATATAGTTCCTGGAGGAATTATTCTGTTTTGATTAACGCTATAATCAGAATAAGCTCTTGGTGTATCTAATAAAATTATAAAACTTGGTTTACCCATTTGACAAGATATATGGTGACCAAAAGAATCATTTCCAACATAAACTTTACTCATTGCGATATAATCTTTTACTTCAGATATACTTTTATTACTTAAGGACTCACAATTGTCTTTTCCCACTTCTTGAATTATTTTTTGAGCAGCATCACTTTCGTCAGGACCACAAAGTAAATAAAAATAAGATTTGTTAATAGTATTTATCTTTTTTATTAGAGATAAATAATTTTTATAACCCCATTTGGTGGTTGAACCGGATGAGCCAATGCCAAGTATAATTTTTTTTAAATTATTTTTTTTTGTATTTTGGTATTCTTTATCTTTTACAAAAATTTTAGTTTCAGTTGGACAATCTTTTATATGTAAGCTTTTTTCAGTAAAAGTTTTTGCTGCTTTAACCAGATGCAAATTTTTTTTCTTGAATAAAGGATAATGGTATATATTTTTTATACCAGCAATTTTACTGGATATGAAATATCTTAAACTTGGATAAAAAATAAAAATATTTTTTAGATCAAGATTTTTAAGAAATTGTGATAATTGAATTATATCTGAAAATTTTTTGTGAAACTTGTTTAGGTATATTATCTCTTTAAAATTTGAATCATCAATTAACACTTCATTTAATTTTGGATTTAAAGTTATTAAAGTAACTGGCCCAAATTTTTTTGCAATCTCATGACAGTAACTTAAGTGCAGTAAATTTGCGCCTAAACCTTTATAACTTAAGAAAATTCCTGTTTTCATATAAATAATTTTTACATTATACTTATTTAAAAAAAATTTATGTCAAAAATTAAAGGTATATATGCTGCAGGAATGTCGGTCTTGAATGCAGATTTAAGTCTTAACGTTGAAAAAACTATCTTACATTCTGAGAAAATTATTAATCAAGGCTGCCATGGGGTGGCAATTTTTGGAAGCACAGGCCAATCTCAACTTATTCCTGTAATAGAAAAAATTGAATTACTAAATAAGCTTTCACTGAGTAAATATAAAAAAAACTTTATAATTGGGACTGGTTTAAATTCTTTGGGTGAAACTATTAATCTAATGAGGGTAGCGACATCATTAGGTTTTAGTAAATTTTTGATTATGCCACCAGCTTATTATAAATACGAAGATGCTGAAGTAATTGAATTTTATACGCGAATTGTAGATGCCATACCAGAATCTGAAATCATTCTTTATAATTTTGAAAAACTTTGTGGTTATAAATTTAGCTCAGGTTGTGTGGAAAAATTAGTCAAAAGATTTCCCAAACAAATAGTTGGAGTTAAAGATAGCTCATATAATTTATTTGAAAATTTAAAATTAGAAAATTTTTCAATTTTTCCAGGATCTGAATTAAAATTATTAAAAGGCTTAGAACTAGGTTGTGCAGGCATAATTACTGCTACTTGTAATGTTACGGCTCAATTATCAAGAAAAGTTTATGATGATTTTTTTTCAAGCAGTAAACAAACATATAATCAAAAACTACTTGATGTTAGAAGTGCTTTTGACAATCATAATTTAATTTCTGGATTACACACATTTTACTCTAAAGAAAATGAAATTTATAAAAATATATTACCACCTCTAAGATTATTAAATGAAAAAGAAGAAAAAAAATTAATGGGAAATCTTCAAAATCTTAACTTTACAACAAAATCACCAAAGACCACTTAATATGCAGCTTGCAAGTTTTTTAAATAAAGTTTTTAAAAGAGGGGGGTTTATATTAACAGATGCCAATTCAAAAGATTATATCATAGGAAAACCTGCTAGTAATCCAATAAAATTAAAAATTTTGAATAAAAACCTTCACTATAAACTTTTACTACATCCAGATTTGTATTTTGGTGAAGCATACACAGACGGTGAAATAGTTATAGAAAACGGAACTCTTACAGATTTTTTAGACTTAGCATTAATGAATTTTGGAAGAGGAGAATTAAATTTTTTTAGTTATTTGATTAATAGACTTCGAGGCTCGTATAGATATTTGACAAATTTTAATTTTATTAAAAAATCCAAAATGAATGTGTCTCATCATTATGATATTTCAGATAAATTATATGATTTATTTTTGGATCCAAAGAGACAATATTCTTGCGCTTATTTTGAAAATGAAAATGATAGTTTGGAAATAGCTCAAAATAATAAAATTCAACATATTATAAAAAAGTTAAATATCAAACCTAACCAAAAAGTTTTAGATATAGGTTGTGGTTGGGGTTCATTAGCAATTGATATAGCTAAAAGTGCAAAGTGTGAAGTTACAGGAGTTACGTTGTCAGAAAATCAATTAAAATATTGCAATAAAAAAATAAAAAAAATGAATTTAGAAAACCAGGTAAAATTTAAATTAATGGATTATAGAGAGCTTAATGAAAAATTTGATAGAATAGTAAGTGTTGGGATGTTTGAGCATGTTGGAAGAAAATTTTATAAAAATTTTTTTAATCAAATTGAAAATTTATTAAATTATGATGGTATTTCACTAATACACACTATAGGATCAGTAAATCCACCAAGAGATCCACACCCATGGATAACGAAATATATTTTTCCTGGAGGCTATACGCCTAGTTTGAGTGAAGTAACTAACCCCATAGAAAAAGCGGGCTTAATTGTTACTGATATTGAGGTTTTACGACTACATTACTCACAAACGTTAAAACACTGGAAAGAGAATTGTATAAAAAATAAGGAAAAGATTATCGAAATGTTTGATGACAAATTTTTTAGAATGTGGGAGTTTTATCTTGCAGGATGCGAAATGGCATTTAAGTGGGGAGACCAAGTTGTATATCAATTTCAACTCACAAAAAATTACACCTCAACTCCTACGACTAGAGACTATATTTATCAATAAATTGTTGATAGAATCAAGTTTCTATAAAAATGAAAAAAAAACAAAAAAAATATAAAAAAAATATAAAATTTAGAAAGAAAAAACCTAAATCAAACCAGTCGAAAAAAATTAAAAAAGCTTCAAAAAATAAAAAATTTAGAAAGAAAAAACCTAAATCAAACCAGTCAAAAAAAATTAAAAAAGCTTCAAAAAATAAAAAAAAAACTTATAAAAGTAAGTTTAAAAAATTAAAAAATATTAAAAAAAAAACTAATTTTAAAAAAGAAAAGAAAGACAAAAAAGAAAGCTTAGTTTTAAAATTAGTAAAATTGCAACTATCTTTAAAGCCTCAATTTAATTTCAAAATTTATTTTAGTTTAGAGAAACAAATTCAAGCATTTTTTGATAAAATCTCAGAAACAATTTCAATTTATAAAATTTTAAAAAACAATGAAAAAAAAAGATTAAAGATCGAAAAAATTGAAAATGAAAGAAAAACAAAAATTGCAATTGAAAATAAAAAAAAAGAAGAAGAGATTCTAAGAATAAAAATAAAAGAACAGACTTTAAAAGATGAGTTTAGACTAGAAAAACAAAGAACAAAAGATATAAAATTATTCTTAAGAAAAGAACAAGCCCTTATAAGAATAGAACAAGCTGAAAAACAGAAACAATTTTTAAAACAATTAAAATTAGATAAGCAGATAGAGAAATTTAGAATTCGAGAAGTTAAAGAATTGGAGAGACTTGAAAAGATTTCTTTAAGAGAGAAAAGAGAAGACTACGCTGGATTACAAGAAAGGATTGATAAGCTTAAAGAAAAATATCGAATTATTAGAGATCAAAAAATTAGAGAAAGAGTGGAAGCCCTTGGTGTGAAGCTTCAGGGTGATGAAGATAGGGAAAGTTTATTATTAAAAGAGAAAGAATACACTTTAGCAAGACAAAAAATTGAATTTGCGCTAGAAAGTTTTTATAGAAGTGCAAGCAGTTTAGTTTTTCAGCTCAACAAAAGACATGTTACTAGAAACATGTCTATTTTTCGATGTATAGATCGAAGATTTGAAACAGGTGAAATTTTTATCAAATGGGATGAGTCAGAAGATGAGGAATGGTTATTGCTCATATATATAAAAAATAATTCACCAGATGAAGGCATTGTTATTGAAGACAAAACAAACCCAGAAAAAAATTTTTCTCATGAATTTAGAAGTGTAGATATATTTAAGGCTTCTGACACAATGGTTGATTCTTTAACTCAACTTATTGCAAGAAAAAGAACAAAAAATAATAATTAAGTTTTATACTAATTAGGCAATATTAAGAATGTTTTCAGGAACTATTTTTCTTACAATCCTTTATTTGATTTTAAAATATATTCTTGCATGGATTACATATTACAACAAATTAGATGCCAGATTGGGAGATAGCACTTGGAGATTTAGTTATGATTATCCGGTAATAGGTGAAAGAGATGTTTCGGACTTGGATGACAAAGCCTTTGTAAGACTTAGAAGAAAAAGGAATAAAATTATTTTATTAATGTATTCGATTGTTTTCATTATGTTTATGGCTTCAATATCATTATTAAGCCAATTTTTATTATATTTTTTTAATTAATTTTTGAGTTGTTTCTTATTTTTTAGATATAGAAAAAAAGCAATTACTTCATATCCTAAAAAAAATAAATTATAAATTATTGGTAATTTAAAAAATTTATAAAGAAATCTATATTTTGGCATTTTCTTCCATAAAATAAGAAATGCCATGGCTCCTTGAATAACTTTTTCACCCTCTTTAACATGAAGTCTTTTTAATAATTCTTTGTTATTTCGAGATGTTTCTTTTTCAGCTATTTTATTATTAGTTATATCTACCCAATCAATATCTTGAATCTTCTCTTTTTTGTATAAATCAATTTCCGCCTTACATATTTTACACGAATTATTAAAATAGACTTTCATAATAAACTTATTATTACTGGTTAATTATAATGATGTACATGCGTAAAATACTCTAGTTGAAAATTATTTTAAACAACATATGTATCTAAGTTCATGTCTAACTTTTTTGAAAAATCTGATCTATCTAGAAATGATGCTGAAAATATAATTTCAGATACATTAAAAAAATGTGATGATGGTGAGTTATATTTAGAAAACTCTAAATCAGAAAGCATTTTATTAGATGATAATAAAATAAAAAATTCAAACTATAGTTCTGATTTAGGCTTTGGATTCAGAGCTGTATCAGAAGAAGTTGTTGCTTATTCTCACTCTAATGAAATATCTAAAAATTCACTTAAACAATCATCGGAAAATTTAAAATCAACTCTAAAATCTGCCAAGGGCAACTACAATCATTCTATTCCTAAATCAAATAAAAAATATTATGAAAATATAAATCCGATTGAGCAAAAAACACTTAATTCAAAAATAGAAATCTTAAATAAAGTTAACGAATATCTTAGATTAAAAGA
>MDSY01145030.1_pt1 | contig 10475 bp, 6 predicted proteins | sample 811131 | NCBI WGS metagenome assembly MDSY01 (sample SAMN05326643, study PRJNA326480) | marine metagenome | isolation source: seawater | place: Atlantic Ocean: South West | collected 2010
CTATCAAGCATTGGCTGCAGTTGAATGCGGATCAGCGCATCAAGCATCAAAACCCCATCAGCCTGCACCAGCACCGGATTGATTTCCGCTTCGGCAATACGGCGAAGATTGGCGAGCTGTGACAGATTGGCAACCAGATCGGCAAGCGCCTCCAGATCCCCCTTTGCCGTGCCACGATAACCACGAAGCGCGGCAAACCCTTTGACCTCGTCAATCATTTTGCGCGCCGTTGCAAGGTTAACTGGTGCTGGGCGAATGCTGACATCTTTGTAAATTTCGGCAAAAATGCCGCCTGCGCCAACGGTAATGATCGGCCCAACAAGATTATCATGCCGCAAACCGACAAGCGCCTCACCAAGCCCGAATGCCATCTCTTGAAGCAACAGACCTTCAATGTTGGCGGCAGGGAGATGACTTGTCACGGCTTGCCGCATTTGCGCCACCGCCGCATCAAGCGCATCACCGGTTTCGATTGATAAAACTACTGCGCCGTAATCAGATTTATGCGGCAGATCTGGTGACACAAGCTTGGCGACAAGCGGATAGGCAAGCCCCGCTTTTGCAACAGATGCAGATGCCGGTTGCGGCTTGATTTCCGGCAATGGCAAAAATAGCTGGCGTGGCCCCTTCAAACCAAGGCTGGTAAAAATCTGGTTGCCGTCAACTTCATTCAGCACGCCGCCATCACCCCCAATCGCCGCCGCCTTTATCACCGCATCAAGCTGCTGCTGAACATTTTTCAAATCAATTGCATCATCGAGATGATCATCCAATGTGCTGGACTGGGCAGCAAGCAATAGCGCAACACTGTCAGCGCAGCTTTCAACACTGCCAAAACACGGAATGCCATTCGCTTCAAGCATCGCCATTGATTGTTTTGCAATTGGCAGCGGAAAGGCAATGACCGGCGCAGCGGCTGGATTTTCCTCAACCGCATCAATGATTGGCTTTACCGCCAGTTCCGGATTGAATTGTGCTGACGACCCAATCGCCACAACCACAATGCCTGTTTCCGGATCATTGATGAGCTGCGTTATCGTTTTTTTCATGATGTCATATTGCGCACCAGCAAGCGTTACATCGACAAGCTTACCACTGCCGCACGGAATCTGCTGATCCTTGAAAAATATCGTTGAGGCGGGGCTTAATCCGGCAAGGTCAACCCCGCGGATACTAAGCTGATCAACAAGCATGGCACCGCCGCCACCGGTTGTGGTGACTACGGTTGCGCGGCGCGGGCGGGATTTCAATTGCGGCTTTTTCAATAGTAATGCTGGCGCTTCAAACAACGCATCAAACTGGCTGACCTCGGCAATATCATGATGCGCCAGAAAGGCACGAACGGCTTTGGCTTCTCCAGTCATTGCGCCGGTATGCGACACTGACAAAGCCTGACCATCGCTGGATTTCCCCAGCATATAAGTTACCACCGGCTTGCCAAGGCGATTGGCCGCTGCGGCAAAAGTGGCGAAAATTTCCGGATTGCGCATGGTTTCAAGAAACAGCACAAAGCCATCAATATGATCATCTTCAACCAATTCAAGGCCAATCGAACCAACACAAGATTGCGCCTCATTACCAAGCGAGATCAGCGCCGCAAACCCAATATTGCGTTCTTGTCCACGTGAAATCAGCGTGCCAATCAAACTGCCACTATGCGATAAAACAGCAAGCCGCCCACGCGGTAACTCATCGGTTTTAAAGGCGGCATTGGTGGTGCAAACAAAACCGTTATTCGTATTCACCACACCCATCGAATTTGGCCCAATAAGGACCATATTGGCAGCCTTGGCCTTGGCAACAAGCCGCGCTTGGCGTGCCTTGCCCGCATCGCCAGCCTCGGCAAATCCATCAGCAAGAATGGAAACAACCCTTACCCCCGCCACAATGCAATCATCAAGCGCCGCCTCGACCAAATCCGTGCCGATAAGGATATAGGCGTGATCCACCTTATCTGGAATGGCCGTTACCGACCGATAGGCTTTTTGACCAAGCACCTCATCATGGCGCGGATTTACAATATAGATGTTACCGGCAAAGCCGTGTTGCTGACAAAATTGCAGCGGGCGCGCCGATAGTTTTTTGGCATCCCCCGACACCCCGATCAATGCAACCGATTGCGGCGCAATAAGTGGCTGTGCAAAATCGGTCATGATCATGCGCCATCTTTTGCCGGTTTGGGCGGGCGCTGTGAAAAGCGGCGTTCAAAAATACCTTCGGCGATCCGGTTTTTCAGAATTTCAGTTGACCCACCGGCAATCATCCAGCCGCGCGTGCGGCGCATGCAATATTGAACAATATTATCATCACTAAACCCAAGCGCTCCCATGATTTGCAAGGCCTCATTTGCCGCATAGAAACCAGCATCATTACAAGCCAGTTTTGCCAGCGCCGAATCCTGCGCCGACGGCAGGTCATTATCGGCGCGTGTAACCGCCCGCATCAGCAATAGCTGTGCTGCCTCAAGCCGCATTTGCATTTCAGCAAATTTCCATTGAAGCCCCTGAAACTCGCAAATATCACGCCCAAACTGGCGGCGCGTTTTGGCATGATCACGCGCCTCGTTAAAGGCTTTGCGCCCTACCGCCACCGCGCGCGCTGCATTACCAAGCCGTTCAATATTGAATCCCGAAATCTGTTTTTTAAATCCGCCTGAACCAAGCAGAATATTGGCTTTGGGAATGCGGCAATTATCGAAATAAAGCGGCGACCATGATTCGCCATTCATATAGCGATAGCCCGGGCCAATTTCAAAACCGGCGGTGCCTTTCTCAATAAGCGCCGATCCAATGCCCTCGGTTCCGGGGCCAAAGCGAAGATAGATCAAAAACACTTCGGCATCACCACTATTCGTGCCGAAAACCTTGCTTCCATTGACCAGAAAATCATCACCATCGGGCGTTGCCGATGTTTTCAATTCAGTCACTGACGAGCCAGCATCAGGTTCGGACATGCCAACCGACATAACTCCTTTGCCAGCCAGAAGATCAGGTAGAATCCGCGCCAACTGATCGGCGTTTGCATATTCGGCAAAGGTGCGGATTGCGCCAAAATTTCCGGCCTGCACAACATCGGCACTTCGCGGACAGACCTCAGCAATGGCCTGAATTGCTAGCACCGCATCGGTTAGGCTTCCGCCAATACCGCCCTTGGATTCAGGAATGGTGATCCCAAGCAATCCCATTTCGGCGAACCGCGCCGCAATATCCCATAAATAGCCATCGCTATTGGCCCGATCAACCGCACCATCGGCAAGTTCATTGACGGCAAATCGTTTCACTGAATCATAAAAAATTTGTTGATCCTGCGTCAGTTCAAAATCCATCTAGCGATCCTCTGCATGGTTAAAAATTGCTGCGCCATTCACCGCCGCTGTAACCGGCTTGTCCATATGATAGATTGTTGAAATCAGCCGATGCGTCTGTATTTGCCACTTCCAGCCATTAAACCCAACCTTGCCGCGTGGTGCCTCTAACCGTTCGCGCATGCTGCCAATATCACCGCCAGCGCGAAAACTGCTTCCAGCACCGCTTAAAACAACGGCGCCAACAGCATCATCGGCATTGACCGCTTGCTGCGCATCAATCAGCGCATGGCGCATGGCGCCATTGAAGGCATTGCGCTTTTTGGCACGGTTCAGGGTCACAATTGCCACCTGATCAGGATGGGTTATATGACTAAACGAGTCCGGATTTGTCATCAGCAGGCTACCTTGATGATTTATTGATTCTAGCGCCATTACAGGCGTCATATCGAGGGTCAGTATCGTTAAGTTCAAAGCTATACTCAGACTTAGGTTAAGGTAAAAAAATGCCTTTGTCATTGATCAGATTTATTTAATAAGAACCATTTTGGCCTTGCCGCAGCGCCATTCTATTGAAAAGATAAATGCAACCTCGCGGCCAGATTCCTGTGGTGCTGATATGATTCTTATTGAAAAAATTGCCGATTATATTATTCAAGAGCAAACACGCCAATTCGCGCCAAGCACGATTCATCATGCCAAACGCGCAGTGATCGACTGGTTTGCCGCCATGTATCCGGGATCAGTTCAAGACCCAAACCCGATGTTGCGCGCGGCCTTTATTGAGGCTGGCGACCCCCAACAATCAATTGTGTTCCCAACAGGTGATTATTCGACGATCAAAACTGCGGCCTTTTTGAATGGTGCTAGCGCCCATACATCTGAATTTGACGATATTTTCCGTGATGGCGGGCTCCATCCGGGCTGCGCAACCATTGCCGCAGCGCTTGCTGTTGCGCAAAAATATGATTTGTCGGGCGAAATGTTCCTGCGTTCGGTAATCGCCGGATATGAGGTTAGCAGCCGCATCAGCGCCGCGATGGGCCGTGACCATTATCGTTTTTGGCATACAACCGCCACCATTGCCACCTTTGGCGCGGCGGCGGCTGCCTGTCTGCTTTTGGGGTTGAACCGCCCCCAAACAGCGCATGCGCTGGCAACCTCGGCAACACTTGCCGCTGGACTGCAACAGGCATTCCGCTCCGATGGAATGAGCAAACCGCTCCACGCCGCGCATGCTGCCGAAACCGGCGTTATGGCCACCATCGCTGCCAGCAAAGGTGTCACTGGCGCGCTTGATGTTCTTGAAGGGCCTGCTGGGATGGGCGCTGCGATGAGTGGCAATGCTGATTGGCGCAAAGCCACTTCTGGCCTTGGCAAAATTTATAATATCGAGGCCATCACCTTTAAAAATCATGGCTGTTGTGGCCATACTTTCGCGGCCATTGACGGATTGCTGTTCATCATGCAGGACGCGCAAATCACCGCTAATGACATTGCCAATATTGCTATCGCCACCTATGGCCCAGCGGTTTCAATCACCGACAGGGTTGATCCCAAAACGCCGCAAGAATGCAAATTTTCGATGCAATATGTCCTTGCTCATGCTGCGCATTACGGCAGCGTTCGTATCGAGGCTTTTGAAGCCGAACGTATATCTGATCCAGCGATCCAAGCAATGCTTGGCCAAATTGATCTTTGCATTGATCCGGCGGTTGATGCCGAATTTCCGGCACGCCGCGCAGCGCATGTCAGTGTCACCACAAAAGATGGTCGCCAATTGACGCATTACCAGCCAACGCGAAAAGGCGACCCTGATCTACCCCTGACAGATGACGAGCTGGATGCAAAATTTATCGAGCTGGCGAACCCTGTTCTTGGCAATGAACTGACAAACAGCCTTTTACAAAAACTATGGCAACTTGATGAAATCAGTCTTGCTACTGCGCTTGACTTTGCGGTGCTGACGGGGGATCACACGGCCAGTAAGAATCTGCCCAATTAATTTGCTTTGGAGAGCAGCATGACAAAGACGCCGTCCTATAACGATCTTCCTCAACATATTGCCGCCTTAAAAAAGGAAAATTTGTTGATTGAAGTTGACCGCCAGATCGACAAAGACAGCGAAATGCATGCGCTTGTCCGCTGGCAGTTTATTGGCGGGATGAAAGAAGAAGACCGCAAGGCCTTTTTATTCACTAACATCGTTGATGGCAAAGGCCGCAAATTTGATATGCCAGTTCTGGTTGGCGGGCTTGCTGCCAATCGCAGCATCTATAGCGTTGGCATGGGCAGCTCGGTTGAGGGCATTCAGGCCAAATGGGACAATGCCATTTCCAACCCGATTGACCCACAATTTGTCGACAATGCGCCTTGCCATGAAATCATTCAAGATGGCGCCAGCCTCAGCCAGCCCGGACATGGACTTGACGCGCTCCCGATTCCGGTTTCAACCCCCGGATTTGACAGCGCCCCAACATTAAGCGCAGGCAATGTCATCACCAAAGACCCTGAAACCGGCGTGCAGAATATGGGCACTTACCGCTGCGCCTTGAAAGCACCCGACCGGCTGGTGGTTCGCATGGCAACGCGTGTTGGTGGTGCTGGTGGTTATCAGCATTATCAAAAATGCCAGCAAATGGGCATCAACGAAATGCCGGTTGCGATTGTTCTTGGTTGCCCGCCCTATGTTGCTTTTATGGGGCCACAAAAATTGCCGCTTGGCGTCGATGAATTTACCGTTGCTGGTGGTCTTGCCGGCGCGCCCATCAATGTAACAAAAACCAAAAGCATTGATCTGGTGGTGCCCGCCGAAGCCGAGATTGTGATTGAAGGTTTTATCGACACAACGCGGGTTGAACCCGAAGGCCCCTTTGGCGAGTCACACGGCCATATTGCGCTTGAAGAATATAATATGCCAATGCGCATTACCGCGATTACCCGCCGTCAAAAAGCGATCGTTCCATCTTATATAAGTCAGGTAGCACCAAGCGAATCCAGCGTCATCAAACGCGTCGCCTATGAGCCGTTATTCCTGCGCCATCTTCGTGATGAGAACAATATCAAAGGCGTCAAGAAGGTGTCTCTTCACGAGCCATTGACCGGCTTGCTTCGCGTGACCGTTATCACTTGTGATGCCAATATGCCCCGAACAGAAATATGGCGCGCCCTTTACAGCGCGGCCTTTTTCAAGGGCGACTGCAGCAAAATCTGTATTGCTGTGAATGAAGATATTGATGTTGATAATGCCGATGCTCTTTTATGGGCAATGTCCTATCGCACCAACCCGTCCGAAGATATGCAAACCCTGCCTCACCGCAGTCAGGGTCATGGCCCGAAACGCGAACATGATGGCGAAGAAGATTCAAGCGTTCTGATTGATGCCACAATGAAATCACCAATGCCGCCATTAGCCTTGCCCGGCAAGGAATATATGGAACGCGCCAAGGATATTTGGGACGAGCTTGGCTTGCCGCAACTAAATGTTCAAATGCCGTGGCATGGCTATTCACTTGGTGCATGGCATCAGATCTGGGACGACGCTGGACGGCGCGCTGCCGCTGGTGACTATCTGGAAAATGGCCGCATCTCAAAAGAACAAGCCCAAGAAAACCTAAAGCCTGAATCAAGGCTGGATCCCGATACAGGTCTTCCCATGAAAAAATAGTTGGCTCATCACACAGCTCTGATTACGTTGCCGTTTTGACAGAGACAATCAAGGGCTTTGTAGGTGTTACTGGCAGGCTGACGTTTATCAATGGCGATAGGATAAAGCCGAACCAGTCCGATTACTGAACCGTATATTCAGCTAGTTTTTCCATATCAAGATCCATCGCAAGCCCTGCACCATCCGGCACTTTCAGACTGCCCGAACTGATATCAAGGTGGGTTTGCGAAACCGTATCTTTCACCTTTAGCGGGCCAACACATTCAAGGCCGCTTAGAATATTGCTTGATGATGCGCCAACCATGATTTCGGCCATCGTGCTCATATCCAGACCAAAACCATGCCCCATGACAACTTGCAAACCAGCAGCCTCAGCCGTTGCCATCATCCGGACTGCAGGCATGATCCCACCTGCTTGCGCAATGCCAAATTTCACAAGATCGGCACAATCAGCCTCGATTACCTTTAACAGGCTGGCATGATCGCTAATTGATTCATCGGCCATAACACTAATCCCGCCAACACGCCGGATTTTGGCCAAGCCAGTAAGATCATCGCGCGGCACCGGCTGTTCAAAAAGCTGCATATCGCAATCTTTGATCGCATCACACAGCCGGATCGCATCTTGAACGCTATATTGTTCATTCGCATCCATGCGCAGATTCATCGCCTCACCAACTGCAGCGCGAACCGCTTGAACGCGCTGAATATCAGCAGCAACATCACCTCCGACTTTAATTTTTAGCGATTGAAACCCAGCCTTAGCCCACCGCGCCGCATCAAGCGCGGCCTCATCGGCTGGCAGCTCACCAACCCAGCCATTAAAGGCAACATGGTCTGACACAGCTCCACCAAGAAAGTCACAAAGCGAAATCCCCAACCGCCGGCAAGTCAATTCAATGACCGCCATTTCAACGGCAGCTCGGGCACCAATTTGAATATCTTGCAAACTGCCCATAATGTCCGATAGGCGGTTGATATTTGTTGGCGACGTACCAAGAACTGCAGGGGTGATCTTTTCACGAACCGTTGCAGCAATATCTTCGGCTCGATCGGGAAATACCGCCCGCGTCGATGGATCAACACTGCTAATGCCATACGATCCATCGGATGCGGTAATCTTGACGACAACACCTTTGGTGACATTTTTTGACTTTCCACCACTCGAAAAAACCGCAACCAATGGCATTGCCACAACAAATGTTTCAACAGTTTCTATGCGAACAGACTGCATTTTATCTTCCTTCTAAAACCGACTTATCAACACCAAATCTGCTGTTATCTATGGTTTTGCAACATAGATTGGGCTGCTCCATGCCTGATGACCATCTTCTTGTGTTACCCGTACATAAAGGCGCTGCTCGGTTCCGGCGGCAAGCGCAAAAGATTGTTCACCTGACAGCGACGCGGAGTCCAATATGTCGGGAAGCCGTTCAATATGAAGTCGGATATCCATACCGCCGCAATCAACGGTGATGCCATTTTCATCAATATCCGCCACTGATGCTGATATGGACTCAAAATTCGTCAGAACATTGATATGGCTTGCCAGCGCTGCATCATCCAGCCAGAAATCAACCGATGATGCGCCGCCAGTTGTCACTGTTTTCCACGCCGCCTCAGTTGCCGAAATCTGCGTGGGCTGGCGATTTGGATTCCAGAAATTGATTGCGTTGATACGATCAATTTTTCCGCCAGTAAGATTTGCTGAAACATCCCATTTCACCAAGCGGCCACGCCCACGATAATGCTGGCCAGCACAAGTAACGCGTAACCGGCTTAGCGCGGCTTGATTATACCAAGGGCGGATGGTTCGCACCAGATCCAGCCCATTGAAAATATCGACACGTTCAATCGGTGCTGTACCAATAATGTCAAAGGCAAGATCAAGATGGTCAAGGTCAGTGCTAACGATATCGCCAATTTGCAGGGTTTGATCGCCCAAGCGTGCGGTCACATCCATATAGATCCGCGCCCCTGTTGTTGCATAATGCCGCCGGTTACGAAACGCGTCAAAAAACGTGTCACGATCTAATTGTGGTAAAAGATGGCAGGTTAGGCCGCCATAAGAGCCAAATTGACTATCCCCCGGATATTCTGCCCCGGGCCGCCCTTTATGTCCGTCGCTTGACCCTACAATGCCAACCCGATAGCCGCACTCAAACGCATCGCGCAAAATCCATTCAAAGGTGCCCCATGATGAATGCACCTCAACCGATGGTTCCAATTTTGCATCATGCGCATATTTGATATCGGCATAACGCCCGCCAACATGCGCCACAACAATCGCATCTTCGCTTTGCAATTTTTCGATCAGATCGGGTGTCGATAAAACATCATTTTCAGGGAATGTGCGGTCGCTGATCAAGGCGCGGCTTGACCGGTAAATCGGGCGGCCTTCATCTCGAAACCACACATTATGATCACCGCCAAGGCCGGTGTTTCCCGACCATTCATAACCTGGCAATGTCAAAAAGCGGTTATCTTCATTATATTCGGCTGTCAGCTCGTTCAAATGCTGCCAAAACGCATCGGTAATCTGGAAATCATTTCCCTGATGGCCAGCAATATCGAGAAAGGCCTTGTTACGGGCAAAGTCAAAATATTCGCGCGCCGTTCCAACGCCGATTGTCTCGCCAGATTGCGCATGCATATCGCTCCAGAAATGCGCCGCACCGGCTTTGCGGATCACTAGCGGGTTTGCCGTTGCGATCAACCGGTCATTTTCGTCCAGAACGGTAAGATTCAACACACCTAAACTTTCCACCGAAAGCCCTTCAATTACAACGCTGAAGTCACCCGCTTTCAGATCAATAATTTCAGCAAGGCCAGTAACGGGCAAATTGGTTTTCAGTTTGATCTTTCCAGTTAAACGGTTTGATGGATTGCCCCAGCGGTCATCGCCTTTGATTGACAATCGAAATGCCTGACCCGGCCGCCGCAATGTTGGCAGAACCGCCTTCCAATTCGCCGGGTCACCCGGCACCATTGAAATGGTTGGGTTTGCCGCGCTTGGCAGCGCAATGAAATCTTGGGTCGCGAACGGATCAACCGTGATCTGAAAGGTAAAGGCTGACTCACAAAATGTTTGCAGTAACCAACCAGGTGATCCTTTGGATTGATCGCCAAAATTAATCACGATCTGGTCGCCCTCGCGCAAAAAGCGCAAACAGCGGATATAAAGGCTTTTGTTCCAAGGGCGGATGTTTCGGCGTGCCTCCCATGACATTTCAAGAACGGCACCATTGGAGGCCTCAACCGTCGTATATCCGGGCGCTGTGGGGTCGCTAAACTGGATTGCCGAGCCATCAAAATGGCCCCGAAATCCAATCCGAAGCCCACCTTGATCATCAATGCCAAATTTCCCAGCGGTGTAAATCAATTTAAAGCTTTGATATGTGCCAATTTCAAATTGGCCCGATGGCGTCAATGCGGCTTCACCCATCAAATCTTGACGATAATCATTATAAGGCATGTCAGGGCTTTCTTTACGTTATGACGAAA
>MDSY01126376.1_pt1 | contig 10474 bp, 9 predicted proteins | sample 811131 | NCBI WGS metagenome assembly MDSY01 (sample SAMN05326643, study PRJNA326480) | marine metagenome | isolation source: seawater | place: Atlantic Ocean: South West | collected 2010
AAAATTGTACTGCCTGGATCTCCCTGTCTGCCTGATCTTCCTCTTAACTGATTATCTATTCGCCTACTTTCATGACGCTCTGTACCAATTATAAATAATCCTCCAAGATCTTTTACTTGAGATTCATTTTTTTTTATTTCATTAATGTCAACTTTTTTTCCATCTTCAATAAAATCCTTATTTCCACCTAGCTTAATATCAGTTCCACGACCCGCCATATTAGTTGCAATTGTAATGGCACCAACTTTTCCTGCTTCAGCAATTATCTTTGCTTCCTTTTTATGTTGCTTAGCATTTAATACATTATGCTTTATTTTTTTCTCATTTAAATAAGTGGAAATTTTTTCGGACTTTTCTATACTTGTCGTACCAACTAAAACTGGTTGTCCTTTTTTATTACAATCAATTATCTTATTAGTTATAGCATTGTATTTTTCTTTTTCTGTTCTAAAAATTTGATCATTAAAATCTTTTCTTAACATTGTTTTATTTGTAGGAATAGAAATAACATTTAATCTATAAATATCTTGAAACTCTTCAGACTCAGTCATAGCAGTTCCAGTCATTCCAGCTAATTTTTTATATAATCTAAAATAATTTTGATAAGTTATAGATGCTAGAGTTTGATTTTCTTCTTCAACTTTTACATTTTCTTTTGCTTCTATTGCTTGATGCAAACCATCAGAAAACCTTCTTCCATCTAAAACTCTTCCCGTAAACTCATCTATAATCTGTACTTTTCCATCTCTTAAAATGTAGTCGGTATCTTTTTTAAAAAGAAGATTTGATTTTAATGCTTGGTTTATATGATGAACAAGATCTAAATTAGCTGGGTCATAAAAATTATTATTTTTTAATATTTTTTTTTGTATCGCTAGTTTTTCTATTTTATCAATTCCTAAATCAGTTAAAATAACATTTTTATTTTTTTCATCTAGCTCATAATCATTTGTTTGCAAATGTTTAAAAAATTCATTTGAAGTAAGATAAAGTGTTGTTTTGTCATCTAATTTTCCTGAAATTATTAAGGGGGTTCTCGATTCGTCTATTAAAATACTATCTACTTCATCAACTATACAAAAATTATGACTTCTTTGAACCATTTCATTTAATTCATATTTCATATTATCCCTGAGATAATCAAAACCTAGCTCATTATTAGTTGCATAAGTGATATCGCATCCATAATTTTTCTTCCTTTCGGTATCTTCTAAATCATTTGTGATGCAACCAGTCGAAACTCCCAAGTAATTAAAAACTTTCCCCATCCACTCTGAGTCCCTTTTAGCCAGATAGTCATTAACAGTAACAATGTGAACACCTTTGCTTGTCATAGAGTTTAAATATGCTGGCAGTGTAGATACTAAAGTTTTTCCTTCACCAGTTTTCATTTCAGCAATTTTTCCATTATGAAGCATCAGTCCGCCAGCCATTTGGACGTCATAGTGTCTTTCACTTAAAGTTCTTTTTGATGCCTCTCTAACTAAAGCAAATGCTTCTGGTATAATTTCATCTATCTGAAGAGAACCACTTTGGCCATTTTTTTTGAAATTGTATGTCTTTTCCTTTATGTCTCCCTCAGATAGTAATTTAATTTCTTTTTCTTTGTTATTAATGGCTAAAATTATATTTTGAATTTTATCTAATTCTTGTTGATTAGAGCTTTTAAATATTTTACTAAAAGTCCTTGTAAATAAATTCATTATCCTTCTATATATGTATTTATAATTTAATTTAAACAATAATAATGACAATAAATATTAAAAATTTCCTAAAGAGCAAAACAAAATTATCTAAAATGGGAGAGTTTCAGAGCCTTAAACAAATTGAAGGTTTGGAAATGGCAGCAATTTCTGCTGATCTTTACGGTAATGGAAGAGATGATTTAGCTTTATTCTATTTTAGTAAAGGAGCTAACTACGCGACATTAACGACAACAAATAGTATCACTTCTGAATTCATACCTTGGAACAATAACTCCCATAAAAAAATTATAAAAGGCTTATTAGTAAATACAAAAAATGCCAATACATTCACAGGAAAGCAAGGCAAAGAAAGTATTGATAATTTAGCAAAAAACCTATCAAGAATATTGACCATCAAAGAGTCCAAATCTCAAACAGGAACTGACGAGACAGTTAAAATTAAAGATTTAATTTTTGCCTCAACCGGAGTTATAGGTGAAGAATTTCCTGTTGAAAATATAAAAGAAAGTCTTTCAGATTTAGTGGACAGATTAAGAGTAGAACATAATAAAATGTATTGGATTAAAATTGCGTCAGCTATTATGACTACAGACACGAAGCCAAAAGTAGCTTATGAAGAGATATTAGTTGGTGATGAATTAGTTAAAATTTGTGGAGTTGCCAAAGGATCAGGAATGATAGCGCCTAATCTAGCTACAATGTTATCATTTATTTTTACCAACGCAGATATTAATTCAAATTTACTTAAAACACTTTTAAAAAGAGCAGTTGCTAACTCTTTCAATGCGATTACTGTCGATAGCGATCAGTCAACTAATGATATGGTCTCAATTTTTTCAACTAAAGCAATAAAAATTGGACAAAATTTATCTTTAAATGATCAAGCTGTCCAAAAGTTTGAAGTTGCTTTAAAAAAATTATGTTTAAACCTAGCCAAACAAATAATTGTTGATGGTGAGGGAGCTAAAAAATTTATAACTATTAATGTAATTAACGCTAAATCTTTAGGTAGCGCAAAGAATATTGCTTTTTCAATTGCTAATTCACCATTAGTCAAAACCGCCGTTGCTGGAGAAGATCCTAATTGGGGAAGAATTGTTATGGGCATTGGAAAGTCTGGAGAAATAGTAGATCAAAAAAAATTAAAAATAAAAATAGGGAACATTATTGTAGCAGAAAATGGTAAAATTTCTGAAAATTATGATGAAAAAAAATTAAAAGAATATATGGAGTGGAATTCTATTGAAATAGAAATTAACCTGAAACTCGGTAGTGATGCTTTTAAATGTTATACATGTGATTTCACTCATGATTATATTGATATTAACGCTGATTATAGAAACTAAGTAATGATTAAATACAATCTTAAGTGCGATAACGAGCATGAATTTGAAAGCTGGTTCTCAGACTCCAATGAATTTGACAATTTAAAGAAAAAAAAATTACTAGAATGTATTTTTTGTTCTTCAAAAAAAATTAATAAATCAATCATGGCGCCAATGGTGTCAGGAACAAGAGAAAATATTAATGAAACAGAAGAATTAAATAAAAATTTACTAAATGAGAAAGACAAATTATTAAAATTAAGAAAATTTGTTGAAGATAACTTTGAATACGTAGAGAAAAACTTTAGTCAGAAGGTAAGAGAAATTTATTACGATAAAAAAAATAAAAAAGCAATTTACGGGACCACAACAGCTGAAGAAAGAGAAGAATTAGAAGAAGAAGGCATTGATCTTCTGTCAGTTCCATGGGTGAGAAAAAATAATTAGTTTTTTGAACTACTTACAATATAGTTTACAGACAGATCATCAGATTTTTTCCACTTACTCAAAATTGGATTAAACTCAAGACCACTTATGTCTAATGTATGAAATTTTTCATCATTAAGAATTTTCTCAAGCTCTTCAGGTTTTAAAAATTTATTCCAATCATGAGTTCCAATTGGAAGCCATCTAAGAACATACTCAGCGCCAATAATTGCCTTTAGATAAGACATTAAAGATCTATTTAAAGTTGCAGTAAACATAATGCCATCTTTTTTTAATAAATCATAACATGATTTAATATAAAAATTTACGTTATCTACATGCTCAACTATTTCTAGATTTAAAATTACATCAAATTCTTTTACATCTTTCAATTGCTCAGGAGATTTATTCAAATAATTAATTTTTAGTTTACTTTTTTCCGAATGCAACTTTGCTACTTTAATATTTTTTTCTGAGGCGTCGATTCCAGTTACTTCTCCACCTAAACGTGTCATTGGTTCACTAATTAATCCTCCGCCACAACCAATATCTAAAATATTTAATCCATTTAAAAAGTTTGTTTTACTGTTATTGATTTTAAAATGTTGCTTTATCATTTTGGTAATATATTCAATTCTTATAGGGTTAAACATATGTAAAGGTTTAAATTTTCCATTAACATCCCACCATTCGTCAGCTAATCTTGAAAACTTTTGAATTTCTTCTTTATTTATAGTACTAGTCATTCTGTAATTTTTTAATTTAAATACATTAAAATCTTTTATTGTTATATTACATTCTTTAAATGGCTAAAAAAGTATTAAAATTTGGTGGAACATCTGTTGGAACAATTGAGAGAATCCAGCATGTGGCAAAAATTGTTCAAAAAGAACATGTAGCAGGTAATCAAATTATTGTGGTAGTTTCAGCTATGTCTGGGAAAACCAACGAACTAATCAATCTTTCAAAAGATATTTCAGGTGAATTCAGCAAAAGAGAGTTAGATGTACTTTTATCAACTGGTGAGCAGGCAACCTGTGCTTTGTTAGCAGGTGCTTTAATAGAATTAAAAATTAAGTCTAAGTCATGGTTGAATTGGCAAATACCAATATTAACTGAGGGCGAACATGCGAATGCCAGAATTATAAACATGAATGTGAAAAAAATTAATGATTATTTAAACGATAAAGGTGTAGCAGTAATTCCTGGTTTCCAAGGTGTTTCAAAAATTGGAGATGTTACCACAATAGGAAGGGGAGGCTCTGACGCAACTGCAGTAGCGGTGGCAAAAATATTTGAAGCAGATTTATGCGAAATTTACACCGATGTTGATGGCGTGTACTCTACAGATCCCAACAAAATACCAGTTGCAAAAAAAATTGATAAAATTTCATATGATGAAATGCTCGAACTGTCTTCTTTGGGTGCTAAAGTAATGCAATCATCGGCAGTTCAAACTGCAATGATGTATGGTATTCCGCTTGAAGTTAGATCCACTTTCACAGACAGACAAGGAACAAAAATTTTTGACCAAGAGAATATCGATTATACAAAAAGCGTTACTGGAGTAGCTTATTCAAAAGATGATGCTAAAATTACTTTAATAGGTGTAGAAGATCAACCTGGTGTTGCAGCAAATATTTTTGAACCTTTAAGCAAAGCACAAATCAACATAGATATGGTAATTCAAAATATTTCTTCAGATCAAAAAACTACCGATATTACATTTACTATCAAAAGAGATGATGTTTTTAAAACTACAGATATCCTTAAAAACAATAAACATATTAATTATAAAAATATTATTCATAACGATAAAGTTGCGAAGGTATCAATAGTAGGAGCAGGCATGGTTTCAACACCAGGTATTACTTATAGAATGTTTAGAGGGCTATCAGAAGAAAAAATAAATATTTTAGCTATCTCCACATCAGAAATAAAACTTTCAGTAATTATTGAAGAAGAAAATACTTTAAATGCAATCAAAAAATTACATACAATTTTTGACTTAGATTAAAATGGAAGTTAGACCTTATAGAAAAATTAATAGACGAAAAACCAAAGAAATAAAAGTTGGAAAAGTTGCTGTTGGTGGCAATTCTCAAATAAGTGTTCAGTCAATGACGAATACTTTAACTACTGATATAAAAGCAACTATTAATCAAATTAATGCACTGCAAGAAGCGGGAGCAGATATTGTAAGGGTTTCATGTCCTGACGAAGAGTCGACTAAAGCGTTAAAAAATATAATTAAAGAGGTCAAAGTTCCGATTGTTGCTGATATTCATTTTCACTATAAGAGAGCAATAGAAGCAGCAGAAATGGGCGCTAGTTGCCTTAGAATCAATCCTGGTAACATAGGAACAAACGAAAGGATTCTTGAAGTTGTGAAAGCAGCTAAAAATAACAACTGCTCAATTCGTATTGGAGTAAATGCAGGATCATTAGAAAAAAATTTATTAGAAAAATACAAGGAACCTTGCCCAGAAGCACTTGTTGAAAGCGCACAATATAATATTAAACTTCTTGAGGATAATGACTTTTTTAATTTTAAGATAAGTGTAAAGTCTTCAGATATTTTTTTAACTGTAAAAGCTTACGAAAAATTATCTGAAATCTGTGACTACCCATTACATCTTGGTATTACAGAAGCTGGAGGATTATTGACTGGAAGCATCAAATCCTCAATTGGAATTGGTCAACTTTTAATGAACGGGATTGGCGATACTATACGAGTTTCATTATCATCAGATCCTGTTGATGAAGTAAAAGCAGGATATGAAATTCTTAAGTCAATAGGAATTCGGTCTAGAGGAGTAAATATAATTTCTTGTCCATCTTGCGCAAGGCAGGCATTTCCTGTTATCGAAACAGTAAAAGAGTTAGAAAAAAAACTGGCTCATATAAAAAAACCTATAAATCTCTCAATAATTGGCTGCGTAGTAAATGGACCAGGCGAAGCAGCACAAACAGACATTGGTTTAACCGGAGGTGGGCAAGATAGCAATCTTCTATACCTTTCTGGGATACCTCACACTAAAGTTCCAAGCTCAAAAATTATTGATAGAGTTGTTGAATTAGTAGAAGAAAAAATTAAAGAACAAAATTAATTTATGGTTCCTATAAAAAAAGTAAAAGATATTATTTCTCATCATGATATTCTTGAAAAAGAGCTATCTTCTGGAAATATAGATCCTAAATTATTTGCAAAAAAATCTAAAGAATATTCTCGACTTGGAAGAATTATTTTAACAGCAAGAAAATTTGTAAGTTTTGATAATGAAAAAAAAGACCTTGAAAACATGGTGCAAGATAAAAAGAATGATCAAGAAATGATCGATTTAGCTCAAAAAGATTTAAATGAATTATTAGTATCAAAAGAAAAATATGAAAGTGAGCTAAAACTATTTTTATTACCTAAGGATGACGATGATGACAAAAACGCCATTGTAGAAATAAGAGCTGGAACTGGAGGATTAGAAGCCTCTCTTTTTTGCTCTGATTTATTTAAAATGTACGAAAAGGTTTGTTCGAAAAAAAAATGGCAACTTGAGATAATTAACATTTCCAAAAGTGAAGCAGGTGGTTTTAAAGAGGTAATTTTTTCTGTAAATGGTAATGACATATACTCATATTTAAAATATGAGTCAGGCGTTCACCGTGTTCAGAGAATTCCAGAAACAGAAACTCAAGGAAGAGTTCATACATCCGCAGCAACAGTAGCCGTACTTCCAGAAGCAGAAGAAGTAGATATTCAAATTAAAGAGTCGGATTTAAGAATAGATGTTTTTAGAGCTGGAGGTCCTGGAGGTCAATCGGTTAACACTACAGACAGCGCGGTAAGAATAACACATATACCTACAGGTGCGGTTGTGAGCCAACAAGATGAAAAATCTCAACATAAAAATAAAGCAAAAGCTTTAAAAATTTTACGCTCAAGAGTTTATGAGGCAGAAAAAAGAAAAAAAGATCAAGAGAGATCGAGCAATCGAAGAAGTCAAATTGGAACTGGCGATAGATCAGAAAGAATTAGAACATATAATTTTCCTCAAGGAAGAGTAACGGACCATAGAATTAACTTAACGTTGCATAAGTTAGAGGAGTTTTTAAGTGGAGAAATTCATGAAGAAATGAATCAAGAGTTACGTTTGAAAGAACAAACTTTAAAATTAGAAAACTTAAATTCATGAATGCTTTAGATCTAATCAATTATGGAACAAAAGAACTTAGACAAAAAAATATAACCACCTCTAAATTAGACTCTGAACTTTTACTTTCAAAAGTTTTAAATAAAAATAGGGAAGAAATTTTAATTAATTTAGATCAAGAAATTTGCCAAAAATATCTTTTGATTTATAAAAAACTTATACTCAGAAGATCTCAGAATGAACCTGTGGCTTATATTTTGAAAGAAAAAGAATTTTGGAGCAAAAACTTTTTTGTAAGTTATGACACCTTAATACCAAGGCCCGAAACTGAATTAATGGTAGAAAAATTAGTAAAAATTTTTAATAAAAAAAACATTTCAATTTTAGATATAGGAACCGGTAGTGGCTGTATACTTATTAGTTTATTGAGTGAGTTAAAAAACTCCAAGGGAGTAGGAATTGATATTTCTAAAAAAGCTTTAATTGTTGCAAAAAAAAATTTAGAGAGACACAAAATGCAGAATAAAATTAAGTTTTTAAATAGGTCGTTAGATAGTGAGTTTGATCAAAAATTTGATCTTATTGTGTCCAATCCTCCTTATATTAGAAGTCAGGAAATTCAAAGATTAGCAGAAGATATTAAGAAATATGAACCCAGAATAGCACTAGACGGAGGGAATGACGGACTTGACCTTATTAAAAAAGTTATCTACAAAGCAAAATATACCTTAAGAGTTAAAGGTATGCTCGCCTTAGAAATAGGAAATGAGCAATATAAAAAAGTTTCAGAAATATTACTAAAAAACAATTATAAGATTGAGCACATAATAAAAGATTATAGAAATAACATTAGAAGTATAATCTCAACGCACGAAGGTACACAATATGATTAATAATAGAAGAAGAAGTTTTAGACCAAGGTCTCAAAAAAGCAATTTCAGGAGAAGAACCGGTTCAGTGAATTCCAACAGCTCTAACGGCATGAGTAATAATGGTAACATGAATTTTAATAGAAATGGATCAATGAATAATGTTCACAACGTTGAAAAAACAATGTTAAAATTTCAACAGCTCGCAAAAGATGCTCAAAGCAACGGGGATCCAGTATTGGCTCAAAATTATCTACAACATGCGGACCATTATTTGCGAAGATATAATGAATTGAATGAAAGAAAAGAAAATACTTTAGAAAAAACTAAAACTGAAGAAAAGTCTATAGCTCAAGAAAATATCACAGATAAAGATGAGCTTTCAAAAACAGCAAATTAAATAAATTTTATCTTAGAGCAGATAATTTTAAATCAATTTTAATTCTTTCTAATTCAAATTTTTCTCTAGGTGCACCTTTTAATATTTTACCAGATGGTAATTTTAATCTTTGAGAATTAGTTTTTTTACCATTCACAACTACTTCGTAATGTAAATGTGGGCCGGTTGACATTCCTGTGGAGCCTACATAACCAATTATTTGCCCTTGTCTAACTTTTCTTCCTTCTTTAATTCCTTTTGCAAATGATTTCATGTGAGCATAAATAGTTTCATAAGTAGAATTGTGTTTTATTTTAACACAATTACCTCCACCTCCACACCATCTAGCTCTTGTAACAGTTCCTGATCCAGATGCCATGATAGGCGTACCACTTGGCGCAGCAAAGTCAGTTCCTCTGTGCATTTTGTTATAACCTAAAATAGGATGTTTTCTCATTCCATACGAGGAAGATAAACGTGCACCATTAATTGGAGTCTTCATTAAAGATTTTGTAATACTTTTTCCTTTAATATTATAATACTCTTCAATTTTTTTATCTTTAAAATTATAAAGGTTTATTTCCTCTCCATTAACGAACATTGAAGCATAAATAATCTTACCAGTATCTCTTACTTTATTATTATCATCTTCAAATTTTTCATAAAGAATTTCAAACCAATCCCCCTTTCTTATATCTCTTTGAAAATCTACTTCAAAACCATAAATTCTGGCAAATTCTACGATAATATTTGGCTCAACACCTACGGCTACAGCAGAACTATATAAATTATTTTTTATGATATTTCTAACAACAACTTCTTTTTTATAAAGCTGTAAAATATTTTCTTTAACTAAAAAATTATTTTGAATACTTCTAATTTCTATGCTGCTCGTGTTGCTTATTGGGTATATAAGATTTACAACAGTATTAGAGCTATCTTTCAATTTTTTATAAATTAAAGAAAGTTTTCTACCAGAATAAATATTTGAATATTTTTTTTCTTTTAATTTTGTTACAATTTTTTTTATATCTCTATCTCTTATATTAAATTTTTTAAGTATTTTTTCTATAGAGTCATTATTTTTGATCAAATAACTTACTTCCTCATAAGGACTATTGATTTTAGAAATAAAATAATTTGTTAAATTTGAAAACTCATTTGAATTAGTAACTTGCTCTAAATTACTTCTATTATTTTTATTTTTTGAATTAATTAAATTAGATGTAACAAAAAAAAGTATAGAAAAAAAAACTATAAAACTTAGGACAATAAAAGGATTAAAACTTAAAATTCTCAGTTTATTAATTTTTATAGCGGACAAAAAAGTAATGTTTTTTTTATAAAAACTATTAATAAATTGAATTATCGTCATAGTTGTTTTTTACAAAAATAATCTGAACATTGCAACGCGAGAAGGCCAAGAAAGCCTTATTTTGCGAGGTATTTTTGCTAATATACGCCTTGACTTATAATAGAATTGCACTAAAACCAGCGCTCACCTCTACGAAATTAAATTTTAACGTAGCTAGAGGTGTGTAGATTTTAAGAATAAAATCTTAGCTTTTTTAAATTGTAAATTTTTAAGAAGAGAAGTGTGGACGGCTAGGTTAATTAAGAA
>MDSY01015616.1_pt1 | contig 10473 bp, 10 predicted proteins | sample 811131 | NCBI WGS metagenome assembly MDSY01 (sample SAMN05326643, study PRJNA326480) | marine metagenome | isolation source: seawater | place: Atlantic Ocean: South West | collected 2010
CCAAAAGCACCACCCATTCCAGCACTTCTAGCGGTAGAAAATGAATTATGAAAACTAGCTCGCAGAATATCCTCTTCATTTTGTCCGTAAGTGAGGACGCTGCTTAGTAGTGCGATCAAAAGAAGAATGCGAGTCATATTTAAATTTATTAGTGTGTGCTATTTATTATCTTCTGCCTCCGCTTCTTCCAGAAGAACTCCCTCTTGAAGATGATCTATTAGAATTGCTCCCTGCACTTCTCCCGCGGCTTGAAGAACTAGAGCTTCTTGTCGAAGATCCTGAGTTACTTCTAGATTTACCAACATTGTATGAACTTGAGCCCCTGTTATTAGAATCAGAGCTTTTAGTGCTACTTCCTCTAGGGGATTTATTTCTGTTTACGCCACTTTGACTAGAGTTTACACTTCCTCTTGAATTCCCTAAATTAGGTTTGGTTGAGGAGCTTTTATTTGGTCTCGTTCTTGTTCTCGGAGAATTTGTTCTATTAGACGTGTTTGCTCCAGGTCTAGCAGAACTATTCGCGTTTACCCTTTCTGTGTTTACTCCTGTTGGATTAGATAGGGTAGGTCGAGTTGTATTAACTTTTTCTGTATCTCCATTCGAAATATCTCGGGGTTTTAAACTAACGTTTCTTTCTGTAGACTTTTCTAAAGTCAAAGGCTTCACTCCATTTTGATTATTTGAACCAGCTAATTTCCCTCCTGTATTCAAAACTCCATTATTTCCGTATGAGCTATTTGAAGACGACACAGAACTTAAAGAACTTCTTCTTCCGTAAACGAAATTCGTGTTAGACAGTCCAGCTCCTAAATCATAATAGCCATTGTATCCACCAAATCCATTAGAATTACAGTAGCCTGAACCCCATCCGTTACTATAAGGATTTCCCCAATAATTCCATCCGTTATTGTAAGAATTTCCATAATAATTCCATCCGTTATTGTAAGGATTTCCCCAGCCATTATTATAGGAATTCCATCCATAGTATGGGGTTCCCCAAGAATTCCATGGGTTGTAGTTATACCCCCAATAATTAGGTCTATTCCAGTGGTTGTAATTTGAGTTCCCAAAGCCTATGTAAATTGAATTACTCATAAACGGGTCATAGTAAGAATTGAAATTGGAGTAATTATTAGAATAGGGTTGATAGCTATTACCGATGCCTGAGTTACCGTAATAATTATTTGTTACATAGCTCCCTTGTGTATTATAGTCGTCCTCATAATAATCATCTTCATATACACTCTCTTTAGAATAAGTGGTCCCTTCAGGCTCCTCTGAATAATACTCATCCTCCGTATCTCCTTCGGTATATAAGTCTGCAGTTTCTGTGTATTGTTCATTACCCGCGTCCGATTTAAGCCAGTAAACTTCGTCATCTTCATAAGCACTTGTGTTGCTTATGTTTTGAGTTTGACAAGACATCAGTATTAATGTTAAAAGTAAGGAGAGAAGTACAATTGGATTTTTCATGTTTCTAAAGTTACATTTGTCTAGCGAGCGGTGCAAAAAAAATAATGAATCATTTGAATTTGCTACATTTGCGTACTGGTCCTAAGACAACAATTATACCAAAAAAAAGATGGCGAAAAAACTTACTTCAAGGGCAGAGGATTATTCTGCATGGTACAATGAGATAGTAGCGGGAGCAGATCTTGCTGAACACTCAGCAGTGAGAGGGTGTATGGTGATAAAACCATATGGATTTGCTATTTGGGAAAAAATGAGAGACCAATTGGATAAAATGTTCAAAGAAACAGGGCACCAAAATGCATACTTCCCAATCTTCGTACCTAAAAGTTTATTTGAAGCTGAAGAGAAGAATGCGGAGGGTTTTGCCAAGGAATGCGCTGTAGTAACTCATTATAGATTGAAAACAGACCCAGATGATTCTACTAAATTAATTGTAGATCCTAAGGCCAAATTGGAAGAAGAATTGATAGTAAGACCTACTTCAGAGGCGATTATATGGAATACTTACAGAGGCTGGATACAATCTTATAGAGATCTTCCGATACTCATTAACCAATGGGCCAATGTGGTTAGGTGGGAGATGAGAACAAGACTTTTTTTGAGAACAACAGAGTTTCTTTGGCAGGAAGGGCACACTGCTCATGCCACGAAGCCGGAGGCGCTTGAAGAGTCTGAGAAAATGGTAAATGTTTACTCAGAGTTTGCTCAAAATTGGATGGCTATGCCTGTTATTATGGGGAGTAAATCAGAATCAGAGAGGTTTGCTGGAGCAGAAGAGACCTATACTATAGAAGCCTTAATGCAAGATGGGAAGGCACTTCAAGCAGGAACGTCACATTTCTTAGGTCAAAACTTTGCTAAGGCCTTTGATGTTCAATATACTACCAGAGAGGGAAAGAAGGAATTGGTATGGGCTACTTCATGGGGTGTCAGTACTCGTTTAATGGGAGCGCTTATAATGACTCATTCTGATGATTTAGGTTTAGTTCTGCCTCCTAGGTTAGCTCCTATACAAGTGGTAATAGTACCTATATATAAAGGGGAGGATCAGTTAGATAAAATCAGGGAACACATTACACCATTGATGGAGAGTTTAAAGTCTAAAGGGGTTTCAGTTAAATTTGACGATGATGATACTAGAAAACCAGGGTGGAAGTTTGCTGAACATGAGTTAAAAGGTGTGCCTTTAAGGGTAGCTGTTGGCAACAGAGATTTAGAAAACGGAACTCTTGAATTAGCCAGAAGAGATTTAAATACAAAGGAATCTATAGCGTTCGCAGATTCTGCTGATATTATTTCTGTAAGACTGGAGGAAATCCAAGAATCTCTCTTTGATAGAGCTATAGAATTCCGTAAGGAGAATGTTACTGAAGTGGAAACATTTGCAGAATTCAAAGACGTTTTAGAAAAGAAAGGTGGATTTATTTTAACCCATTGGGATGGGACAGGAGAAACAGAGAGAGCTATTAAGAAGGAAACCAATGCCACTATACGGTGTATTCCTTTCGCTGAAAAACCTTCTGCTGGAAAATGTGTATACTCTGGTGGAGAAAGTAACCAAAGAGTAATGTTTGCTAAAGCTTATTAAAATGAAAAAGGAACAAAGTCCGAAGCAGTTAATTCTGGAAATGCTAAAAGATAAGGCAAGTTTAAAACAAGATATATTTCAGAACACTACTGAGAATTTTAATCAGCTAAAAGCAGTACTTATTGGTATTATAGCTGATGTAAGAGATTTATTTGGAGATTCTGATGATAGAGTTCGATTAGAGTACAATGATAAAGGGGATTATGAGGCTCAAATCACTATAGGTGGAGATGTCCTTTGTTTTTATATGCATACCAATGTATTTAAGTTTGAGAGTAACAATAGTCTTTGGAGAACTACCTATTGCGAAGAGGATGAGACCAGAGGGTACGTCGGGGTTATAAATATCTATAATTTTTTATCAGATTCTATAAAGTATAATAGAATGAATGACTCAGGCTATTTAATCGCACGAATCTTTGTGAATAAGGAAGGTCATTTCTTTGTTCAAGGAAAACGTCAGCTGGGTTTTCTTTACAATGATTTCGCAAATGCAACGCTAAATAAAGAAGGCTTGAAAGAAATAGTGCAATCGGCTATTATGTATACCTTAGATTTCGATTTGTTTACACCCCCATATCAAGATGTTCAAGAAGTTTCTGTTCAAGACATAGGTATCTTAAGCCAGCACTTAAACATAAGGACAGGAAAAAGATTAGGGTATAAATTCCAGTCAGACAGCGATTCAATAGAATAATTAAGACTTTTTTAATTCAGAACCGAAAAAGCTCATTATATTTGCACTCCAATTTTAAAATTGGCCCGTTCGTCTAGGGGTTAGGACGCCAGGTTTTCATCCTGGTAGCAGGGGTTCGAATCCCCTACGGGCTACAAGAAAAGGGTAAATCAATACTGAAAGTTAATCAGTTAAGATTTACCCTTTTTTCATGAGACGATTGTCCTTCAGAAATAAGAACAACCCTTAATAATATAAAGAATGGGTTTTATTGTTAATCCACATTCTTTATTGTCACTCTTCTTGAATTAAAAAGAGTAGAAAACTAGTTGGATTTTGGTGTTGTTCTTAATATTCTTAGTATATTTGCAGCCCGAAATTTTTACAGAAGATGGCAAACCATAAGTCTACATTAAGAAGAATTAGATCAGACGAGAAGAAAAAGCTCAGAAACAGATATGCGCACAAGTCTACCAGGACAGCTATCAAAAATTTAAGAGCAAGTGCTGATAAGAAAGAGGCGACAGAGATGTTACCTAAAGTTTCATCTATGCTAGATAAGCTAGCTAAGAAGAATATTATTCACATGAATAAGGCTGCTAACCTTAAATCTGGTTTGGCTGCTCATGTAAGCGCATTATAAGATTAAAAAATTATATATTTGAAGCTCCCAAGGTACTCTTGGGGGCTTTTTTATGCACTATTTTTTGAAAGATTTAAGACTAAATAAGAGTGTAATAACAGAATGGGCTGAAGAAGACAGGCCTCGAGAAAAATTATTGTTAAAGGGAAAAGCTGCTTTATCTAATGCCGAATTAATAGCCATTCTTATAGGATCTGGAAGCAGGAACGAGACAGCGGTGGATTTATCCAAAAGGATTCTTTCAGAAATAGATGATAATCTACACAATCTAGCACGTCTCTCTTTATCTGACCTTCAGAAATTCAACGGGATAGGTGAAGCTAAGGCTATTTCTATTCATGCAGCTCTTGAGTTAGGCGCTAGAAAAAGAACGGCTGAGGCAGAGAAAAGAAAGAAAATTACCACTAGTTCAGAGGTCAATGAGCTCTTTCAAGAAGAACTGTCCGCCCTGCAATACGAAGAGTTTCATGTTCTACTGCTGAATAAAGCAAATAAAATTTTAAAAAAGCATCTTATCTCTAAAGGAGGAATAAGTAGTTCTATAGCTGATCCGAAGTTGATTTTTGGGGCTGCTCTTAACGCTAAAGCCTCGGCTTTAATTTTAGTACATAACCACCCGAGTGGCAATTTAGAGCCCTCCAAGCAGGACTTAGCCATTACCGCTAAGTTAAAGTCTGCAGGACAAGTATTAGATTTGCCCATATTAGACCACATAATAATAGCAGAAACTGGTTACTACAGTTTTGCTGACGAAGGAACTTTATGAAAACAATACTTACAGTAATAGGCGCAAGGCCGCAGATAATTAAGGCCTCAGCTATCAGCCGAGCTATAAAAGATAGTTTTAGTGGAGAATTAAAAGAGATATTACTTCACACAGGCCAGCATTATGATGTTGCCATGAGCCAGATTTTCATAGATCAGCTAGGAATTCCTGAACCAGATATTAACCTAAATACGGGAAGTGGGTCTCATGGAAAACAAACAGCCTTCATGCTAGAAGGGATAGAGGAGCAGCTAGATATTCATAAGCCAGACGGGTTGTTAGTTTATGGAGACACTAATAGCACACTAGCAGCAGCCCTCGCGGCTTCTAAAATTCATATTCCTGTAATTCATGTAGAAGCTGGTCTAAGGTCTTTTAATAAGTGCATGCCAGAAGAAATAAATAGAATAGGGTGTGATCATGTAAGCACTATGCTCTTTAGTCCTACCAGAACTGGCATGGAAAATCTAGCTAATGAAAACTTTAAACTGAATGCTGCTCCACCTTTTACTATAGACGCTCCTGCGGTTTATCACAGTGGAGATGTGATGTATGATAATAGCCTCTATTTCTCTAAAATATCTGAGAAGAAATCTACGATCCTAGATGATTTAGGATTAGGAGGGAAAGATTTTATTCTTTCGACCATTCACAGGCCGTCTAACACCGATAACAAAGAACGTTTAGAAGGACTTATGGAAACGCTGCTAGAAATAGCAGAAGGAAATAGAACTGCATTAATTCTCCCGATTCACCCTAGAACTAAAGCTAAACTAGAGCAGTTCTTTTCCTGTGAATCCTTAATGAACAGACTAGAAAATAGCGAGTACTTTAGATTCGTTCCGCCATGTGGATTCCTAGATATTATAGCTCTTGAGAAAAACTGCAGCATGGTAATGAGTGATTCTGGTGGCGTACAAAAAGAGGCGTACTTCTTTGGTAAGCCTTGTTTGGTATTCAGACCCCAAACAGAATGGGTAGAAATAATTCACTCTGGATGTGCTAGATTAGTAGATGCAGACACCACTAAAATCAAGGAAGGGTACGAGTACTTCAAGAACAATACAGACCTTGAGTTCCCTGCTTTATTTGGAGATGGAAAAGCCGCTCATTTCATTTGTGAGCAGATGGTAAAACACTTGTAATTTATGATTTGGATTTACTCTCACATAATATCAGAAAGGCTAAAATTCGTCTGTGATTTTATTTTTGGGCGTATCCTTCACGAGGACTACACACTACTTTATGACTCAGCCGAATTCAATGCTATAAATGGCATCAAGCTAAATTACTCCAATGAGTCTTTAGAGGGAGTTCAATTAATTCCAGCGGCTCTCCTTGGAGAGACTGGGATAAGCAGACAGGAATTAAATACTGGGGAATGGGACGGATTACCTATACTTTTCACTAACTATTCAGACCAGATCCCGTTCGATATATTTTCCGCTACGTTCTATCTTATCACTAGGTATGAAGAATACTTGACCGCAGATAGAGATCAGCATGACAGATTTAAATGTGAGGGAAGCATTCTCTCAGTATTAAAATGCTTGGACAGACCGATAATAGATATTTGGTGTGCTAAATTTCAAGAAGTTTTAACGGGTAAAGCAGAGTTATCTCGAACATATAATTTTATTTCTACCATAGATGTAGATAATGCTTACGCGTATAATTTTAAGTCTTTCCCTATCAAGCTCGGAGCTACCATTAAATCAATTTTAGCTGGAGATATAGAGGATTTAAAAACTAGATTTGGCTGTTATTTTAGGCAGCAGAAGGATCCCTATGAAACGTACGATTACATAAACTCCGTTCACTCAGAAGCTGAGGTGGAGAGTATTTTCTTCTTCCTGTTATCAAACAGAAACGAATGGGATAGGAACCTGCCTTTTACGAGTAAACATTTGAGAGCATTGGTTTTAGCGTTGCAACGCCAAAATACTATAGCCATCCACCCAGGATACCAAAGCTACCAGAATGCTGAAACTATACTGGAAGAAAAACTTAGGTTAGAGGACATCATTGAAGGCGCCGTAACTCATAGCAGACAGCATTTCTTGAAATTTAGTTTCCCTGAAACACCTAGGAATTTATTGCGTGCAGGAATAAAGGAAGACTACAGCTTGGGTTATGCGGAGAAAATCGGATTTAGAGGAGGTACGTGCACGCCATTTCAGTTTTTCGATTTAGAGAAGAATGAAACTACGGATCTAGTTTTTCACTCTTCAGCCATAATGGACGCCACTTTAAATCGGTATTTAGGGCTGACACAAAAAGAGGCAGTGGTGAAGAGTGCAGAAGTCATAAAAGAGGTTAAAGCCGTCAGCGGAGAGTTGGTCACCATTTGGCACAATGAAACTTTGAGCGAGCTTCGGGAATGGAAAGGGTGGAGGAATGTCTTTATACAAGTCGTGACTCTGGCTAAATCTTAAGATTTGGATTGGTTAGAAATCATAGCGAACGTAGGTTTATTCATTTGGACAGCATTGAAATTTATGGTGTTTTGTCCTGTGGTGGCATTAAAATTTAGTTTCTTGACAGGCTTTTTAATGAATATAAGTGCTGGGTTTACTGGGGTGTCTTTCTTCTTTTTTCTTAGTGATTATTTTATGGGGAGAGCGCACCAAAAGAGGGTAAGACGATTAATAGACGGAACCTCTAAACCTAAAAAAAGCTTCACTTTGTTGAACAAGTTCTTAGTGAGAGGAAAGAGAAAATTAGGGTTGTTTGGTATAGCTATATTGACACCGATGTTTATTTCAATTCCTTTGGGGTCAATTGTCACAGCTAAATTTTTCACGCATAAAAAGTGGGCGTATCCTTCCTTACTTTTGGCGGTAGTTTTCTGGGCATTAGTGATAGGCGTATTAGCCAGTTTCTACCCAGATTTATTTGAAACTATAATTCCCGAAACCAATGACCCTTAAGTACGAACACATTATATGGGATCTAGACCATACACTATGGGATTTTGACACCAATTCTTCAGAGACTATATTAGAACTTCTTCATGATTTTGATCTTATAGGTGAACCTATAGCGGAGCCAAAGAAGTTTTTAGCAGATTATATTAGAATTAATCGTCTCTGCTGGGATTTATACCAAATGGGAGAGATGGACAAAGCCACTCTCAGGTATACTAGGTTTAAGCAAGCTTTTGAGCTCAATGGCGTTTCTTCAGAATCTAGTAGAGAACTTTCAGATAGATTCTCCGATGAGTATGTAGTAAGATGTCCTAAGAAAAATGCCTTGATAGACGGGGCTGTTGATATTCTAGATTATCTGAAAGCAAAGAATTACAAAATGTGTATCATGACCAATGGCTTTATAGAAGCGCAACACGTTAAGATGCACTTGTCTGGTCTTAATCCATATTTTGACCATGTCTTTATTTCTGAAAATCTGAAAGCCAAAAAACCAAGCCCTAAGGCTTATCACGCGGTGTTAAATGCGCTAAATACAAAAGTAGAAAACTGTATTATGATAGGAGATTCAGCATCGAGTGATATTCAAGGAGCAGTGAATGTAGCCATGGATTCTATTCATTTTTTGCCTGATGGTTCTGAGGAGACAAAAGGGACACATGCCATTAAAGAATTGATGCAGATAAAGGAGATTCTTTAAATCTCATTTAATTTTCGGCAATGATTAATTATGGATTACAGGCTTATAGCTGAGAGATCTTGGGTTAACTTAACTTTCAGGTTATATTTCTCTAGTCAAAAATAGTGGAGAAATTTAAATCGAAAGTCTATCTTTACGAAGCATAAAAAAACCAACGAAATGGGAGAAGAGCAGAAACCTCAAAAGGGAAAAATAAACATTGAACTTTCAGAAGAAATGTCTGACGGTATTTATTCTAATCTAGCAGTAATTACGCATTCTAATTCTGAGTTTGTTGTTGATTTTATTCGGGTAATGCCAGGAGTTCCTAAAGCGAAAGTTAAGTCTAGAATTATCTTAACTCCCCAGCATGCTAAGCGTTTGATGGGAGCATTAAATGAAAATATAAGAAAATTCGAAACTCAAAACGGACCGATTAAAGAAATCAAAGGAATGGATCAATCCATACCAATGAATTTTAGTGGACCACAGGGCGAAGCATAAACGAAGTTAAGTCTCGGTTTAGTTTTGTTTAAAGGACTGTGGTTTGAGCCTTAGATGTTTTTAGTCTAGACTAAATACTCAAATTCTAAGATTAATTATCAATTGAACTTTTTCCTCTATTAATGACCCCTATGATTTTTCCAGTAAACTTCGAATTGTTATAAGGAGTATTTTTCGATTTAGAAAGCATCTCTTCTCTATTAAAAGTCCATTTTTTAGTTGGATCAAAAAGTGTAAAGTTAGCTACCTTACCCTCTTCAAATTGAGGAATAGGTATGCTTAAGATATCTCTAGGAGCTGTAGTGAATTTATCTACTAAATCCTCCAGCGGATAATTCTGTCCTAGTTCAGAATTAGCTGCGCTAAAAGCTGTTTCTAAAGAGCTGATTCCAAATGCCGCTAATGTGAATTCTCTTTTTTTCTCTTCTACATCTTCAGGTTCGTGCCCAGAGCAGATAGCATCTATAGTTCCGTCTTTTAGTCCTTTTATGAGCGCTTTTCTATCTGCTTCTGAACGGAAAGGAGGAAGCACTTTGAATCTAGAGTCGAAATTAGAGACTGCTTCATCAGTAAAACTAAGTTGATGCGCATGAATAGAAGATGTAATGGCTAATCCTTCTTTCTTGGCCGTTCTAAGCATATTCACAGAATTCTCAGTAGAAATCGCTACCACATGGAGTTTTCCTCCAAAGTGTTTCAATAATTGGATGTCTCTAGAAAGTTGAATCTCCTCAGATACGTTAGGAATCCCCTTCATACCTAATAGAGTAGAAGTCTTTCCTTCGTGCATTTGACCATCACTTATTAAGTTAGGGTCATAAGGAAAAGAGTAAACTAATGCCCCTATGGTTTTGCTATATTCCAATGCTTTAGATAGCAGATTGGTATTGTTTAATAATGCAGTATCTTCTGTAAATGCCACGGCACCACTCTGCATCATGTCGTAAAATTCGCTCAGTTGTTTTCCTTTTAAGCCCTGGCTAATAGAGCCTGCGGGAAATATTTCTGTGACGGTTGTGGCGGAATTGTTTTTTAGGAATTGCACTGCAGTGTTATTATCTACCACAGGGTGAGTTGTGGGCATTGAAACCACACCAGTAAAACCACCTTTGGCTGCCGTTTTTAAACCATTAGCTAAGCCTTCTTTGTACTCATGTCCGGGTTCCCTGAAGTTAGCTCGCATATCTAACCATCCGGCACTTATACATAAGTTCTCA
>MDSY01079271.1_pt1 | contig 10473 bp, 7 predicted proteins | sample 811131 | NCBI WGS metagenome assembly MDSY01 (sample SAMN05326643, study PRJNA326480) | marine metagenome | isolation source: seawater | place: Atlantic Ocean: South West | collected 2010
CAATATGCCGCACAAGCCTGCGTAGCATCTAAAGTCTTTAAAGAAGCCGATGATGACGGTAAAGGTGATTTAGACTTCGAGGAACTCAGAAAACTCGTCAAAAACTGTTTCGCGAAAACTTACGGAAGTGATCACGAAGATAACAATAGTATAGATAGTAATGACACTGACTCATTCTCTCACGATGATGTCACTGCGATGACATACTACTTAATGCGCGCAGCTGATCCAAAACTCAAAGAACGTATTCTATACAAAACAGAGAAAACGCTAGACGAATTAAAAGAATCAGTAATCACATTACACGAATGGCAGGAATTGTGCGTTGCAGGTGTTTTAGAACGCAAGAAAATGCAAAAAATAATAAATCTTAATCCATTTGTTCAAGATATAAAACAAACTATTGATAAACAAAGAAAAGATGAAAAAGTTAAAATACAAGAACGTGTAAAAAACTTATTTTATAAAAAGTAACTATAAAAAAGGTTAAATATTTTTTTCATTTTTATATACAAAGTTCATTTTGTGTATAAAAACGTTAGATTTTTCATTCTTTTTATTCAAGGACACTCGAGTCCAAATCGCAACATTTATATTCATACCTATACCTATCATCAGTCGTATTTTTTGCCAATTTAAATCTCGATAAATACTCATTATTGTTACATTTAACATTATGAGAAGTTAAATCAGTAGATTTTCTTGATAGGTCAGCCCATTCGGTATTCGTATCACGACAAGTATCCGATTTTTTATTTCCGCAACTATAAGAATAATTTGTACCACTACCCTTACACGCTTTGTGACCATAATCAAGATGTGTAATAGGCCTACCCTCACAATCGACATCGTGTTGGACTAAATATCTAGCATCTCCACCATTATCACCTTTACAGTCAGTCTGTGTAAATTTACTAGGTTTAGCACCCGTATCTTTGAGACACTTATATTTAAACTCAATTTTACTATTTTTATCAGGTTCGGTCAATTGCCATTGATTAAAAACACCGCCATTTAATTCGTGACATTTCATTTTGTGTCGATCCCAATATATAGAGTTACCCCCTCCCCAATCGTTAGGACCCGTACTTCTTTCTTCAATATTAGATGGCACTACAGATGGTTCTTCGACAGCTGCTGGTGCTGGTGTATCTTCGTCGGAATCAGCACCGGCTTCGATATCAGTGTCAGGGATATCTACGGGTAAATCTGCAGATACTTTATCGAGTATATCCTCAGATTGTTCCAAAGTACCTGGCGTAGGTTCTTGTTTTTTATCTCCCGAACCCGACATACTCACAATTGACGACATACACAAACAACATATACATACACCACCAAGCATCATCATCATTTTTTTCTGTTTAGCAGCGTTATTAACAGCCTGATTTATAGAGGCATTCATGTTATATTATATAAATATTTTATATTTATCAATTTAAAAAATGTAGTTTTTTAAATTGATAAGTTATCGACGCCCAATTCGCGTAGCTGACACCCTCCCAAAAGGGGCATTTACCTCACGCGAATCATGATCCATTGTATTATTAGTACCGTTATTACCATGGGTATTTCGAGATTGTAAAGATACACTCATTGGATTATCTGTATCAAAAATTAAAGATTCGAGCATACCACGTGGTTGAATAAGAGCTGGTCTAGAAACACGTTCAAAACGAGAAACATTTGCGCGCAAAAGCTCCCTTTTCTGTTCAACTAATTCATGGCGTAAAGCCTCATTATCCTCTAATAAAGAATAATACTCGTTTGTTAGGTTAATTAAATATGTATCTCTAGAAGTATCACCCGTTAAATAAAGTTTTTTTAAATTATCACATATCTCTAAATATACACCTTCTGGTAAATTATCTTTATTCTCATCTACAAGTGACATGGTTTTACGTATAGGATCACTTGTTAAACTCATTACCTTTATATATTAAAACATTCTATTTTTTAATTAGCTTATTAAACGTATCTGTTCCAACTCTTAAGAATACAAAATATTTTGCAAATTTAAAAATACTACGAAAACCTCTTTTAATACGTTGTCTAGAATTAATTTTTCTTATCTCTTTTAAATTGTCACATATTTCAAGATAATCACCTTCGCAAATATTTTCTTGATTTTCATCAATTATAGCTAAAACACGGCGTAAGTGTTTATCCATATATCAATACTTCACATTATTATCTTCTTCGGCTATATCTGCCCATGATTTTGAATTTGTATTATCAGAATTAACATTACTATTTTCTTCTTCTATACACTCAGATACCGAACCATTTTCTTCTTCCTCTATCGCACGACGTAAGCGTTCCTCTAGTGTAATTCCATCAACGGACACACCATTAAATTCTTCATCGGGTAATTCAGTATCAAAAACATCGCCGTGAGAATTACATAACTCACATGGTTCGTCAGGAGTTTCACCGGGTTTGTGATTATGTACCGGTGGTACAACTTTCTGTTTAACTGAAACCTTTCTTTTTCGACCATCGGGTTTATCCGGTGGAGATTTATCGGTATCATCTGGTAATGAACCATTTTTAGACGCAGATTTCATTTGTATATTTGCATGTTGCTGACACGTATCATATCCCTCTATACAAAACTTTCTACACTGCTCACCTTTTTTCGTAAGACATTTACACCGAACACGTTCAACCAAATCAGGTTTCGTTTTCTTAACCTTTGGTTTCTTAAGAGACTCAATTTCTTCAACTAACACTTTATTCATTCCCATTAACGAATCAATCTTTTCATGAAGAGATTGATTTTGTTCAATAGATGCATTTATAACCACATTCACTTTACCACGAAGATATGTATTTTCATTAATAATATTATCCATCTTATCCTCCATTATTTTCATCTTCTGAGTAAATGTAGAAATTAAATCTTCCATACACTGATTTGTTTGTTTAATGACTCGAGTCACCATATTTTCGTTCATTTGTCTGGACATTTTTACTTAGTATTTACTATTTCTTATTTTTTTAAATAATACAAAATAACTTAGGTTAAGCATAATCAACACATTCTACACTAAGTGTATTATTAGGTTTAAGAAGTAACTCTTCTGTATGATCAAATCTTTTAGCTTGAAAATGAGTAAAAATTTTTCCCCCATGATAACGTAAATAAACCTTACCCTCAAAATTATCGTAAGTATATACAAAATATTGATCTTTCTTACCAAATTCATTCTCAATAGGTTCGTTCGTTTTTTCTATTTTAAATACACTCGCATCAGATTTTGAAACCCATTTTGTTAAATAAGAATTAGTGTGCGGAAACAAAGCACTGGGTTTCATCTTGTCTTGTTTAAAAATTTGAAGATACCCCGAACCCCTTTTTATATAAAAAAAACCATTATTACTTTTACATAATACAGGCTCTTTTTTAACACCTTTTGATGGAGCAGAAGCAGAATGTTCAGGTTTTGGTGTATATTCTTTCATAATATCACCCAACGTCGCATTACCACACGGGATTTGTTTATCATCAATTTCCGGGTTTCCAGTCGTATCTACGTCAGGGTTAGCGGTGTCAGTCCATTTCGCTTCTACACTTGGATTCCAAGAAATTGCAGCTTTCTTTTGAATTGGTCTTAATTCGTTACGAGTACCCGAATATCTATAAATTATAGAACCATCCCTCTGTACTTTGGAGTGTTTAAACAGACCATAAGGGTACCTCAATTTTCGTGTATAAAATATATCGTCACTATTACATTTAACCACATCACCTTCTTTTCTATTAATAAAATCAAACATCTTCAAATCCATACCCGTTTTAGCATCAATCGCAACTAAAGTTCCATTGTCGGTTAATAACAATATAGCTCCATACGGAGACGTCTTTTTTGCAACGAATCGTGTTTTTATGTTACTACTATTATCCCCTTTATTAATAACAACATCGGGATCATTATTCCAAGACCTATGAAATCTAAGTTCCGCTTTATTATATTCATTTAAAACAAAGGAATACGTTTTTGCACCGGTCGTATTAGGGAGACGCATTCTTCTATTTACTTCTTCTGGTTTCTCATTAAAACCTTTACACGTTCTTTCGGGATTTTTCGACTCATATATAGTAGTTCCTTTCTCTTCATCAAAAAAAATCCAATACTCACAATTAGGTGAGTAATGTGTGCCTTGATATTTTAATGTTTGATGTACATGTGTTTTTACATTAGTATTCGCAATTGGACTTCCACCAATTAACTTAAAGGCTGCCATATCATAATCCGATGCGGTTGCAAAATCAGGGTCGATAAAATACGGATCTTCCGAACCCAACAATTTATCTCCGGAACCAGTCAGTTTAGTATCGTTAGAACCATACATACCCGAAATTAATTTACCACTTTTACTATACAAAAATGTATCACGTTTAGTTATTTTTGTTTTGAAGTCGTATGGTGATTTTACATTTTCCTCTAACTTTTCCTTTATGATAAATTCATTCTCTTTTTCTAAACTCAAATATTTAGCACCATCACTCATATCAGTTTTCAAAAAACTATAATTACTCCCCTCCTTTTTCACTAAATGAAACCATTGACCAGGGATAGTATTGAAGGTATAATATACTTTGGGAAAAACAACATAAGTCTTAAATGAACTAATATATTTTTTCTGTACAGGAGTTTTTAGAAAAACCATCAATCCTTTAGCTCCTTTACAACTCCAATGCCAATCATCTTTCTTCGAATCCCAACAAACATCCGATAGTCTCGTTGTTTTATCATCACTTTTTATTGTTTTTCCCGTCAAGGGTATTTTAAAAATAGCCTCTTCAACAGAAATATCCACCTTCCATGGATATTCTTTATACGCCTTCTTTTTTATCTCATAAAATGTCATATCTTTATCTACCTTAAACGATTTATATCTAACAAGGTAAATACTACCATCGGGGTCTTCCCATGTTTGTGTTTTTTGTTTCCACTTTGTTACACCCCCACCACCTTTACCTTGTTCTGCCATTGAATCATCTTGAAACCAAACTTTCATTTCATCAGGTATCTTAGAAGTCGGAGGTGGAGGAGGCGGAGGTGGAGGAGGTGGAGGAGGTGGTGGAGGAGGTGGTGGAGGTGGTGGTGGAGGTGAATCAGGTGGTGGCGGAGGTGGTGGTATTTCCTTAGGATATAAACGTTCTTTCTCAATATACTGTTTCCAATACGTACCAGCGTAACCTTTATCATTATTAAGACGATTCCATTCACGATCGGATTTAGGGGTTACATCCTTTACACATGTATCTGTTTTCCAGGGTTCTGCAAAACAATCGGCATTTTTTGATGCATCGTGTGTATGATATATATGGCAATCGAATGTATTATCGAAATTTTCAGATAACTTAAAACCCGAACAGTTATCTTGTTCGATACAAAGTTTATCACATTCCTGTGGATGTTTTAATTTAGTCACCTTTTTAACTTTAAAACCACTTTTATCTTCATCTATATTCAAAATCTTTGGACTAGACATTTCGGTTATAAAATTATAAAAAAATGGCTTTTCTTCTTCCTCTACCTCCTCTTCCTCTTCCTCTTCCTCTTCCTCTTCCTCTTCTTCTTCCTCTTCCTCTTCCTCTTCCTCTACCACCACTTCCTCTTCCTTTCCATCTTTCTTTTCACTCTTTAATGGAGGTGAAGGTGCAGTTGAAGGTGCAAATTCAACTTGTTCATCTTCTCCCCCCTGTTGTTTATCAATCAAGGTTTTTAAATTTTTAAGTTTGCCCTTCTTTTTTAAAATTAATAACACTGCGGTAATTATAATAAATATGAAAAGAACGAGCACTAATGCTACGATCATATTTATTATAACAATTTATTTTATTTTTAATCAACTATACGTGACGTGGTAAATCTGTTCTAGCCGAATACACTTGAGGTTCGGCAAATTTCCTAGACTCACTAAGTGGATAAGATGATGCAATCATGTTATGAAATCCATCTGATTTTACTTGAGATCCAAAAGCGGCAGATGTTTCAGGAATATAATCCGAAGTACTACCTCTATGTATTATCATATGGTATTTATATGTACCATCATTTTGCCTCTTATACATATACACAAAACCTTCACGGATATCACCTTTAGTTTCTTCATAAGGTACGTGTTCTATCGAAGACCGACCATCTTTAAAAGTCTCCACCATCGCTTTTTTATCACTATCTCCAGATAGTACTTTATATGTTACTCTCCCCCCGGGCGCACCTATCAATAAATATTTATTATCATTGTGAGAAGCCATAGAATACCCAAAAAATTCTTGTGCGGGAAGTGATGAACCCGGACTATACTCATAACTATTATATTTCCCCTGTAATACCTGCTTTTCATCCCATCCATTATTTGATTTTTTATAAATATATACCTTACCTACTGTATAACCAGAACCAGGTGCGCTAACAATCAAGGTCTTATGTTGTTCAATATACACAATTTCCATACCAAAATAATCGTTTTTCCTACCGTCACTTCGAACTATTTTATGTTTATGCTTAAATTTATTATCTACAAAGTCATAAACATGTACAGCACCCTTTCTGTTATCACTTTCCCAACTACCAATCATTAGTGTGTTCCAACCACCGGCAATAGAAGTTCCAAATCCTAATGGTATTTCATATGACAATGCACCGTCCTTCTTAACAGTATACGGATCTGGATTTTTTATTTCGGTTTCGTATTTCCAAGCCACCTCCCAACCATCAGCTACTTTTTGTGGAACCTTTTTAAAAATAACAACACGTTCATCTGCAACTCGTAAAGTTAGCCCATCCATCCAAAAAGATGGTCCCTGTCCGACAGCTAGTCTATTACTAGAAATATACTGTATAGAAATACCAAAATTATTTCTATTTATAAGATCTATAAGACTTTTATCACAGTCTTTATAATACGGAATTTCTTTTCTATCATCACCTAATTTCTTTATTTTACCCTTAATTACATATTGACAATCATTATCCATAATTGGTTCAAGTGGGTATTTGTATGTAAATGCATCAGAACTTTTACCTTCGACGGCTTTGTGCAAAACCGTAGTATCTAGCTCGTAAATAAGAACGTAATTTTTATTCTTACTATCCGAACATGTAACAGCAATCTCTCTATGAAAGCCAGCTACACAACTACCAAAATTATGTAACCCGGTTACCTTATTACCTTTCACAGTTATCTCTTGTGGTGGTTTAATAGTTTGTACTAACCTCTTATTGGAAGTATATTTTTTAGGTTCTTCCAGATTAATAGTCTTATAAACATGGACACAATTTGCTGCACGATCACCCACTACCATACCACCCGAAACAGCGGCTATAGAATCACCGAACCCTGGTGGTATATTTGTAATCCTATGATCGCTAAGAATCTCAGATTGCATTTTTGTAGGTGAGTTTGGCATACTTGCATACCCAAACATAGATGCAGTGTTTGGTTTTGTCGATTTAAACATGGGTATTACCTCTGTTAAACGATTCATGCCATCTACGGGTATTATAATATTATCATTACCCTCCTCTATACCCAACGCCTTCATTTTTTCTTTTTTCAATTTCTCCGAATCGTGTGTCTTACATGGCTTAATAGCACTTTTATCGTCGTTTTTGTAATAATGCCAAGCTGGATTAATTGCGTTTTTATTACGATATCCCCATTGATAATAATGAAAACCCAATAAATATGATGGGATTGAAAACGTCGACAACCCGAATTTATTTTTGTTTTCATTACCTTTATATTCATAGTTATCACAGCTAGAACCAGGTTTTAAACTTTCACATTGCTTGTTAATACCATCTACAGCATTATTAAAACCTATCTTCATTGGTCCCTCTGGTATTGGTTTCTGTGGTATAGGTCTTACTTCAGTTTTAGTACTACCATATTTTTCATGTTCATATGTTCCCGTTTGTTCTTGAACTCCTTCCTCGTATTCTTTTTTTCTATATTGATCAGGAATTTTTCTTATCCATTCATCTTTAGTGAATCGGGGCTTACAGGACCTAGTATCAACAACCTCTTTTCCTCCCACATTCGAACCCGGGTCTTCCCATACACACATCTCCTTATCCCCTTTATCCTTACTTGGATCAGGGCGTTCTTCAGTCTCACCCGGAAAAATACATTTTACTACCCCCTTTTCCTCCGTATCTTGACGAAGAACCCTCAAACCGTGTAATTCCTTATAAAGATCGTTATTACGAGGCTGCATATATGTTACTTGATTAGTATTAGAAGTTCTGGAGGGTGATTCCTGACCATTTCTCAATACCTTACCATCTGCATACAAATAACCATCTTTAAGTTGGAATATACTCGCAGTTTTTACCCAACATTTATCCGGTGAATCAATAATATTAAAATGTACGCGAGTATCTTTATCATGCTCTGAGTAACGAGTAATTCTCCCCCATCTTTTAGTATATCTATTCTTCAACCAAAACCGAGGCCCCAAAGCTTGATCCTTATCATCGCCTTCTGGTTTTACCATTTGAATATAAAAATAACTCGCACAAGCTGGTTTAGATTTTGCATCGGTTTTAAAACTATCGTCAAAAAATAACATACTATCTTTTCCGACTCTAAGTCTATTTTTGTAATTACCAATCATATACCAGTGACCACCTTTTAACACATAATGTGAATCGGGATAAATAGGAGTTGGAGGTGGAGGTGGTGCAGGGGGTGTATAATCATCTAAAGTATCAGTCATTTTAGCGTGATAATCCGGTTCAGTTTCTAACTTTTTAACCGTATTAGGATCGCGTGTAAAAATAGGGAGAATTTTATCAGTTACCCATTTTACAGTAATATTTTTAGAATTATCTATGTGACAATCTTTACCCTCCCCTTTCTTAGCCACTGAGTGTTGATATTTCCAATCCTGATAACTATACCTATCATCCCTCTTCCTATCCCCCTTTTTTTTCCATTCACCTTTACAATCCACGGGCCCCTCTTCTTTCTTTTTAATTTCAACACTCGGAAACTTGTGACCATGTCTTATATTGACGTTGTTCATATGTTCTGAAGTAATCCTAAATTTTGTATTATATGTATTATTTACGTATTTAACTTCATCGTGATAAACTTTCACTATAATATCTTTATCAACATATCCATCAAATTCAGATATGTGTGGTACAGTTATAGTTACAGTTTTACCCTTTTTTAAATTCTTTGGTTCATTATTTTCTATCTCGTATATTTTTTTATTTTTATCATCCTTAAAAATAATAATCCATTTTTTAATATTTTCAACACCTTCTTCATTCTTCCATTTTAAAGTAAAAAGTGGTCTACGATCTTGTCTCCATGTTTTACAATCCTTACATTTTTCTTTAGAACTAACGTGATAAAACCATCTCTTAACCTCCCAATCAACTTTATAAGATTCACTCCGAGAATTACGACGTATTCCTAGTATCAATAATATGATAAATAGAATGATAACAACAAGTATCATTTTATATATCACGAGATAATATTTTTAAAAATAATCTTATAACATAATATAAAATATGCGGCCTGTTACTACAGTCATTCTCGAAGCACTTTTCATCGGAATTTTATTACATATTTTAGTAATGGGTATTAAAAAATTTATATACAAGGGTGCATGGGTACTCATTATATCAGGTGCGTTAATACATTTATTGTTTGAATATTCACCTTTCGGCAATATTAATGAAAAATGGTGTAAAATCATATTTAATTAAAAACTTCTATATTTCAATATTCATTGCAGTAAAAAGTTCATCTCTATCTCTTCGGAGTATATCCAATTCATCATCTAAATCGTTTATTCTACATTCAATTTCATAGTTATAATCCTCGAGGTAGGATCTGTAAAAATTTCTTACATCTCCTACATCGTGTCCCTTATCCAAAAGAGCACCGACAGTATATCTCGATAAACGAAAACCGAGTTCTCCAGCGCGACTTCTCACAGCGTCTTTACGAACAACCGCCGTAATTCTTTGACGTGGTTTTAATTTAGCTCTTTCTTTCAGTTTCGTTGTTATTTCTTCATTCAATTTATCCAATTCTCCCTGCATATATACATCGAACTCACCCCGTGGTTCTTCTTGTGACAATTCATTAATAAACGGACCACGTTCATCATACATAGTCTCGTTAGGTATCGCAAGACGTGGTAATACTCTTCTAACAACATCGTTCTCGTGTAATCGTATTGAGTTAATATAATTTAATAACTCTTCTCTTTCAGCTGGATCGGTTGTAATAACATTGTCATCATCTGCATCTGCATCTGCATCTGCATTAGCTAAATCTTCTTCTTCATAATACCTATTCCTGTTATTTCTTCTATCTACAGTTGAAAAGGGTGGTGTAACCGGAGAAATCACAGGTACCATATTAAAATCTTCATCATCAGATGATGAATAATCAGCAATGTTTGCTGGACAATATTTTAAAACCTTATGA
>MDSY01085316.1_pt1 | contig 10473 bp, 8 predicted proteins | sample 811131 | NCBI WGS metagenome assembly MDSY01 (sample SAMN05326643, study PRJNA326480) | marine metagenome | isolation source: seawater | place: Atlantic Ocean: South West | collected 2010
CCATTTCGTCCCAAAGACGATCATAAAGCTCTTTACCACCACCGTACTGGAACCAAGAAAGGAAAGCGATGTTATCAAGGCCTACACCTGCACCTGCGATAGGAGCGCCAAATAGGTTAGCAGCAGGATGTTTTCCACCCCAATAATGAGTCCAAGCAAAACCACCGTCTAGCAAACCAGCATCAATAGCATCAATGATGTCGGTATTACCAACAACTGATCCACCTGGCAATATTTCAATATTGACAGAACCGTCAGTCAATTCACGCACATCATTAGCGAACTCATTCAACATGTGCACTTCATCGGATTTAGTGCCAAGCACTGACTGAACACGAATGGTCACGTCTTTAGCATAAACTGCAGTGGTGCTGATAATCAGCGCCCCAGCAACAGCAGCCAACTTCATTTTATTTAAAACGGACATAAAATGTCCTCCGTTATTATTGTTATACCTTCGGTCAGCTGTTGCTTGGATGCATGGAAGGCTTCACGCAAGTCCCAATAATTGGGTTGGCAACAGTAAATTTATTCAATACAGTTCATCACTAAGTTATAAGTAGGTCAACAGGTCCATCCACCCGTCATACAACATCTTTGTTGTTAAATAGACTAGGAATACTAAACCCACATAGGCTATGGATGGAAACTTCAACATTACACGCATAATTAAAGTGGCGAAGAATGCCATCAACACTATGGCTAGTACTAATCCCATCACCAGTAACTGAGTGTCATCTCTGGCAATAGCAGCTACCGCTAAAACATTATCTAAAGACATGGAGATGTCGGCAATAGCGATGGTCAATAATGCACTTTTCATGCTTACCTGAGGCTTATCCGGGTCATCTGCAATAACATCATCTGCAGGGGGTGCAGCAAACTCTTTGATTTCGCCATAGAAACGCCAGCATACCCAAGCTAACAAAATGCCACCAATCAACAAGATCCCCGGCACCCCGATAATGGTGCTAGCACCTACGGCAAACAAAATACGGAACAAGGCAGCCAAAGCCATGCCTACTAATATCACTTTACGTCTTTGATGAGCAGCTAAACCTGCTGCTGCCATACCTATTACTAAGGCGTTATCACCTGACAGAATAAGATCAGCAAATATAATCTGACCTATATCTAACCAATTGAACATTAACCATCTCCTGTAAAATCATCGCTGCTACTTTTTCTCCAATCATAATCGCTGGGGCATTAGTATTGCCGGAGGTAATGATAGGCATAATAGAAGCATCAGCTACTCGTAAACCTTCAATACCGTGAACCTTGAGTTGAGCGTCCACCACCGCCATATCATCCTGCCCCATTTTGCAGGTACCAGTAGGATGATATATGGTGGTGGCTGTATCTCTTGCCCAGTTAAGAATATCGGCATCAGCCCCTCTAGCTATGCTAGGGCCTGGGCTATATTCCTGTGTGACTAACGACTTTAAAGGTGCTTGTTGGGCGATATCCCGGGCAATTTTTATACCTGCCACAATGGTTTGTTGGTCCAGTTCGGTCGCTAGGTAATTAGGGTGAATATCGGGGTGATCTTCAAAACGGTTAGACACCAAGCTTAAGTGCCCTGAACTTTCGGGGCGCAGCTGCAACACTGAGGCAGTAAATGCATCAAACTTATGAGGGCCTTGCGCCGGTGAATCTGCACTAAAAGGCTGGATATGAAACTGAATATCAGGGCGATCTGGGCTTAAATGTGTTTTAACAAAACCCGCACCCAAACTAGCAGCCATGATCATGGGCCCAGTGCGTTTTAATAGATATTCTAGGCCAATTAGGCCTTGCTTAAACCAACTGCTTATTTCTGTGTTAATGGTACTTGCGGCACATTTAAACACTGGGCGAGCTTGCAAATGGTCTTGTAAGTTTTGCCCTACTCCTGGCAATTCTTTCACTATTTTAATCTTGTGAGGGGTCAACTGTTCTGTGGCACCAATACCAGACACCATAAGCAGCTGTGGCGAACCTATAGCGCCAGCACACAAGATCACTTCTTTGTTAGCCTTTAACTGACCGGAGGCTAATTGCACACCCGTAACACGAAGGCCATCAAATAACAGTTTTTCTACACATGAGCGTGTGAGTATAGAGAGATTAGAGCGGCTGCGGGCTGGGTTAAGGTAAGCTACGGCACTGCTGCAACGCCGGCCTTTTTTGGAAGTCAGCTGAAATAAGCCAACACCCTCTTGATCTGCGCCATTGTAATCAAGATTTTCTGGGTAGCCCGAATTTTTTGCCGCCTGCAACCAAGCGTCAATCACAGGACGACTTACGCGGGTTTCAGAAACCGCTAGCGGCCCACCTGTACCACGCAGATCGCTAGGTTTTCCATGCCAATCTTCAGATTGTTTAAAATAGGGTAACACGTTATCCCATTCCCAACCTTCGTTACCTAGGTTGGCCCAATCATCAAAGTCTTGCGCTTGGCCACGAACGTATAAAAGCCCATTAATAGAACTACTACCACCTAGCACTTTACCACGGGGCCAGGGAATACTACGGCCATTGAGCCCAGTTGATGGTTGAGTTTTATAACACCAATCTGTGGCAGGGTTGCCCATGGTCTTAAAATAACCAACAGGCACATGAATCCAAGGGTTTAAGTCACGACTTCCAGCTTCTAGCAAAGCTACAGTGTGGAGGCCATCTTGCGAAAGCCGATTGGCAACAGCACAGCCCGCTGAACCTGCTCCAATGACAATGTAGTCATACTGCTTTTGCATTAACTACCTCTTAAATTATTATAATTATCATTAAATGAGACTTTTATACTCATTTAATGTACACTAGGCCTAGAAAAACATATTACTCGACCCAGTTCAAGCTTTTATTTGTTTCAATTGCTATCGAAGGAGTGCTCAAGCAATGCCTGACTCAAGCAGAATAGCCACTAATATGCGCCTATTTCACATTCTTGCTGTAATGGCCAAACAACAAACCCCATTAACTCCATCAGAGATAAACCACCACCTAGGTTGGCCCAAACAAACGGTGCATCGATTGTGTAAAACCATGGTTGAAGAAGGTTTTTTACATTACGACACTAGTGGTAAACGCCTGCTACCAAGTGCTGCTTTACGTACTTTAGCCAACGGGCTTTTGGCCAGTGACTGGCATGCAGGCAGCATTCACCAAGTTTTGGAAAAGCTCAGCGGCAAAGTGAAAGAAACTGTTAACTTTGTCATCCCTCAACGTGAAGGTATGATTTACAGAGACTGGGTGCAAGCTAACTGGGCTTTCCAAATTCACCTACCAGTAGGAACTCATGTGCCTTTTTACTGCACCGCCAGCGGTAAAACTTACCTTGCCAGCCTTACCCCTAAGAACCGCCGCACTATGGTAGAAAGTTTGCACTTAGAAAGCCTCACAAGCACTACGGCTACCAGCGTAGAGGCACTTATGCAGGAACTCGTTCTAGTACAAAAACAGGGTTTTGCACTAGACAATGAAGAATTTTATGATGGCATGATTGCAATAGCAGTACCTGTAACAGACCCAAAAGGCCGCTACCATGGCGCAGTCGCCATGCACGGCCCTACGCTCCGTTTAGACAAAGCCACCCTTGAGGACAATTACACGCACTTAAAAGCCGCATCCAACCAACTAAGCCAGGTTATATTCTCTATTTAACCCATGTTGTAAAAATACAGCCCTCTGCTATAGGGTTATAGGGTTGTAGGGTTGTAGGGTTGTAGGGTTGTAACACAATTTTAGCAGCCGCTGCCCGGCCATGGTGCAAGTCTGAAAAAGCTTGTGCCCCCTCACTTAATGGCCTTACTTGCACCCACTTCAAATCACCTAAGCGTCTTGATGCTAGCATATCTAAAGCTGCCTGCATGTCCACTTGGGTATAGCAATAGTTGCCCAAGAGGGTAATTTCTTGCAAGGTTATACGCCGAATATCTAATCCTTCGTGGCTATTTTGCAGACCCACATGAGAAAGAATTCCACCTGGTGCCACCTGAGCACTGGCCATAGCACGAGTAACACCGGCGCCCACACAATCAAATACTACATCATAACCCTGAGCATGAGGCACAGCTTCTTTACTGGGGTCAAACACCCTTGCTACATTTTGTTGCTCAATGGTGTCTCTACGTAAGGCATTAGTTTCTGCTAAGTCTATATTACTACATCCTTTGGCAGCCAAGATTAAGGCCGTTAACAACCCTATAGCGCCTCCCCCTATCACTAAACACCGTTGTTCTGAGAGCGGCCTATAGGCCACACGCTCTACTAGCGCTATGGCATGCAAGGCGGTAGCCGTGGGTTCGGTGAGACACGCTATCCATGGCTCAAGCGTAGGTGGCGGTACGAGTAAATTAGTCTCATCAATAACTAGGTATTGGGCATAAGCACCCTCTAACCGCATGCCTATTATTTCTCGCTTACTGCACAAGTTCGCTCTACCAGATAAGCACGGACTGCAGCGGCCACAAGTGATGAGAGGGTTAATAACTACTTGTTGACCCACCAAGTGGGGGGCTCCAGTTACCAGCTTACCTGCCACTTCATGGCCCAAAATAAGAGGTGGTACACGGCGCTCATCTAAACCATGATAAGCGTGCATGTCAGAGCCACAAATAGCCGTAGCAGCCACTTCGATGAGGGCCTGATTTGGCCCCGGAACTGGCTTATTTTCACCACGGTACTCTACTTCTTGAGTACCCGTATAAACTAACGCTTTCATGGTCATAAGAGTTACCTTTGTGGCTGTGGCTGTGGCTGTGGCTGAAGTAATATCGGCCTAGTGGCCTAAATTAAAGACTTCTTTAGGGAAGTACTTACTTAACCGGTCATCGCCACTGCGTGCATGGCCTTCCATGCCCTCGAGGCGAGAGATACGTGCAGCCGCTGCGCCTACTTCTCGGTTTGCCTCTTGCGTCATACGCTGGGTTGTTACAGTTTTAATGAACTTACCTACTGACAAACCACCGGTATAGCGCGCAGCACCCTTGGTAGGTAAAATATGGTTAGTGCCAGAGCACTTATCACCATAGGTCACCGTGGTTTCTTCACCCACAAACAAAGAACCATAGTTATTAAGGTTGGCTACCCACCAGTCTAGGTCTTCACAATGGATTTCCAGATGCTCTGCTGCATATTTATCACTTACTTCAACGGCCTCTTCACGGGTACCACACAAAACCACTTCACCATAGTCTGCCCAAGCAGTGCGAGCTGCCGAGCGAGATGGTTCTGGCATGTCTTCAATCAACCCTGGCATTAGCTCAATGGTTTTACGAGCCACTTCTTCGTCCAAGCTAATCAGCCATACTGGTGAGTCTGGGCCATGCTCAGCCTGCCCCACTAGGTCGCTTGCCACAATTCTTGGGTCAGCTGTATGGTCGGCAATAACTGCAATTTCTGTTGGTCCCGCAAACATATCTATGCCTACCCGGCCAAATAACATGCGTTTTGCTTCAGCTACAAAACGATTACCCGGGCCTGCTAGAACATCAGCTGGCTGACCACTAAACAGACCAAACGCCATGGCTGCAATTCCCTGAACGCCACCTAAGGCAAGAATAGTATCGGCACCACAATAATTGGCTGTGTAAAGTATTGCATCGTTAATGCCTGTACCTGGTTTAGGTGGTGAGCATGCTACTACATGTTTCACACCAGCTGCCTTTGCAGTAGCTACCGACATAATCGCTGAGGCAACATGTGAGTAGCGTCCACCAGGAATGTAGCACCCTGCTGTTTGTACTGGGATTTGACGCTGACCAGCCCATAGGCCAGGCGAAAGTTCTACTTCAAAGTCAATGAGGGCTTTGCGCTGATGCTGGGCAAACTTGTTAACGCGTTCATGAGCAAAACGAATGTCGTCTTTCACTTGCTGCGACAAGCGTGCCGTGGCTTGCTCTATGTCATCACTGGTGGCTATTATATTACCGTGATAGCCATCTAGCTGAGCTGCATAGTCGATACAACGCTGCTCGCCTCCAGCTTCAATAGCAGACAACATTTGCGCCACCGTGGCGCGAGTATCATCCTCACCTGTAGCAGAAGACTTTGCAGCTTTTTTTAAGTAACTAACGGCCATAACATAGATCCTTATTATTTGTTTGTATGCGCTTACATTTATTAATTGTGCCTATAGTAGACCATTGAAATGAGACAAACAAGTACCAAAAAATATTTTATGTATGCGCTTACATTTATATCTGTGTATAATGTCTGATGATAATAAAACAGCAACAATCATATTGAACTCACCAACAAAGCTGGCCACACAGGGTGACGTTGCTAGAGCAGCTGGCGTTTCCACTGCAACAGTATTACGCGTTATTAATCGGCCCAGCAGCGTGCGCCCAGGCATTAGACTGCGGGTGCAGTTGGCGATTACAGAACTTAACTATGTTGCTGACGCTGCGGCACGCGCCTTAGCGAGTAAACGCTCTTGCTGCATTGGTGCAGTCATCCCCACCCTTGCCAACGCTATATTTGCAGATGGTATTGAGGCCTTTGAAAATCGTTTAAACCAGGCTGGCTTTACTTTGATGCTCACAACTTCTGGTTATGATTCGCAACATGAACTCACCCAAGTAAGAACGCTAATAGAACGTGGAGTTGATGCGATAATGTTGGTAGGGCTTAACCGTGACCCGTTGGTTTATGCAATGTTACGACAAAGAAACATTCCTTATGTGCTCACATGGGCCTACCACAGCGATGGTCCTCACCCTTGCGTAGGATTTAACAATTATGAAGCTGCTAAACATATCCCTTTGCACCTGGCCTCTCTTGGCCACAAACACTTTGCTATTATTAATGGCATTTCCGAGGGCAACGACCGCGCCTTTTATCGCTTAAAAGGTATGCTAGACGCATTATCAACGCAAAAAATTACAGTTGCTAAGAGCGCCATCATCGAGTGCAGCTACGACATACGAGCAAGCCGCATTGCTTGTCGCCAATTACTAAAATCACCTACCCCACCTACAGCTATACTGTGTAGTAATGACGTGTTGGCCACAGGGGCTTTACTAGAATGTCAGGCCAGCAACATAAAGGTGCCAGCGCAAGTGTCAATTGCTGGTTTTGATGACTTAGCACTTAGTGAAAACTTGACACCCAGCCTGTCGACTATACACATACCCTTTAAATTAATGGGGCAACGGGCCGCTCAATATTTAATAGATTGTTTATCTGGCGCCACACCTGCAACCCAACAAAAAGTTGAGGTGGATGTGCGGCTGCGCAACTCCACAGGCATACCAGAAGCTTGGGGGTCTTAAGGCGAAGAATGATGGACACAAAAAAGCCCCACTAGGCAAAACTTAGCAGGGCTTTTCTAATCAGTTGTTAGCTTAGAACAAGCCTACAATATCACCATTTTTGTTGATGTCGATCACTTCTGCTGCAGGCTTTTTAGGAAGACCAGGCATTGTCATAACGTCACCAGCAAGCACTACGATGAAACCAGCACCGGCAGACAAACGCACTTCACGAAGTGGGATATCAAAACCAGTAGGACGGCCTTTTAGCGCAGGATCAGTAGAGAAAGAGTACTGAGTTTTAGCCATACAGATAGGCAAGTTGCCGTAGCCAGACGCTTCTAAAGCAGTAAAACTGTCACGTAGCTTCTGGTCACCTTGAATATCGTCAGCGTCATAGATCTTTTGAGCTATAGTTTTAACTTTGTCCCAAAGAGGCATGTCGTCTTCGTACAGGTAATGGAAGTCATTTTCATGGTTTTCTACCAAATCAACAACCGCTTCAGCTAGCTCGATGGAGCCTTTGCCGCCGTCTGCCCAGTGGTTAGCTTCAATGACTTGAACGCCTAGGTAATCACACTTAGCTTGAACAGTCTTCACTTCTTCATCAGTGTCGGTAACAAACTTGTTAACGGCAACAACTACTGGAAGGCCAAACTGGTGGATGTTTTCAATGTGCTTCTTAAGGTTGTCAACACCTTTAGCAACAGCTTCTAGGTTTTCGCTGTTAACGTCCTTAAGAGGAACGCCACCGTGTAGCTTAAGCGCACGAATAGTAGCAACGATAACAACAGCACTAGGAGTGATGCCAGCCTTACGACATTTAATGTCTAAGAACTTCTCAGCACCCAGGTCAGCGCCAAAACCGGCTTCTGTTACTGTGTATTCACTTAGCTTCATAGACAAACGAGTAGCCACTACAGAGTTACAGCCGTGAGCGATGTTAGCAAATGGGCCACCGTGTACGAATGCTGGCGTGTGCTCAAGTGTTTGCACAAGGTTAGGGCTGAATGCGTCTTTTAACAATACTGTCATTGCGCCGTGAACTTTAAGGTCACGTGCAGTAACAGGCTTTTGGTCGTAAGTATAACCAACAACTGCGGCACCTAACTTTTCTTTAAGTTCAGCTAATGTGTTAGCCAAGCAGAAGATAGCCATAACTTCAGAAGCTACAGTGATGTCAAAACCAGTTTCACGAGGAACCCCGTGAGCTGGGCCGCCAAGACCAATGGTAACATTACGTAGGGCACGATCGTTCATGTCCATTACACGCTTCCATGCGATGCGACGTGGATCTAGGTTAAGATCGTTGCCCTGCTGAAGGTGGTTATCGATTGCGGCAGACAAAAGGTTATGTGCAAGACCGATGGCATGGAAATCGCCAGTGAAGTGCAAGTTGATGTCTTCCATTGGAACAACCTGAGCGTAACCACCACCAGCTGCTCCACCCTTAACACCAAAGCAGGGACCTAGGGAAGGTTCACGCAAACAAATAGACGCTTGCTTTCCAATTTGATTCAAGGCATCGCCTAAACCGATGGTAGTCGTCGTCTTACCTTCGCCAGCTGGAGTCGGATTGATGGCTGTTACTAAGATTAGCTTACCATCTTTACGATCTGCAACGCTTTTGATGAACTCAGGGCTGATTTTAGCCTTGATTTTGCCGTACATTTCTAGATCATCAATATTGATGTTCAACTTAGCAGCAACTTCAGCAATCGGACGTTTCTCGGCAGCGCGAGCAATGTCGATGTCGGACAAGTAAGTCTTAGACATGATTTTACCTTGAATATAAATTGAGCCTAGTGGGCACCAATTTGTGGTTATTTAGTCTGTTTTACACAATCGTATAACGGACCACGAGAATAGTGGTGGGAGATAATACGCTTTTGTAAATTAACCACATACTTAGAAGCGACATTTCATTAACCCTTAAACCGTAAACAATGACGCCTATAAGAAACACATAGGAAGCTGTTTTCCGATACGAAACTTTGTGCCTAGTTTGACTCCATTTTGTTGAAATATTTAACGTTTTTAACAAGTTATTTACACTTTAAAACACAGTGCTACTGCTAATATAAGGCAGTGTCGTTATTAACCGCTATTGACGAATAGTTATTCGTATTTAATCAAGTTGAAGCGAAAAGTCTAAGGCATAGTAGCTTGGCGTAAAACTGCATTTAACGACTTGGGTTAGCATCCAAATAAGAGCTATTTATGGATAACAACATTTACTTGACTAAACAATACCGAACCCACCAAATGGGTGACCAGATAGACTGCCCTCTTGCACTTTTTACAGACAATGTTCGTGAAGAGTGGATAGACTATAACGGCCATATGAGTGAGTCTTTCTATTTATATGCTATGGGCGAGGCTTCTGATGCCCTCTTCCGTTATATAGGCATTAACGAAGCCTACCGTGCATCAGGCTTCTCCTTTTATACCGTAGAAACTCACATTAACTATTATCAAGAAGTGGCACAAGGAGAAGCTCTTCGGTTCACGACTCAGATATTGGGCTTAGATAACAAACGTCTACACTTTTTCCACCACATGTATCATGGCCAGACCGGTGACTTGCTAGCAACCACAGAACAAATGTTACTCCATGTAGACATGAATGCCTCTAATGCGGCGCCTATTTAACCTAAGGTATTGGTCGTTTTAGAGCAAATTTGGCAGGCCCATCAGCTCATGCCTGCACCAAAACAAAAAGGCCGCGTAATGGCCATTCCACCAATAAAAAAAACGTAACTTAACTTAACTTAACTTAACTTAACTAACATGAGTTTGATTGAGCCCAGCTAACCTCAGCCAGCCAAATTAGATAACTACATACCACCCCATTGGAGAAGAATAGATCATGGATTTCAGCCTTACCAACGAACAACAAATGATCATCGACACCCTTAAAACCTTTGTCGAGACTGAACTATACCCTCATGAAATGGAGGTGGAAAAGACTAATAAAATCCGGCCAGAATTGTATGCACAGATCAAACAAAAAGCTTTAGACCTAGGCCTTTATGCCGCCAATATGCCAGAAGAGCACGGCGGTGCAGGCCTAGATAGCCTGACTCTTTGCTTAATGGAACGTGAACTAGGCCGCGCTAACTTTGGGTTGCAGTACATTGTTGGGCGTCCCAGTAATATTCTACTTGTCTGTAAAGGTGAAAAAATTGAAAACTACCTTCATGCTAGCATCCGTGGCGAAAAGATAGATTGTTTA
>MDSY01087222.1_pt1 | contig 10473 bp, 6 predicted proteins | sample 811131 | NCBI WGS metagenome assembly MDSY01 (sample SAMN05326643, study PRJNA326480) | marine metagenome | isolation source: seawater | place: Atlantic Ocean: South West | collected 2010
GTATGTCGAATTCTGGACTCGGACTGGTGTACTTGTAATCATACTAGTTCAAAACAAGTCGAGTGATACGTGATACGTGCACATGCCATGTGCAGAGCCATCGAGCACACGATGCTCACCCCGATGCTCACCCCGCGTGGCCCCCCGCGGCACGCGCGCATCGTGCGCCGCTGCACCCAGCTCGCTCACGCCTGGGGGCTGCGCAAGTTGCAGATGATCTCCTCGAGCTTGTTGATCTGCTTGACGAAGAAGTCCGAGTGGCGTCGCGTCAGGTTGCTGTCCGCCACGTGCGCCATGTCGTTATTCACGTAAAAGTCCACATCGGCCGAAGACGCAACCTCTCCCGAGATTGGCGCGCCTCCCGTCCACACGAGCCCGTGCGTCTTATACTTGAGGCACTGCAAGTGTTCCCTAAAGGTGCCCTCGTCTCCCTCCTCGAGCAGCGCGGCGAGCTTAGGGATGCCGATCGTCGTGTAGAGCTTGAGGAACGATCGGATCGTCGGGAGCATCTTTTGCTGGTTCACCTCGGCGAGGAAGAGACGGAGCTGCAACCGGTACGCCTCCTGCGGGTTGTAATCGGGCGGGAGGCTGTCGTAGGGCGGCGGCGAGGGCGAGACGAACTTTGGGCACGCGAAGGCGAAGAGCTCCTCGTACGCGCCCAGGTCCACATTGTTCGACTGCATCCGCAGCATCCGGTCCGAGAACTTCTCTTTGAGAGTGCTGATGAGGTTCTCATCGACCTGCTGCTGCGGGCAGAGGCTGATGGCGACGGCGAGGAGGGCGTACATCTGCTCGTTCTTCTTGAGGATCTGGTCGTACTGGTACGAGCGCGTGTGGTACTGCTTCGTCCGCGCAATGTAGAAGAGCATGTTGCTGAAGGTCTTGATGGCGTCCACGTAGCGACGCGTCATCAAGTAGGCCCACCCCACGTAGTAGAAGACGCTGATGTGGCACGAGGTGACACGCGTGAAGAGGCCCTTCTTGCCGAGATCGACGTGCTCCATGAGCTGGAGCGCGAGGCGGTAGTCGGCGAGCAGGCAGTGCATACGCAGCAGCCCCACCAGCGCAAAGTAGCCGAGCATCTTGTAGAGCGGGATGCTCGCAAACGGCGAGAGGTTCGCCGTCTGCCCCTGGAGCTGCTGCTGCGTCTGGCTCTTGTCGACGAGTGCGTGGAGGTAGCCGAGGACCTTCTGGACGCTCCACACGTCCGGGTTCTCCTTCAGCACCCGCACCTCCTCCGCCGTCTTGCTCTTGACGCGCTGGCGGTACTGGCAGAAGGCCTGGAACTGGTAGACAAACTCGTCAATCATGTCCCAGAGCCATTGGTTGGGGAGCTCAATCTCGACGGGTTGGGCGCCGAGGAGCATCTCGAAGATGTCCACGTAGTTCTGCCACGACTCAAGCCGCTGCTCCAGCGTCGGCTGCAGCTTGGAGTAGATGTGTCGGTAGTAAAGCTCCTTGTAGAGGAGGAGGAACTGCTTGTCATTGTCGACCAGCGGCGCGATCGCCTCAGCGGGCGGCCAGGGCGAGTTCTTGTAGTAGCGGTCGGTGAGCTTGTTGAAGGAGTTCTCGTAGATCGAGTGCACCTCGTACACGTTCCGGTCGCGCAGGTTCTTCTGGAAGTAGACCACGAAGAGCCGGATCATCTCGGGAAGCTCGTAGCTCGGGCGGTCCTCGGCGGCGGCGGGCATGGGCGGCGCGCTGGCGAGCGCGCTCTCATCGAACTGCGTCGCAGCCTGGAAACGGAAGTTCGGCAGGTCATCCACCTCGATGTTCTCCTCCTGGTCGTCCATCGTGCTGCGCTTGGAGGCAAGCTCCTACTTGTAAGCGCTTAGCAAGACGCGAGCGCGTGCCGATGTGGGGGGCTAAATCGGCGCCGCCCGCAGTTCAAGACACACTTAAATCGGAATAAAAGTGTCTTCCTCGCCGTCGCGTCCCTCCTCGAGGTGCTGCCCATGGGGTCCACTGGTGGCCAGCTGACCAGTGTCGCCATGGCGCGGCAGGCGGGTCTTGCGGTGGCGGAGGGTGCGCTGGTGGCAGGTCCACTCTCCAAGCGCAGCGAGTGGCTCCACTCGTGGAACCTCCGCTTCGCAGTCCTCACCACGGAGGCACTGCTGTGGCAGCGAGACCTGAGCGGGAGCAGCGTGGAGCGCCGGGCGCTGCTTCTCGACTCGATGACGCGGCTGAGCGTCCGCAACGAGAGCCTGCTGCTCCAACCTCCCGACGGATCCACACTCCACTTCCGCGCCGCCTCCGCCGCCGAGCTCTCCACCTGGCAGCAGCATCTCTCGGCGCTTCTCGCGACGCTTCAAGCATCCGCCCGGATCGTCCGCCTGTGGATGCGCGACCACGCGGCGATTGTGGAGAGGGGGAAGCTGGCGGAGCTCCCACACGCTGGATCACGCAACCCACACGCACGCGCCCTCCACAAGCTCTTCTACCTCGTGAGCGCCCCTGCCGATGGAGCGCCGCAGCAGCATCCGGCCGAGCAATCGGCGCCCGCGTCGCCCGCGTCGCCGCCAGCCGCCTTGTGGGCTGCGGGTGGAGCGTCTCTCGCGTCGTCCGAATCGTCGGATGAGCCCTCCCACCTCCGCCTCCGCCTGCTCACCCTCATGGACCTCCCTCCCACCGCTGCGCGTTGGAGCCACCGCGAGCGCACCGCCTTCCTCGAGCTCCTGCGCCTGATAGCAGCGGCTGACCACCCGCACCTCCTACCGACGGTTGGCGCAGATCTCCTCGTAGAGCACTCGCGCGCTCTGATCGTGCGTCGGTTCGCGTCGCGTGGATCCATCCGCGACGTGATCGCCGGCACCCAGCCCGAGCTCCAGCAGCCGTACTCGGGAAGGTACAACCTGGGCAAGTCGAGGAATGCGACGAATTCGACGGTCGTCTTGGCGTCCTCGCTCGCGCGCGCTGAGCGTGCGGGCACGGCGGCGGCGGCCGCCGCCGCCGCCGAGCCGATGCGCCCTCGGAGCACGCCGCTCTCTGCGCGCCTCGCCGCACGCTACGGCGGCCAGGTGCTCGATGCCATGCTCTTCCTCCACCAGTGGGGGCTACCGCCCACACACGTGCATGCGGGCAATGTGATCGTCGAGAGCGGCGCCGCGCTCCTCGGCGGCAGCCGCTGCCAGATCTCAGAGTATGAGCTCGCGTTGCTCGGCGCCGCGCCCTACAATAGCGAGCTCGCGCGGCCGCGACTCGTCGCCGGCCATAAGGGTGGGGCGGTTCGTGAGGGGGTGAGCGGGGGAAGGACAGGGGCGGCGAGTACCGGCGGAGGGTTCGCCTTCGAAGTCGACCCCGCAGTCGTCGCATTCGGCCATCTCTTCTTCGAGATGCTCACTGCTCTCGAGCTCTCGCAAGAGAGGCTCGACGAATGGGCGGCGCTAGGGCAGGATGAGCCGCCACCGGGCGGAGGGCACGCGCCCGCATCGGCTTGGAGCCTCCTCGCGCGCATCTTCCTTCCCGAGCCCGGCTGTGCGCGTGGGCCAACGCTGGAGGAGCTCGCGGCCGATGCCTTCTTTGCCCAAGCAGCGAGTGCCGGTGCCGGCGGTGCCAATGCCATCGCACCGAGTCCACTGGCACCGAGTGTCGCCTCCGCCGCTGAGGCGACCGCAGCCGGCGGCGTCTTCCGTCCGTTCGCCGCCGCCTCCGCCGCCTCCGCCCTTGCTCAGCTCGCTCCTGATAGTGCGGAGCGTGTCATGCTGCTGGATGCGCGTGAGCGCTCCGGTGCGTGGCTCCGCTGCGTGACGGCAACCGAGGGCGCGCTCTCGACGAGATGCGAGCTCGTGCACATCTCGGCGAGGGGAGATGCGGCGACGACCAACGGTGCGCTGGCGCAGGACTCGAGGTGCGTGGGCCCGGACATCTTGGCCAACTCGGAGAGCCGCGCAAGCGAACGATCCGGAATGCTCTCCGTGCCCTCGGCCGCTCGCCAAGACGATGCGTGTGTGGCCGCTGCGGGTACTGAGGAGCCAGACTCGGATCCGGTGCCAAGCGTCTGGCAGATGGGTGCTGAGCCCTCGATGGGTCTTGAGCCCTCGGTGGGTCTTGAGCCCTCGATGGGTCTTGAGCCCTCGAGGGCGAGGGCAGGCGCTACGACCGAGGCTGCGGAAGACTTGTCGAGAATGGTACGGGAGAGCGAGGAGAGCGAGGACGAGGCAGCTCAGGGGGGGGGTCAGGGGGAGGCACAGGGGGAGGCACAGGGGGAGGCACAGGGGGAGGCGGCTCAAGAAGTGGCGGCTCAGCACGAGGCGGCCCTGCACGAGGCGGCTCAGCAGGAGGCGGCTGAAGCATGTGAGAGCAGTCTGGCAAGCCGCCAGCGCTCCTATTCGATGCGCTCGCTCTCTGGGCGTTCGGAGAGTCCCTCCGCTCCGGAAGAGAGGCGCCGGCCGGCGTCGGCATGTTCAAAGGTGAGCGCAGAGCAGCTGGAGCAGATGCTCCTACGGCTCCCCAACCGCAACCGACCCTCGCACTACCGCTGGCTCCTGCCGCTCCTCGGACAGATCCTCGCGGACGAGACTCCTACGGTGAGCAACACACGCTCGGGCGAGCGCGGCGCGCCCATATTTGCGGTGATCGGCGCTTGCCCGGGCATCTTTGCGGGGATGCAGGCAGTGCTCTACTCGGCGATGGCCTCCGCCAACGCCTCCGCCAACGCCTCCGCCAACGCCTCCGACTCGCAGAAGAAGGACAACCAGAGTGAACGCAAGACCGTCGACTTCTGGTGGGTCAAGCCGAGCAGTGGAGCCCCCGCGCGTCTCGAGCTTCAGACGCTCGACCGCCATGAGCGTGGGCCGCACAAGAATGACCCTGGGGCGAGCAGGCGAGTGTATGCGCCACTCGCCGAGCTCTTCAACAGCGGCGGCACTCAAGGCGGCCTCCGTTTCGCCATCGAGATGAGCGGCCGTCAGCCGCGCGCGAGGATCGATTGCATCGAGAGTGGCGTGAGCTACTACCTCAGCCTCGTGTGGCAAGAGGACTGGACGGCCAACCCGTTGGCGCGCTCCAAGTTTATCACCGGTAAACTCGTCTACCAGCGTGAGCTCGGCGCAAAGAGCTTCTACGCGCGCCCTTTCAAGATCGTGGACAGTCTATTAGCAGTGCCCAGTGGGGGAGATCATGAGGAGATGGTCGAGGGGCCGCTCCCATCCGATGCGCTCAAGCTCGGCTGCTTAAGTTAGAGTTCAGTATTGTGTATATGTACTTAGGTATTGGTGAGTTGTCACGTGTCGTACTCACGTATATGTATGGTACTCGAGTCCTGGTGTGGTGGCTCCATCGAGTCGTTGAGCTCGCCTCCGTGGGAGAAGAGGATGCAGTTTGCTTCGCAGGAGCGGGGCAGCAGTGGACTCTTTGAGCTAGGTAGTTCAACTGTCATTCAAGAGAAGATCTCACCCTGACCCTCTCCTCGATCCGAGGGAAATTATTTGGACCTTTAAATCGAACGGAAGTTAAATTTTGGGAATTGATGGTTTTTTGGCGCTTTTGACATGCGGTAGCGATGGGCAAGTTCACGCAGTCTCGCAACCGAAGACGCCGTGGAGACGATGAAGAGGCCCTCCAGAGCCTCCGTTCACAGGGCGGAGGCGTCGACATGTATGAGTACAAACAGCTCTGTCCCAGCCTAACGGAGGCCCTGTATATCGACCAGTTCGCCTACGTGCCACAGTACCGCTTCCATGCCTACCGCTCGTACTTTGGCGCCTTCTGCACGATGGCATTCGCCTTCGTCTTCCTCCTCCGCATGGTCTCCTCCACTCTCACATTCATCGACACCCCACCGTACGTGGTCAATTCCCCCGAGCAGTTCCCTCGCGACTCGGACAGCAAATACGAGTTGCCGCGGTTCGGCGTGCAGTTCCGAAAGGACGGGTGGGAGCCGTTCAGCGACCCACGATACGTGTCGATCACCTTCGATCAGGGCGTCATCCACCGCTCCGGCAACGTGTCCTACGTGAACCTCGGCAGCAAGTCGTGCGCATTCATCGATGAGACCGGAAGATTGATTGCTGACGAGGCGCTCTGCCCTGACGCATCTGGCATGTATATGCAAGGTGACTTCCACGACGTGACATTCGGGTTCGTGCGCGCGCGCCTCCTCCGCTGCAATAACGGAACAGACGCCGAGGGCAAGCCAGTCCCTGGCATCTGCCACCCACCCGCCGAGATTGACAAGCTCGTCTACCAAGGCGTCTTGTACATGTTCCAAGAGGAGGTGGACATGTCGCTGCGGGACGACAATGAGTTCATGCGGATCCGCCAGTGGAGGCGCGAGTTCGTGACCAATGTGCACATCTCGACCGATGTCTTCTTTACTGTCAAAGAGGTGACGCTCGAGCCACGGTACATTTTTGACAAGTACTCGTCAGACTTTATCTCGGGTCGTATATATGTTGTGCGCGACGACGACCAGGAGACGTACACGAGCTTCGACGAGTTGACGGCTCAGTACGCTGCCTTCTACTTCCGCCTCGGCTCCATCATGCACAAGCAGCGCCGCTCGTACAGCTCGCTCTACAGTCTCTTTGAGAAGTGGGGCGCCATCGGAGCATACCTCTACTTCACGTTGGGCTTCCTTTCAAAGCTATACAACCAGTTCAGGTTCGACAAGCAGGTCAAGGGGCTCGATCTGCGCAAGCTCGACAAGGAACAGTTCACGCGTTTTGGCAGGCTCATCGACAAGAGCTTCCAGATGCCACGCGAGTTCCAGGCTATGAGAGCCGATTGATCATGATTATGTGTAAAGTAAAAGTCAGACTCAGAATGAAAATGTATATGACAGAGACAGTTGACATTTACAATCAACAATGACATTGTCGAGCGTCAATTCTCTTTTCTGTGCATGCTCTAGCTAGGTTCGCCTCTCGATATATGCATATTATTGATTTTTTTACTTTCACAAAGTATATAGTAATACTAATAGTATTACTAATACTATTAGTATAAGTATGATACAAGTATGAGTATCAATATCGAATACGTATTTCCAGACAGTTACACAATGCTGAATCTATCTAGAGTAGCCATGGATATCGGGCTAGGCAGCAGAATCTACATGGCGTCGTCATGCGTTCGCAGCGTCGCATGAAGACTGATCGCCCTGCGGCGGGCTCTCGAGCATAGCACTTTGATTGTGTGTGGGTGCGAGCGGCACTGGGCTGATCGCCGCCACCTTGCGGAAGATCTCTCCCATGCCCGAGTTGTAGCCATTCGCAGCACGCTCTTGGCACATTGGCCCGAACTCGGCCTCGTCCTGGAAAGAGATCCCACCGAGCGATTCGCTCAGCCGACCGGGCGTGGGATCTCGCACCGCGGTGAGCTGCTGCTGCTGATCGGAGGCTGCCGCCGACTCGTCCGAGCTGTCATCGGCATCGAAGAACCTCGAGATGATCACATAGCCGTTGTCGCTCAGGCTCGCTCCTTGCAAGACGCCTCCTTGGCACCTCACCTCTGGTGCTTCCCGACGTAGCGTTGTCTCGCCCCGTTGGTAGAAAGGCTGCACAAAAGGCTCGTCGAGGGCGCCGGGGGTTGTGCACGGGTTGCCAACGACGGCCCAGTGGTATTGTCGCTCCCCCTCAGCCGTGGTCACGTTCCGAGTGTCGACTCGGATGAAGTCTTGCGTGTCGCACACGCATGGCCAGCAGCAATAATACATGTAGCCGGCGCGCACACCTCCGCTGACGAGTGGGAGGGAGAGGCGGTATCTGGTGTAGTCAGAGGGCCGAACAGGCGACCCTGAGACCGCACAGAAGCCCGAGAACATGAGCTCCAACCGTTCTGCCGTCATCTGCGGCGCACGTTCGAGCAGGAAGGAGGCCCACAGGTGCGAGGCGGCATTGCGGTTTCCGTGACGGAAGATGTTTCCGTACTCGCGGTGCAAGTCCTGGACCGTTGCGCTGGCCGACTGTGCCGCGGGCCACAGAGCTGCTCGCTCAGTGAGCTGCGCGACGAAGAGAGGCGCGAGCACTGCGAGCATAGCGTCGGAGGCCTGTTACAAGTTGAAAATTCCTTGAACGTCGCCGAGGCCTGTTGAGGCCAGGTTGAAGTTCCGTTAGTCGGTCGGGGGGGGCACAGGTCATCTTTCGCGCCAGTGGGCGTCGTAAAATCCAAAACCGCCTGGGTCAATACGTCCATTGATTTCATGGCTCTTTTGTGGCTCCACACGTTCGCGGTGGGCTACACGCGCTGGGGGTGCCCGGCGCCACGCTCGGTGTCGAGCAAGCTGCGTTCTCCACCATGTGGAGAGGTCTCGGGCAACTTCTCCGATGCGGACTTGATCGAGGTGTCACCTGGTCCATTGACTGTTCGCTTCGAAGAGGCGATCGCCAGCTCTGGCTCTCCATTCCGTATCGCGCTGACAGGCGACGGTAACGACGCGAGCTCGTGCACTCTCCTCGATCACATCCCGCACGACGACTCCAGCAACCCCAGCTTCTCGGACGAGCGCACCTACCAGCAGTATGTGATCACAATCGACATCCCTGACGTGGCATGCGAACGCTGCTCGCTGCAGCTCTCTCACCCGATCACGCGGGTGAACTCGTTGGCTTGCCGGCTCCCAGGCACGGGCGGTGATCTCGAGCGACTCGTCGACTTCTGCTCCTCCATATTCTACTCGTGCACTGTGCCGCTAAAGATCACCGGGCGGACGAAACGAGACGACTACAAGTGCCCCGGAGGCCTCCCGGACGATTGGCCAAAGCAGTGGGTGGGTCCGAAAGGGAAGCCGAAGTATGTGGATGCGAGCACAGCCGATGTCTACTGGAGGGAGTCCGCACGCTGGGACTCCCTCGAGGAGGTGAACGAGGCAAGCGGACGCCCTAGGATTACGCTTCCTGGATGGGATGGCACCTCGACGCCTCGCGTCTTGAAGGACGCACCCTCTCGGTACCAGCAGATGGCGGGTGATCTGTGTGCGATCCCAGAGAAGGTGAGTAAGGCGGCGGCTGACGAGGTCAAGGGTGCACTCTTCAAGGAGAAGTGCGCCGGGAAGGTGGATGAGAAGAGACCGACAGGATGCGGCACGAAGCCGTTGCCGTCGATGCTCAACTTGAGGAGCGAGGAGATTGGCGAAGTGATGATACATCCGGAGATTCCGGAGATTGAGATCGACGGGAAGGACTACGCCTTCAGCTGGCTCTCCGGTCAGAACGCGCCCGCGCCCTCCGCCGCCGCGCCACGCCTCGCGCGGAAGAGCACTGGTGGGAGCGGTGGTCGCGGCGGCGATCGCGGCGGCAATGGCGGCGGCGGCGATGTGGCGCACACGCCGCAGCCTCGATGTGACCTGCCGCGCTCGGCAGATGGGCGGTGCGGGCCAATCTACGGCGACATGGCTTGCGCTGGCGACGAGATGCCCTGCTGCTCAAGCTTTGGGTGGTGTGGAAGGGAGGGCTCATCCGCCCATTGCTCGAGTGATGGGAGGGGTTACTATCCCTCGCACTCGTTTGGTCGCAAATGCCCCTCGAGCTCAGCTGGCGCTGCTCCGTCGTTGCCCCTCTTGGGCGAGGGCGGCGGCGCCGCCCAGAGCCCTAGTGCCAACTCGAACCTAGGCGCTGGTTTGGCCGGAGCGGTGATTGCCCTCCTCTCGCTCGCTCTACTCTATGTCGGATTCAAGTGGCTTCCGAGACTCTTCCGGCAGCTCCGGGGTGCAAAGCTGCGCTTGAAGCGCGTTGGTGCGGCCGGCGACTTCCGAGAGGGCAAGAGGGGCGCAGGGGACTGTGAGGAGGCCATTGGTGAACAGGAGCAAGCTGAACCGGCGCAAGTGAAACAGGAGGAGGCTGGGCAACTTGCACAGACCCCTGTTGAACACACACGAGTTGAGCGGACACAAGCCGACAACGCCGCCGCCGACGCCCTGTCCTCAGAGCCTCCTGCACCAGAGTCGTTGGCAGAGCCCAGCTCGGACAGTATCACTGAGTCCCTCCGTCCGGTCGCCTCAGCGGCCAACCTCCATCCGGTCGCTTCAGCCGGCCAAGTGACCGAGGTCCAGCCGGCGGCGGATCGTATACGAGCAGTCGAGCGTGTGCCCAGTCACACCGATTTGCGGCCAGTCGCCTCTGCAGGCGCCTTCACCGAGGAGGGGCTGCTTGAAGAGGGACAGGACGAGAGCAGTCTCGACATGAGCACAACTAGCTCGAGACGCTCGAGGCGCTCGGCGACGCTCAAAAAGCTTCTTAGTCGCGGCTCCCTCAGCCGCTTATCGAGGAAATCGGCGGCCTAGTAAATTCAAATTAAGTCAATAAGTGTGTGCAATCATGCTGTCTCCTGTTTGTGTGTGATAGTCATAGTGGTAAAGGTAAGTAGAAAGTAGAAGTACAGCGGTCAGCGCCCATCAATGTGAATGTTGATAATAATGACTCATGCGTAGATGTACATTATTGATTATAGAATTTCAATTTGCACCTGGTTGTAACACGTACGTCTACGTGTGATTTTTACTTCGTCGATGAATATTTGAAAAAAAAATCAAAGCCA
>MDSY01069799.1_pt1 | contig 10472 bp, 10 predicted proteins | sample 811131 | NCBI WGS metagenome assembly MDSY01 (sample SAMN05326643, study PRJNA326480) | marine metagenome | isolation source: seawater | place: Atlantic Ocean: South West | collected 2010
AAAATAAATAAAAAAAATCTTTTTTTAAGAATGGAGAAAAAAGGTATTTATATGCAGGTACATTATTTACCAATTCACTATCATAAGTATTATAAAAAAAGATTTAACTTTAAAAGAGGAGATTTCCCAGTTTCGGAAGATTTTTATGATAAAGAGGTATCTTTACCGATATATCCTATGTTAAAAAAAAACCAAATAGTTAAAGTTATCAAGAACATAAAAAAAATTATCTCAATTTAATTTTATACGAAATAGATTTTATACAGTCCTAAATTTTAAGAAATCTTATCAGTGAATATAATTAGTTTTTAAAAAAAGAACCCAATGTATTTATTATTAGACTAATAAAGTAAATATTATTTCTTTATTTATTGAAAAATATACAATAGAAATAATCTGTTTTACTTAAAAAATCTAAAAATAGATGTAACACAAATGATAAATTCTCTAAGATTAAATAATGAATAAAAAAAATATATTAATAACAGGTGGTACAGGAAGTTTTGGAAAAAACTTTGTAAACTTTTTATTAAAAAAAGACTTGTTCAACAAGATTGTTATTTTCAGCAGAGATGAACTTAAACAATACGAAATGAAAAATTATTTCAAAAATGATCCCAGACTCAGGTTTTTCATTGGAGATGTAAGAGAAATTGATAGGTTAAAAATGGCCTTATATAAAATTGACTATGTGGTACACGCCGCAGCACTAAAGCAAGTCGATACAGGAGAGTATAATCCTTTTGAATTTATAAAAACAAATATCATGGGTGCTCAAAATATAATTGAGGCTAGCTTTTATACAAATGTAAAAAAAATAGTCGCTTTATCAACAGACAAAGCATCCTCTCCAATAAATCTTTATGGTGCTACAAAACTATGTTCAGATAAATTATTTTGTACAGCAAATACTATGTTTGGAGCTAATCAAACAACTTTTTCTGTTATCAGATACGGAAATGTTATGTTGAGCCGTGGTTCAGTAATTCCTTTATTTAATAGTATAAAGAATAATGAGTATCTAGTCACAGATGATAGAATGACAAGATTTAACATTTCAATGAATCAGGCAATAGAGTTAGTTATGTGGGCTATAGTAAATTCTATTGGTGGAGAGATAGTTGTTCCAAAAATTCCAAGCTATAAAATACTAGACCTTGTAAATGCATTTTCTAAAAAGCCAAAAATTAAAATTATTGGTATAAGAAAAGGTGAAAAAATTCATGAAGAAATGATTTCAAAAGAGGAGGCAAGAAACTGTATTGAGGTTGATGGCAAATATATTATCAATCCTAATGGATTTGATGGATATTTAAGAAAAAAGAAAAAATTTATAATTAAAAAGTTTGATAGAGAATATTTTAAATCAGATGATAATAAATTCTTAAAACCTAAAGAACTTTTGCAGGCCATTAATAAAGAATACAAAAATTATATTTTTTAACACAGGGATGTTTTGAAAAAAATTCTCAACAAAATATTTTCAAATAATTTTTTTAAAGAAGTCACAAGAAATAAAGATAAAAATGTTCTATGTGTAGATAGGGCTAGAGTGAAGCAAGTCTTAGTAATGTGCTTCTATGTACATTTAGTGAGTAAGAAATACAATTATAATCCAATTATTTTATCCGATTCTACAGATATAAAATCAATAAACTTGTTCAAAAAATTTGGTTTTAATAAGTTTTTGGTAGGATTTAGATATTATCTTTTTTTTATAAACACATTAATGTTCTTAAAATCATTAATTTTAACAATTAAAACTCTTTATTTAATAAAAAAAAATGGACGTGATTGGTTTATATATAAATTTAGATTTTCAAATATTAAGATTGGTGATCTAGTACATGACTATTATATAAGATTTGGTAATGGTTATTTAAAAAATACAATTGATATAAAGTTTATTAATATTCTTTTTAAAACTATATTCAGAACATTAAATATTTCTAAAATTATAAAAAATAAAAATATTAAATATATTGTAGTCGGAACTGAAACTTACCCTCATAATGATGCGATTGCTTTAAGGCTAGGTTTAAATAAAAAAATTACTGTAATAGAGCCTAGTTTATTATTGGGTTTTATTAAACATACTAAGAATTCCATAGCTAATGGAAAATTTAACTTAAGTGGTAATAAAGGTATAAGGTCAATGAAAGACCTTTCAAAAATTGATAAATTTTTAAAAAAAAGATTTACAGGAAAGATACAAACGAAATACACAGGAACTCATTTATTAATAAAAACTAATAAAAAATCAAAATATATAACAAGAAGTAATTTTTTAAAAAAAAATAATTTTGACAATAAGAAAATAAAAAAAATTATTTTATTTTCCTGCCATGCTCTTACAGATGCAAATCACGCATTGGGAACTAATTTTTTATTTTTAGATTACTATAATCATCTAAAAGAGACATTAGAATTTGTTAATCAAATAAATAATCCCAATGTATTATGGGTGGTACGGCCTAACCCTACAACTTTTAATCCTGATGAATATAAGAATATTCAATTTTTAGTAAAAAAATTTAATAACAAAAAAATTATCACAGCTCCCAAAAACATGATGTCATATAATTTGACCAACATTTGTGACAATGTAATTACTGGTAGAGGAACTGTTGGCATGGAATTTGCATGTTTGGGTAAATACCCTATTACAGTTGGTTCTTCAGTATATTCTCGTTCAGGATTTTGTCTGGAATTTAGTAACAAAAAAAAATATTTTAAACAATTAGAAAATATTGAAAAAATTGGAAAATTATCTAATGATAAGAAATTATTAGCCAAACAATTTTTATATTATTTAGACAATAAATGGGATCCATTTATTGATGAAAACACATCAACAATTAAAGAAAAAAAATTACATAAGAGTGCAAAATTTATAGCTGACTGGTTACTTCTAGCTAAAAATTTGAATGGGGATATAAATAATTTTGACTTTAAGAACAATCAATTCGTAAATTATTTGAGTGAGAAAATTTAGTGAAAAATTCATAAAAAATATAAAAAATTTTTTGATGTTAATTATTTGATTATGTTTATACAATTATAATATAATGCGAATAGTTTATGTAAATTTTTGGATAATGAAGGAGGTGCAGCTATTGCTGTTAATCTTAATAAATGATTAAACTAATAAACAAAATAATAAATAATAATATATTTTTAAAAAAACCAATCATTCTAATTCACATTGGTTCTGATGGATCAAATTTTTCAACATGGAAAAAAATTGCTACAAATTCAATCTTAATATCAGTAGATCCATCAATGACAAAAGAACAAAATAAAACATTCTTAAAAGTAAATTATGTCCAAAAAATAATTGATGGAAAGAATGGAGTTAAAACTTTTTATACCACAAAAGATTCACACTGCTCAAGTTTGCTTGAACCAAAAAAAACTGAATACAGTAAATGGTATGGAGCACATAGATTTAAAGTTGTTAAAAAAGAAAAGCACAAAGTATCTTCTCTCAACTCAATACTTAAAGCTCTTAAAATTAATTATATTGACTGGTTAGTTGTTGATGCACAAGGTGTAGATTTAAATATATTTAGTAATATAGATAAAAAAATCCAGTCTAAAATTTCTATATTAGATTTAGAGCCTGGTTTTTTTGAATTTTATAAAAAAGCAGATAGCATTTCAGAGGTGTTTGAGTATACAAAAAAAAATTTTGAATTTGAAGATATTACCTTTGGCTATAATTATAGAGTTAATAGCAAAAACTTATCAAAATTAGATAAAAAAATTTTATATAGATTTAATAAACCCTCAAAAATATACTCAAATATTACCTTTGTTAACAAAAACAATAACAATGAGAGAATTCTTTTGTTAAAAATAATTTATCTAATTTCAAAAAAAAAATTTTTTGAAGCCAAAAATATATTGCTGTCTTATAAGAATATTAGCTTTTCTAAAGAGATAGTTAAAATTATAAATTTTAGAATTTTATTACATAAAATAATTTACTGTTTACTTATTCCCACATACTTGTTAAAAAAAATACTTAATATTTTATCAAATAAATAATAAATAAAGTAATATGATTATATGAAATCTATGTTATTGAATGTACAATTTGTATGTACAAAAATATAAAAAAATAATGAAATTACTTTTATATAAACTTAAAATGGCTCTTACCTGTTTAGATGATAGAACACTTACAGAAGATGAGAATGAATATAAAAACATAAACCCTTCAAAATATGGCTATCAATTTGCTATTGAAATAATATAGCTGCACATTTAAATGAAATACTTTGTAACCTACGGAAAAAATGTTTATGGGAAAAAAGAAATCAAAGCAGTTATAAGAACAATTAAAAAGACTACACAAATGGGGATAAGTGTAGATAAATTTGAAAAAAAAATTTCTAAACTAACTGGTAAAAAATTTACAGTAATGTGTAATTCAGGCTCGAGTGCTTGTTTAATACTTTCTGAAATATTAGATTTAAAGAGTGGAGATGAGTTTATTGTACCGGCTTTAAATTTTCCAACAGCTATTGTACCTTTTCTAAAAAAAGGATTAATTCCTAGAGTAGTTGATATCAATTTAGATGATTTACAAATTGATATTGATTTGATTAAAAAAAATATTAATAAAAAAACAAAATTTTTATTAATTCCAAATTTAATTGGCAATATCCCAAGATGGGATAAGATTAGAAAAATTGTAGGAAAAAAAATAGCACTTGTTGAAGATTCTGCAGATACCTTGTGTCCAAAAATAAACAATATATTGACAGGTAAATATACAGATTACACAATTACAAGTTATTATGGCTCTCATATAATTAGCTGCGCAGGCAATGGGGGAGCCTTGTCACTTAATAATAAAAATGATTATCAAAAAGCAAAAATTGTAAGAAGTTGGGGTAGATATTCAACAATAATTTCAGAAAATGATTTAAAAAAAAGATTTAATTATAAAATTAATAATAAAATTTATGACAAAAAATTTGTGTTTATCGAACAAGGATATAACCTAGAACCATCAGAATTGGGGGCTGCTTTCGGAGTTTCACAATTAGATCAACTAAAGAAAAATATAGGAATCAGACAAAAAAATTACAACAATTTAAAAAAATTTTTCATAAATCAAAAAAAATACTTTAAATTTATTGATAATGATAAAAGTATTTCAACAACACTTCTTGCTTTTCCAATATTGATTAAAAAAAATTCACCTTTTAATAGACATCAGTTACAACTTTTTTTAGAGAAAAACAAAATACAAACTAGACCAATTTTTTCAGGAAATTTTTTAAAACAACCAGCATTTAAAAAAATTGAATATAGAAGTATATCAAAAGGATTTATTAATGCAGATTATGTAACTGATAATGGATTAATGTTTGGTTTGCATCATGGTTTAAATGAAGAACATTTAGAATATATAAAAAAAATATTTAATAAGTTTCTAAGTAAATATAATTAAAAATAAATTTTTGATTTAGATTTAAGTTTAATCTTTAGATAATTTGAAAATTCCAATATTGTTTTTTTAAAGTCATAATCAACTTCGATTTTCACGTATCCTTTTTTTTTTGAATTTTTATACTTTTTAATAATTTTTAAAATTTGCCTAGTCAAGTTATCTAGTTTAATAAATTTTTTCAAAATATAAGGATTTTTTAATTTAAGTTTATCATCATTTTTAAGCTTAATTAGTGCAGTTGAATAAAAATCTTTGTTATTTCCGATGCCACCAAAAACTGTAGGTATTAATAAGTCAATAAATAAAAATTTTTTTTTTATATTTTTTTTTACATATTTAGAAAATTTTTTTTTTGACTCTATATAATAATTTTTATTTGATTTTAAATTTTCTTTAATTCTTATAGTATTAAGATTAATGAATAGCCTTGTGTCTTTTGATTGGTTATTAATTGCTTCTGAAAAAATTTTTTTTGAAATCGTATAGTTTACTTTAAAAATCTCATTTTTATTTTTTGAATTAAATTTATTTGCAGTATGAATTATGCAATTAATATCATTAAACTTTATGTTAGTTTTTTTATTTATTTTATTTGCTAAAGTTTGGATATTATAATTTTTCCCAGCTAACCTTTTTTTTATTGATTTACCTAAATACCCTTTATGTCCACTTAAAAAAATGTTCATCTAGAAAATAGAATTTTTTTTACCTCATTGATTTGCTCTAAAGTTTTAGTTTTGATGTATAATTTATTTTTAAAAAAATGATTATACCAATCAAAAGTAAGTTCAAATCTTTTATCAACACTTAATTTTTTTTTAAATTTTAAATAATTATAAACTTTTTTATTACTTAATTTTAAATTTATTTTTTCTTTAAATGTGTTTTTTAAAGCATAATTTAGTTTAGTTTTTGAATTTTTCTCAAAGTAATTTATTATCCATTTAACATTTTTTTCACCTCCAATATTTGGGCTGATATTAAATACATCAAATTGAAAATTTTTGTTAAATTTTTTTTGAATTAATAGTAATAATATATTTGATACTTCAAGTATATGCACCCAAGGACGTGTTGAATTCAAGTTTCGTATGTCTAATTTTTTTTTTTGATAGTGATTTTTAATAATATCTGGAATTAATCTTTTTTGTTTCCAATCAGCTCCACCAATAACATTGCCACATCTTATATTTATAATTTTAGTAGGTTTAAAATTATGCGACCACATCTTACCCATCATGTCTGTAACAACTTTACTAAAGCTATATGGATCCTCACCATAAAGTATATCATTTTCAGTAAAGTATTTGTGACTTTTGTTATCATTAAAATAAACTTTATCTGTTGTAAAATTAACTAAAAAAGTTTTTTTATTTTTTATATAGTTAAATAAATTTACAGTACTAAAAATGTTATTTTTAATAACTTTATTAGGGTTTTTGTAGCCATCATAAACAAGCGGTTCAGCGGCTAAATGAATAATAACGTCAAAGTTTTTACCTTTTAAAAAATTAGCCGTTTTTTTTTCATGAGTAAGATCTAATAATTTAAAATGTATATCATTTTTAATTTTTAAAATTTTAAATAATCCATTTGTCTCTCCAGTATCTTTTGAAATTCCAGTTATTTTAGCTCCATGTTTCAACAATACTATTGTAAGCCACGATCCGATAAATCCAGTATTTCCAGTGATAAGAATTTTTTTGTTTTTGAAAAATTTATTTATTTTATCCAAGGAGCTTTACCTTTATTCCAAATTTTATTTAAATTAATTTTGTCTTTCATCGTATCAAGTGAATGCCAAAAACCCCAATGTTTATAGCCAATAATTTTTTTTTGTTTTGCAAGCTTGGGCAAACAATCAAATTCAAATATACTTTTAGGGCCATTAATGTATTTAAAAATTTTCGTAGACACTACAAAAAATCCACCACTTATAAAATGCTTTTTAGGTTTTTCTTCAAATTTTTCGATAGATAGTTTATTTTTAGAAAATTTTACAACACCATATTTTAAATTTGGCTGTACAGCAGTTAATGTCAATAATTTTTTTTTTTGATTATGAAGTTTTAATACTTTATTTATATTTATATTTGAAACACCATCACCATAAGTTAAAAAGAATTTTTTATCATTTTTCAATAAATTTTTAATTTTTAAAATTCTACCACCTGTCATTGTATTTATACCAGTATTTACCACTAAAACTTTAGACTTGAGTTTTGCTTTTTTGAAATAATTCTTAATAAGATTGTATTTGTAGCCACCACAAATTATAAAATCATCATATCCATATGATTCATATATTTTAATTATGTGATGAATAATAGGTAGACCACCAACTTTAACCATTGGTTTAGGAATTTTTCTAGTTTCCTCTGATATTCTGGTGCCCAATCCACCAGCAAGAATTACAGTTTTTATCATATCTTTTTAAAGATCTTTTACCACAAAAGTTTATTAGTTGATAAATATTAATTACTATTTTATATAATTATTTCATATTAGATTAAATCTTAAAAACACTAATGAAATTTATAATTAAGAAGATAAAGTACTCATTATTTCAGAGTAACATTTTTCTGTATATTAAATTTTTTAAAAGAACTTTTTTTAAAGATAAAAATTTTAATTTATTCAACAAAAAATTAAAAATAAAGTATTTAGGCAATTTTAAAACTAAAATTAATATTTTTAATTTAGAAGAATTGATTTCTTTATATCAGGATATTGATTACATTCAGGGCTTTAGGTATTTTATTGAAAATAAAACAAAGATTTTTATTTACTCCTCTAAATCAAATTTATTATATAATTTTTTTTCTAATACTTTAAATTGCACTACATATATATGTAGAGATAATTTTATCAAAAACTATGAAAAAAATAAAAATTTAATAGTTTTAGATAAAATAAATTTTATTAAAGAAATAAAAAAAATAAAAAATAATGATAGTATTTTTATAGATGAAGGTACTGATAGATTTGATCTAGAGGAAAGTATTTTGAAATTTAAATATATATTTTTAAAGAATAAAAATAATTATTTAAGTAATACTTTAAATTTATATTTTTATGATAAATTTGGAAAGATTAATCTAAATGATCGTAAACATTACAATAAATATATATTATATTCAAAAAATAAATTATTGTTTCAAAAAAGAAAAAAACAATTAATTAGTGGAATTGCTTGTTTAAAAAATTTAGATATTTATCCATTTGATATTTGCTTCGAAAGTGCCCTAAAGGTTTTAGATGAGCTAATCATTGGTATAGATACACAGTCATACAATAAAAAATATCAAAATTTAATTAAAAAATTTTTAAAACAAACAAAATATAAAAAAAAAATAAAATTAAAATTCTTTAATTTTAATTCATCGACAACTAATAATTGCGCTACTAGAGGAAGATGGGTAGCGGATGTTTTTAATAATCTTTCAAATGATTGCAAAAATAAAAATATTATGCTGTGTGGTGCAGATGAATTATTTGAAGCTAATTTAAATGAAAAGCTTACAAAAAAAATTCTTACTAATTATGATGAAATTAAAATGCGATTTTACCATTTTGTTTTTAATTTAAAAACAATAAGGGACCCAAGGTATACCTCATATAATTCATGGCATAGAATTGTTAAAGCTGAGAAGTATGTTTCAAATCATGATGGAATGGGATTTAGAAAAAATAACTATTCATATCCAAATAAAGAATCAATACAATGTGCTGTTTTCCATATTGGGTACGTCATAAATTACCAAAAAAAACTTAAGACACACATGAATAAAAAAAGTGGAGTTTTTGGAAATCTGTATAGTAAAAAAAAATATATTGACTTGATTAAGCCTGTTGTTGTCGATAAAAAAATTCAATTTAGGCTACTAAAGACCTTGGAGAAATTTAAGTACATGAATGGATATAGAAAATTAATTAAATTAACCTAAACAAGTAAATTAAAATTTTCAGACTATTCTTGATTTTATTCAATTTTTTCATCTTACAAATTATTTCACTACCATTTTGTTTTATAAATTTTTTCTTAAAGAGTTTTTCCAGAAAAAAATAATTCAAAAAACTCAACTGTCTTTATATTATTTTATAAACAGTTTTCTAATAAGATTTTTTATTGAAAAAGTTCTAGATAAAATTTTTATTTCTTTATTTAGTTTTGAGTCATTCTTTTTTTTAATTTTACACATACCAGAACCTATAAATGAAAAATCTACATCTATATTTTCTTGATTTGACATTAGTATTTCTAAAATAACATTAAAAGTTTCTTTATTGTTAATTTCACAATTAAAACTATTTCTGTAATTATTTTTTGCATAAGGCAACCAAGAGATATCATCAATAAAGAAGAACCCATTTATCTTTAATTTTGAGAAATAGTGGTAGACAATTTTTTTGATATGGGGTGCACTATGAAATGAGTCTAGGTAAATCACATCAAACTCTTGAGGTATTTTTTTTTCTATGTATTCGTAGTTATCGTCCCTACTTTGAATAAATGTCCAATTTTCATCATTGGCCACATTTGAGTAGTCATCTATATCTACCGAATATAAGTGACCTTTATTTTTTTTAATATTTTCTAAAAATCTATTTGTAGAAATTCCGTGTCTAACACCAAACTCTAACACTGTTAAATTTTGTAAATTTTTAATGTTATTAAAAATAAAATTTTCTAATTTTTGACTATATTCATCCATATCATTAATTATTTTTTAATTAATTATCTAATATTATTACTTAGTGCATTTATAATAAAATTAGTTTGTTTATAACAATATAAGATTGTTTATAACGAATTATGAGAAATTTATATATCTTTATATTTGATTATTTTTATCAATACCTATAATTAAAAATATATGAAAATTGTGCATGTCAACTTTTCTGATACTAAGGGTGGAGCATCAATAGCCGTTAAGAGAATTCATAATCTACTTTTAAAAAATAATATTAACTCTCAGATTGTTGTAAGTGAAAAAAATGATGATAT
>MDSY01074797.1_pt1 | contig 10471 bp, 8 predicted proteins | sample 811131 | NCBI WGS metagenome assembly MDSY01 (sample SAMN05326643, study PRJNA326480) | marine metagenome | isolation source: seawater | place: Atlantic Ocean: South West | collected 2010
ATGGTGACGCAACGCGAGGGTGTGCAGTCGTTCGCGACGTGATGAAAATGCGTTCGGCTCTTAGAATATGATATAGTCTACACACGAGTTTCCAAAAAACGCACAACGCGCCGTCCAGTGTGCCCAACAGATCGTCGCGTGTTGGCACACTTTATGGGACGGCGCCGCTCGCAGATTTTCAAATCGAGGACGTGCCTCCCATGCCGCTGGCGTCGGACGCGCGCCCCCGGGGCGGCGCCCGAGAGGCCCGGGAGGGTGGCAAAGGCGCGCTTCGGTGGAGCGCCCCCATGGTGAACACATCGCGTCCGGAGCCGGCGACGCGGCGACGCGGGACCCGTCGGTACCCGGAGGATGCCACGCCTGAAAACCAACAAATCGGGGCGCGGGCTTCCACGTCCGGCCGGGGAGCCCGGGGGGTGAGCGGGAGAGGGGATGGTGCGCGCGTCAGTCGTCGTGACCGAGATCGCATCGACTGTGTGATCCCCGACAGTCATGGAGGAGAAGACCGCGCAGAGGAGGAGCGCTTCGACCGTGCGTTCGCGGCGCTCGCCGAAGAGATGGAAAAAGAGCTCATAGAGATGTCTCCAACTCCGGTGCCGAGAAGCGTGGCTCGCCTTGTGGGACTTCACGATGCCGATCGTTCACTGGATACTGAGACGGATGCGAGTGTAGAGGGTTTGCCAGACGCATCGTCGTTCCGCGCCGCGTCGCGCACAGCTATCGGCGAGTTCATCCGCGAGTTCCGCGGCGTGGCGGCGAGCGACGTGGGGCGAACGCGACACTGGTGTCGCGACGACGCCGCTGACGACGACGATTTCCTCTCTGCATCTCCCGTGTTTGATCCCGCGCGTGGTGCGCGCGCGCTGCGTAGGGTCGAAACGTTGGCGAGCGCGAGCATCAATTCATCGCGCACGTCTGACGGGTGGCACTCGCCGTCCGAGCGCGACAGCGACGTTCGTCGCTCGGGGGGATTCCTGGCGTCGACGGATGATATGGACGGAGACATCGCGTGGGCGCGATGGGGGGGTGGCAGGGGAATTACAATCGTGGAAACGGACCATGTACCGTTGAATAGGGGGCGACCAGCGCTCGTGGGAAGCGCGGACCCGATGCGCGTTGGGAAAGGTGGTGTCGACGCCCCGTTCGACGACGCGGCGCACCGTCGCGACGACAAGGACATCCTCGAGGCGTGGCGCAGACAGAGGCGGCGTGAGGCGATGGAGAAGGGCGATGAGGCGTCGTATGCGGCGCGCGCGGCGGCGGCGGTCGCGGCGCTGGAGCTTGGTACGGGAGATGCGGGTGGTTCGAAGTACGCTAGGTCAAGCGACGCTGGCGACGCGGCGGCGGGTAAACCGGAGTCTCCGCCGTCGGCGACGCGGCGGCGAATGTCTCCAGACACGCTCACATGCGCAGCGAGCGCGGTTGCCTTCGCCGTGCAGACAGAGTCTGCGGTCGACACCGTAGTGACAACGCCGTCCCACGCGCGGAGTTCACTTGAGTTTCAGGAAAAACGCCGCGACGGTGCGCGTTTGAACGCCTCGGCGGCGGCGCTCTCGACGCTTTCCACGTCGCCTGCGTCTTCGCCGACGCCGTCACAACGCGCGGCGTTTGTTTCCGGTCACGGGTTCCCGGAATCCAACTCAACGTCTGGTGCTGCGACTCCGGAGACGCCGTCGCCGTGTCCGTCACCAGGTCGTGGTGAGTTTTTCGACGAAAACAGAAAGCAAAGCCTGGAAAGAGCAGTGGAGAGCCCGGACATCGCTGCCGTTATCGACGTAACCGTGGGCGACGCGCTGTTTGGTTTCGACGACGACGAGACCGGAGCAGCGGCAGCGACGGATGCGAGTTTGCATTTGGACGTTCCGAATGAATCAACAGCAGTGTATGTGGGGCAGTATCTGACGGGTGTCGGGCTCCCTCCGCGCGCAGCACCTCCTCCCGGAGAACTGGAGCGCTCCGGCGGCGATGCCAACCGGCGCGTCTCGACTCCCAGCAAACCGCCGAGGCCCGCACCGTTTGTTCGCCGCGACGTGACAACCGACACCGGGCTTTCCCCCATCGAAGTTGTCGCCGCGGAGGTTCCGGACCGACCTCCGTTACGATCGGTACCTCCCGTCGATACGCGGAACGCGGCGCAAACGAAAGTGGCGGCCACCGCGGCGGCGGTCGCGGCGGCGGCGGCGGCGGCAAATCCGTGGCTTCCCTCAAACGTTGCCGCTCCAAAAGCGTCGACAGCGTTCCAGGAAGTCACACCCCCCGTGTCGAGGGACACCATCGTGTCCCCTAGCCGGAGGTTCGGGCTGGAGTGGGCCCGGCCCGAGGACGAGGACGACGGGCTGGTGGTGATGCTTAAGGCGAGGGTGGAGAACCTGGAGGGGCAAATTGCGCGCGTGCTAGCGGAGAGCAAAAGGAAAGGCTTGAGCGTAAAGGGATGAGTAGTATACTGGTGGTAAAGAATAGTCGTCATATATTTACGATGGAAATAGTTGTCATATATTACAAACAAGTAACCATAGACTCGTCGACTCACAACCCGATCATCGCAGGGAGTTCGCGAACCTTTGTAACGACGCGACGACCCCAAACACCTTCTCCAGCGGCCCGGCTTCGATGTCTTCGCCGTCTTCGCCTTTCGGTCGGAACTCCTTCATCACCACGTCGTCCAAGTCGTCGCCCGCCAATCGCTGATTGCTTTCCTTGACTAGCTTGAACCGCCCCGGCCTGGTTTCGTCCTGCAGGTAAAGCCGCCACAGCCCCGGGAACTTTTTGAATATGTTTCCGTTGCACCACGGCAACGGCTGGATGCAGTACACCACAGTCATCTTTCCCAAAAACTCTTCCCGCATTCTTCGGAAATTTAACCCGAGACCGGCATCGCCCGACGCGAGCCGCGGGTTGATGAGCACCACTGAGGCGCCATTTTCGTTTGCAATTCTGGATGCTTTTCGCACCGCTTCCAGGGAAGGGGGGTCTGGGGCGGCGAACACTAAAACGGCGTCGTTTTCTTCGTACAAGATCCTGTCGTTAGTGCTCGCGAATGAGAAGTTCGCGTCGGGCCACCGCGCTTTTAACAAGGCAGCGCACCCGGCGTCCGGAAAAACGGCTTTAACCCTGTTATCCGGCCCCATCTTCGTACAAAGCTGCTCCACGTACTCCCGTGTGATCTCCCATACTTTCAGCTGGTCCCCCGCTTCGGCCATGACGTTCCCTGAAATCGGGTCCCACAGCTCTGGAATTCTCAACTCTACCAAGTTTCCCATGGAACCAGCCGAGATGGCTTGCTCCGTCGCCGCCGCCGCGGTCGCCACCGCGTCGAACAAGTTATCAGGAAGCTCATCGTCATCTTGAGCGAGCTCGCCTTCGTCGTTCATGCGGCCCAAAATTTCAAGCTTGGGTTGGGATGGGGTGTCTGACGCGTCGCCGGACGAGGACTCGCCCGACGCGGCGTCGCCGATCTTCTCGAACTTGGCGGAGAGGCGCACATCGCGAACGCGTCGGGCGGGTCGAGCGCCAGGCGCGCCGCGCGCGGCAAGCGGCACGACGGCTGACGTGAGGGACATCGAGGCGGACATCGCGAGAACGCCGATCACGCTTCGATGTGCTGTCGGGATTGCGACGAGCACCAGGGCGGAGAGATCTTATCGCCAAATGAATGCAAACTTTGACAGTTGTCGCGTGAGGACGACGTCAGTGAAAAAACTCGCTCATTACCAAGCGCGCAGGGGTCCAGGGTTCCCGCTGTCATCGTTCGCCGCGCGGCGCATGAAGGCTTGGTGGCAGTTCCCGAACACGTCTCGAGTCGCTGACGTCGCTCGCTGGACCCTCGCATCGTGTGGCGTCGCCACCATCGCGTGGGCCTTCGTCGAGGGCGATTCTTCAACACCGTTGCGCTCCGGGCCTCTACCGGGGCCGACCGCGTCGCGCGAGGAGGTGTCTCAGTGGATGCGCAGAGCGTCGACCGAGGGAACCGCTGGAGGCACACTGAGTGCTGCGCTAGGGCAGGTTGGCCCTTGGGCGCGGGAACAGACCGCCGCGGACAACGACGTCCCCGCGCGCGTTCCTCGCAGTCGTTGAAACGCCGTATAGGAACCCTCCAAAATCCAAAAAATGGATTCGCCCCCGCCTCCGCCTTTGCCTCTCCCCACCCCGCAGTACGAGCACGTGTTCCTCCCTGTGACGGTGTGCTCGATCACCACGACGGGTGGCTCTGGACACGGCATTCTGTGCACACTGAAAAACGCCCCGTGTGTCTTGACGCCGTGCCACGTGCTTTGCGGCGAGAGTTCAGTCGGCGATTTTCAGCCCGAAAACGTCGCCGCGTTTGTTCGCGCGCCGCCCGGCAGCGAGGGACTCGACACACAAGTGGAACTAAAAATGCGCCCTGACGTGTTCTTCGCGCACAGCCCCCCACCGCCGGATGGACGGCCGCCGGATGTGAACAGGATGGATTACGTTGTCGTGGCCGTGGAGGTCGTGGGTGGTGACTCGCGCAGGGATGACACGAATGCGAATGTAAGCGAACAAAAAGCAAAACAGAAACTACTCAGCAAAGCGTTATTCACGCGCGCGCTGGAAGACGCGCGTCCTGTGCATTCCCTGGAGGGGGGGGACGAGGTGCACTTCGGGGTTGTTTCGACGAGTACTGAAGGAAACGAAAATAAAAATAATGAAAGCGTCTCGGTCACGACTTGGCGCCGCGGGTTCGTCACGTCGGCGCATTCAAAACATTCAAACATTCAAAACGTTCAAAGTGCGGACAAAAAAAACACCTCGCTCGTTTCCATTCGGTACGACGCGCGCACTGTGCCGGGCGAGAGCGGCGGTGCAGTGTGTTCGGTTGCAAAACGCGGGATAGGTGAGCTCCCAAAAGACTTCGTTTCACGCAAGGCCAAAGGCAACGCGAAAAGGGGCACAGGAGCGTTGCTCGCGATGCACCGCGCTGGTTTGCCAGGCGAGGACGGCGAGGGCGTTTTGGTTTCTGAAATCTTCAAGGACATTCGGGAGACGCTCGCCACGCGAAACGTACGCGTCGCGGCGAAGGGCGGGAACACAGCGGTGGCGTGCTTGGAGCTCAATCGCATACCAGGCGAGTCGCGAGGCACACGAAGCAGGGCTGCCGCGGCGGCGGCGGAGGTTGTCGCCAAGCAGCCGTACGAGTCGGTCGCGGCGATGGCGGCCATCGCGGAGAAGGGCGGGTACGTACCGTCAGGCGCTGACCGCGCGTTGTCCGCGTGCGATGCGCTTGAACAGTGCATGTGCGCCTGGTCGGGATTCGACCCAAAGTCATCAAGGTTAGCACACGCGATTTGCCACGCCCTCGGTGCGCTCGCGCGTGCGCGGATGAAGCCAGCGAAAGGCGGCGAAGAGGGAAACACATGCGTCCGCGCGATTGCAGACCAACACTACCAAAACCAAGCGGTGAGGGAAAAAGCGGAGTGGGCGGCGCGCATGCGGCGCGCGTTGCAGTTGAAATAGCAACAACGTAGACAGTAATAGCTTCTATAGAACCTATATATGCAATAGTCTTGAGGTGTTGAGTCACGAGTGAGCGTTACGCTGCGATAGCGACGAACGGGTGAAAATAATCGTGCTGGGAATCAAAAAAATCTTCGCTTCTCATTTGTCTTGGATGTGACGCCGCACACACGCGCGCGCAATTGGCTTGAGACCCTGTGTTGGCTCGACGCGGTACCGGGAACGGGAGAGATGCAGGGCGGGTCTCTGCAGACCCGGGGTGGGGACTTGTTCGGGACGCTTCCCATGGGCACCCGTAGTGTTTTGGTTCTGAACGTCGGTTTGTACGTGTTTTGTATTCTGTTCGGGTACGATGCTTTCCACGAGGTGTGCATGGCCCCCCACTGGGTTCTGCACCAGTGGCAGGTGTACATGGTATTCACCGCGCCGCTATTCCACGGAGGCATTATCCACCTGGTGTTCAACATGACCGCGTTCGTGCCGATGGCGACGTCGCTTGAACGACTGTTGGGCACCGTTCAGTTTCTGTTCATCGTCGGGCTGTTCATCACGCTGTCGTCTTCGTTCCACATCGCCATCGCGGTTTGCGCGGGAACCATGGGGTTCAACGCTATGCGCGAGTGCGCGATTGGGTTCTCAGGCGTGGTTTTCGGGGTTATCGTGGTTGATACGCACCTCAGCGCGGTTGTTCGACGATCGGTGTTTGGCTTTTTTCAAGTTCCGGCACCTTGGTACCCCGTTTCGCTGCTGCTTTTCCTGCAAGTGGTAATACCGAAAGTGAGTTTCATAGGGCACCTCGCGGGTGTGTGTGTGGGCCTCGCGTACGTCAACGGGTATCTCAACCCTTTGCTGTTGCGACAAAATACCGTCGCCGCGGTTGAGGCGGCGACTGTTTTTGAACGCGTAGTCCGGAATCAATCCTTCGTCCCGGGCGGCGTCTCCGCGGACGCGGCGCCGAGCACGGGGGGCGCCGCGTTCCCCACGTTCCTCAACAGCAGTGGTGGGGGGTTTCTAGGCAACAATACTAATAATACAAGTGGGGAGAATAGGAGGTGGTGGCAAGTCCCCACGTTCGCCCGAAGACAGCAGACGGACGACGGTGGGGATGGTACCTTCGCGAGCGGACGAGGGCGCAGAGCCGAGCCTTTGACGGTGACCGCGACGCCGGTGCCGATGGCGAAGGAAGCCGCCGCCGCCGCGGCTGAGGCTCGTTTGGGGAACAAAAAGGCTGTGCCCAACCGTCGAGCGAGTGGCCATGTATGCGAGGATGGGGATTCGCAAATGGAATCCATGGAAACGCAGGCGACATCGGCGATGACGCCCGCCGCCGCGTTGATGCTAGAGTCCGACGACGCGTCGCTCGAAGTCTTAGTGGACATGGGGTTCGGCGAAGACAGCGCGCGCGCAGCGCTGCTCGCGGCGGGGGGGGACGTCGCGGGAGCAGCAGAGGCGCTGTCAGGAAAGCAGGGGTGAGTGAGTATAATATTTCAGTTTTTTTGTATTCAAAGATCCACTATAGCAAGAATAGTTTCGTAAGTGAGCTTCTTCTCCCCGCTCAGCTCCGCGCGTCGCCGACGGAGCGCGGTCGAGGCACCGTGGTGCTTGTCGACCTTTGTGTGGCTCTGTGGCCGAATTGTGAGAAGTGTGTCGGCTAAAACTCGCGGGCAGGAGGTGTCCTCGACTGCGCTCGCGATTCGCCTCGCGTGTCGTTCTCGTCGGATCGCCAAGTTCAATCGGTCCCGCGCGTTTCCAAGGCTGCAAAAATGCTCGAAACGCGCGCCGTCGAACCGGCGCGTTATGTGTGTCTATCTTCAGCGGCGCGCGTAATGTCGCGCGCCGCTGAAATGTTGCATGTGGCCCCAAGCCGAGCGGCGGCACAGTGCCCCGGCGCGCGCGAGGACTTTCGAGATATGAAAGAGTCCTCGCGCGGCGAAGCTCGCCAACCCCCGTCGGCCGGGTCTGCGCGAATTGTAAACTCCGCGCAAACCGCCGAGACCCCAAAAATGTTGCTAATCCCATCCCAAACCCAATCCCAATGCCGCACCGAGCTACTCTGTGTCGGTGTCTCCGTCGCGCTACACGTAAAGCGCTTAGATGCCTTCCTCGGACGCGGCAGCCTTGAGCACGGTGAGCGCTTCTTGGACCTTCGCCCTGAGCGCGCCGTTGTCCTCGATGAGCAGGAGCACCTCGCCTTGGTCCATCTCGAGAAGCATACCGGTGATCTTCGCCGCGCTTTGGGGTTCGATTTCGTCCACCAGGGGGTAAAGCGCCTCGCCGAGAAGCATGCGCGCCTGGTCGGGCGAGGCGCTGGGAAGCTGCTGCGCCAGCAGCGCAACCGGGTTCGCCTCCGCCTCCGCCTGGGGAGGAGCGCCGCCGGGAAGGGGCGCAGGGGGCTGGTTCTGCACGGGGAAGCGCATGTTCTGCCTGCCCTGGCCTCGGCCACCGCCCTGGCCGCCGCGGCCGCCGCGGCCGCGCTGGCCGGGCGCGCCTTGGCGCTGGGGCATGGGCATGACGTACTGCATGCCGGGTCCGCCGGGCCCCATGGGGCCGCGTCCGGGGCCGCCGGGGGGCATCATGGGCATGCCGAACCCGGGCTGGGGCTGGGGAGGGCCCATCACGCCGGGAGGGGGCTGACCGTAGTACATGGGCGCGCCCGGGGGGGGCATGCCGTAGGGGCCCATGTTGGGCATGCCCCCCGCGGCGACGGCTCTTTGCGCGAATTGCGCTTGCAGGCGCATGCGGCGATCCTCCTTTCTCTGCGCCAGGGCAACGTACAGAGGCTTGTTGCCCGCCATCTTGCCGTTCATCTCAGTCACTGCACGCGTGGCTTCGTCCGCGGAGGAGAACGCGACGAACGCGGAGCCGCGGCTCGCACCCGCGGTGTCCCGCATCACGCGGCAGCTCGTGATCGTGCCGAACTCGGCGAACAACTCGCGGAGCTTGGCGTCGTCCACGGTGTCCTCCAGGTTCTTGATGTACAAGTTCGCGCCCGCCATCTTCTCCATGCGTTCACGTCGCTCGGCGTCAAACTTGGATTTGAGCTCGGCTTCGCGCTCCGCTTTCTTCTGCGCGCGGCACACGATCCAAGCTTTGTCTTCGATTTTGTCGTACCCGTCCAGGTCGTCCACGGCTTTCTGTGCCGCTTCGGACTCCTCAAAGCACACGAACCCGAACCCCTTGGACTTGCCTTCGCCATCCTTCATCACCACCACGGAGGTGAGGGTGCCGCACTTCTCGAACACTTCACGAAGCTGGTCCTCGGTCACGTTCTCGTGCAGGTTCTTGACGTACACGTTGTTGAACATGGTGGGGCCGCCGCCGCGTTCGCCTCGGCGTTGGAACGGACCGACGTACACTTGCTTGTCGTTCATGAGCATGCCGTTGACCTTCGAAATCGCGCCGTCCGCGGCTTCCGCAGTGTCGAACTGCACGAAGCCGTACCCTTTGCTTTGGCTTTGGGAATCCGTAGCAACCTTGGCGCTGACGATGTTCCCGAACTGCGCGAACGTGTCGTACAGCGCTTTGTTGTCAATGTCCTTGTCCAGGTTCTTGATGAAGATGTTCCCGACGCCTGACTTTCGGAGCGCGGGGTCGCGTTGCGAGTACATGATACGAATAGGCTTGCCGTTGACGACCTGGAAGTTCAGCACGTCGATGGCGCGAGCGGCATCCGGGCCTTGCTGGAAGTTGACGTACGCGTACCCCAGCGAGCGGCGCGTGATGAGGTCGCGGCACACCCTGATTGAAACCACGGGACCGATGGTGGAGAACAGCTCGTAGAGCTGCGCCTCCGTGCATGACGGTTCAAGGTCGCCGCAGTACAGCGACGTGGCGGACAGGTTGGACGCGGCAGGCGCGGTGGCGGGGGGGCCGGCGGCGGGGGCGGCGGGAGCGGAAGCCATGATCTCGTTAAATTTTTTTGTTTTTTTGTTTTTTTAGAGCTTAAACGACTTGAGTTCTGTGGGTATGAGGGGGGTGGTGGTGAGTTTTACGGACAGAGGGGGGAGGCGTTCGATGCTTAAAAGACGGATGCGCGAGTGACTCTTCTGAGTGACTCGTCTCCCGCGGTAGGCGCTACGCAATTGCAAAAATGTGACGAGAAAAACCCTAAAACCACCATCACCGAAACGGTTGGTCGTGTCCGGAAAGCCGCGCGAGCGTGACAGTGACGATGGATGTGTAGATACGAAATGAGTTCGTGTCACCACATCTATCCCGCGGTCACGTTCGCGTGACTCTTGCCGTGTCGGGCCGCGTCGTTCGAACAGGTCGTGCCGCGACGCGGGCAGTGCGCGATGCCGTCGGAATTGGCGGTGGCGCGATGCCGCGAAAATGTCATCACGGACCGGAGACCGGCGATGGCCGACGCCAACGACCACGAACGCTGCCGTAAACGCGCGTGCGACATGAAGCATGTTGGGAACCGTGATTCGGGTCGAAAACGTACCGTCGAGGGGTGTCGACTCTCGTGCGTTAGGTAAAGAACGATCTAGTGTCGGGACTGGAGAATAAAGCATTCATCGCGGCGCCGTCAAAGCGAAGCGACAGGCTTGGAATTTAATTATTCATCTTTTGGAGACTACGCTGCTGTGGCTGCTGTGCAGATTTGCTTTCCCGCGCGACGACGGTTCGTTAAGACTTGTGGCTCACGAGGTTCGCTTGGTTCTTCCGAGAGCTTCGCGCGCCAGCTTGGCGCGAATGCGGCGAAGACGCGCTGCGGGCGTCAATCTCGCTGCGCTGCTGAAAAACCAAAAGCGCCATGGGTCGAGTTTTGGCTTTCGCCGAGGATACACCCGGCGCGCGCACGCGCCAGTAACTTCAGGTTGGTCTGCGGCATCGCGCGCAGACCCCTGTGCGCTATGTCGGAGGGAAGCGCTGCTGGGGGCGAGGTCGGTCCCGTCGTCGCGTCGCGGCGTCGCGGACCCGCGGTTGGCGCTTTGGTTTTACGTGACAAATCGATGCCGCCCCCCGCCCCCCGCGTGAAGCACGCTGGCCC
>MDSY01074944.1_pt1 | contig 10471 bp, 3 predicted proteins | sample 811131 | NCBI WGS metagenome assembly MDSY01 (sample SAMN05326643, study PRJNA326480) | marine metagenome | isolation source: seawater | place: Atlantic Ocean: South West | collected 2010
TCCAAATGAAAAAGAATGCATTATTGGATTTAATTATACCTCTGTAAATGATACTAATGGTATTTCTTGTTTATATATGAATAATGAAGAAGATTACAGTCATTTAACCAAACTTCACAGAGGAATTAGAGCTATAGATAGACTTAATGGAAATATTGATAGATGGGGTGACTACACTGGAATCCAGAGAAAGTATGATGATCCATGTAGAACATGGATTTCTGGAATGTATGGTAAAATTGGGTCTAATGGTAGTTGGATAACGAGTACTGCCGTATCTGACACATGCAGGGAAAGACTTCCACATCTATTTTTAGAGCCATCTTTTAAAAATGGTATTTTATTTCCTAATCCAGGGAATGAATTAATTCAATATGATTTTACTTTAGAAGAAAGTTTAGATTTAAGAATTTCTATTTATAGTCTAGATGGAAGATTAGTAAATATTATTTATGAGGATTTGGTTAAAAGTGGTCCAAACAGGCTAACATTTAATATTAATAGTCTATCAGTTGGAAGTTACCTACTAGTTATTGATAATAATAACAACAGGCTCTTTACAAAAAAATTAATTAAAAACTAAATTAGTTGGACTCTGTATCCCAAGTATTTTGAGATATTACGCCTCCATTTTTGAAATATCCAACACCCCACTTAGATCTAACTTTTTTATACTCATCCCCTTTATTTCCCCTTACGACAATTCTTATAATAGTCACTTCAACTACATCTCCATTACTGTCTTTTTGTTCGTAAACTTTCTCTGTTACACCTTCAGGGAAAAATTGCGCTAATTTTTGAATGTTTTTTGAAGAATTATGATTAACGGAAATACCTTTTGAGTTGTCTAAAAATTGTGCTGTTAAATAATCAGAATCCGAATCATATTCACTACTATTTCCTTGAGAATAATAATAAGAATCATTATAATTCTCTAAATCAGAAACATTAAAAATTCTATTATCCTCTTTTCCTTCGTTTGATATATCTAAATCATCTTTATACATATCATTTAAGAAATGTAAATTATAAACTTTGTCCGTATTGACGTCATTCCATATAGATGTCTTTAAAATTTCTTTATCAATATAATGATCCACTTTTAATGCATTTTGAGCTCTTGGATCATCAGCATTAATTACAAAATTATTAAGCTTAGAAATCAAATTTTCAGAGTTTTCAAATTGATTGTAGGTAGTAATTATATTTTTGACTCTTTTGGATGCATTTAAATTAAAGTAATCATTTTCATAATAACCAAATGCTGGAATATTCTTTTGTATTCTGGGCTTATCTAAATTTGAAGTAGACTCATTGTATAGAGTAGTCATATTTTCACTTGATATATGATTGTTATAAGTTATATTTTTAAAGTGACCTGTTTGTGTTTCTTTATCAAGAGAAGACTCTTGTTTGTAATTATCAATTCCTACTATCCATAAATTTCTATTGTTAGACTTTAATATATTATCCAACTCCATTTCATAATTTAAAGCTTCATTACTAATAGAATTGGAATAAGTAACAGACTTAGCTCTGTTTGAAATTTCTAACTCTTTTAAAAACTTCTGATCATAAAAGTTATCTGTCACTAAATCATTTTTAGCAATTATTTCTGATCTGAAAATTTCTTTTCCTTCTCTTAAAACATTTTGTTTCTCTATATTATCATGATTTCTCATAGTTTTATCTATACCGATATATGATAATTCATCTTTAGTGTATAATGATAGCTCTTTATAATCGACAACTTTTGGAATATGACTCCATCTAGAATCATCACTGTTTTCGAAGCTTTTTTGAATATTTTGGTAAAAAAGATTAATTTGTTGGGTCTGATAATTTGATTTAAGTTCTTGTTGCTCATTATTTTTTTTAGCAAATTGTTCTTGAATATCTTTTTTAAATTCTGAGTTCATTTCATCCATTTCAACTTCAACTTGTGACTTAGTGCCCATAATAACCTCTACCTGATCTTCGGAGTATTTACCAGTGACTTCTTGTCCGTAAAGAAGACTATAAGAATTTAAAATAGATTGGTTATTTGACAATCCATTGGAAGAATTTTCATCCATGATTTTATTAATTTCAACAACCTTATCTCTCGGCAACTGTTGTTCACTATCTATTTTAGATGCATTTTGAAACGAAACAATAGCCATTGAGTAGTTCTTAGACTCAAAATATCTGTTTCCTTGTTTAATTAAGTTATTATATTGTTTTTGTTTCTCTAAATTATTTGAAGCAATTATTTTAGCTTCAGATACCTTTTTTATTTGTTCCTTAGGATAGGTCTCATCTGGTAATACAGAAATTGCTTTTCTGAAAAAAGAAATAGACTTGTCATAATTTTTATCTGTAAAAGATTGATCAGCTTTTGATATATAACTATCGTACTTACTTTTATTTTCTTTTTCTAACTGATCCATAATAAGTTGATCAATCTCAGTAATTCGTTGTTTTGGTAATGACTCTGATGGAAATAATTTACTGGCTCTCGCAAAAAATTCTTTGGATTTCAACAATTGATTTTTTGACTTGAAATCTTCAGCTTTTTGCAACATTAAATCATACTTTTCTTGTACAGCTTTCTGTTTTTGGTCATCAATTTTAGAATTAGATTCTTCAGAAATTAGCTGATCAATTGAAATGATTTTTTGTGAAGCATATCCATTGCTGAAATTAACCCCATTAGAAATTTCAAAACTACTTGCTTGTTTATAAAAATCTCTTGCTAATTTATAATTCTTAGCAGTAAAATAATCATCTGCTTTTTTAATAATTTTATCATATTCAATTTTTAACTTATCATTATTATTTTTCTTTAATGACTCGTTAATCAACGAAATTTTCTCATCACTGTAGGAACTGCTAGGATTTAAATTTTTTGCTTTTTCATATAAAATTTTAGCCTCTTCAAGTTTATTTTCCAGCTTTAATGCATCTGCCTTAGAAATAAGATTATTATATTGTTCTAATAGAATTTCTGAAGCTTCCATTTCCTTTAATGTTAGCTCAATTTCAGCAATTTTCTTTTTAGGATAATATTCGTTCTTAAATAAATTAAGTGCTTCTGAATACTTGATTTTTGCTTCTTTATATTTCTTTTCATTGTATAATTGATCGCCCTGATTTACAATATCATCATATTTTAATCTTTCTGATGTCATTTTATCCTTTTGAGATTTTAATTCATTTAATTTTAAATTAATCTCTTCTATTCTATTTATCGGATGTTCTCTTTCATAAATATTTTTTGCTGCTGTATAATGAACTAGAGCATCCTCCCAATTGGCAGATTCAAACTCATTATCTGCCTGATTAATTTTTCTTAAGTATTCGTTGTCCTTTGATTCTTTTTCTATAAGGAGCTTCTTAATTTCTCTTATTTTATCTATAGGGTAAGATTCATTAGGTGAAATTTCATTGGCTTCATCATATTTTTTTAAAGCTTCATCATAAGAAAGATCTCTTAATAGTTCATCGGCTTTGGTAATAAGTTCATTATACTGGGATTGAATTTTATTATTAGAAATATCTAATACTTTACTATTAATTGATTCTATTTGATTTTTTGGATAAGATTCCAGAGGTTTAATTTTTATAGCACTATTGTAAAAGCTTATGGCTTCTTCAAATTTTTCATTATCCCTAAAATCATCAGCTTTAGAAATTAATAGGTTATAATTACTATCAATACTATTAGATTTTGATTTTTCTGCGATTAAATTATTTAGATGACTCAACTTTTGTTTAACCATATTATTATTAGGGAAAAGATTTTGAGCCTCTTGATATTTAGATAGAGCAATGTTATAATTATCATCTTTAATAGATTGATCACCTTCCTTAACTAAAGAATTAAAAATTTCTAGTTGTTGTTTAGAATCTGCCTCTAATTTTTCTTTTTCATTAATCTTTTCGATAATTAATAACAATTGGTCTTTAGGGTATTTTTGACTATCATCGATAGCAATTGCATCATCATAAAATTGTTTAGCCAGTTTCCAACTTTCACTTTTAAATGCTGCATCTGCACTTTTAATGTAGTCATCATATTTCTGATTTTTCTCTTTAATCTGATTAGCTATGTGAGTAAGCTTAATTTTTATTTCGTTAATTTTTTGATCTGGATAGTTTTCATCAGACTTTATATTTTTAGCTAACTCATAGATTTCAATAGCTTCCTGAAATTTACTCTCATTAAATAGCTTATCTGCCTCTAAAATTTTTGCTTGATAATCTTTTAATAATTGATCTTGATTGTTTTTTTCGTCTAAAATTTCTTTTAACTTTTGATCTATATAAGTTATTTTTTCTTGAGGATAACTTTCAGATTGTTTAATTTCTAATGCTTTTTGATAGGTTGATTTTGCTGATTCATAATCTAAATTTTTTAATTGATTATCAGCAGATTTGACTATGTTATTGTATTTTTTTTCTAACTCAGCCTTTTCTAGCTCTGCTCTTTTCTCTAGCTCAACTTTACTTATTTGGTCAGACGGATAAGTTTCATTTGGTTTAATTTTCAATGCTCTTTTGTAATTTGAAATGGCATCATCGTAAGATTTATTAGTAAATTGATCATCCGCTTTAGTAATTAAATTACTGTACTCTTCCTCGTTGGACTTTTGTGTAGCTAAAAGTGAATTGATTTCATTTATTCTTTCTTTTGGGTTTCTATTACTGGGATCAATTTTGGATGCCTCATTATAAAGCTCAATAGCTTTTGCATAATCTTTACCTTCAAATGCTGATTTTGCTGCAGACATCTTTATATTAAATTTTTCAGCTATTTCTTTATCCTTGGCTTCTTGCTGTAATTTCTCAATATTTTTAATCTTATCATAAGCAATTTGATTTCCTGGTATAAGTTCTTTTGCTTTATTGTAAGCATTCAGAGCAGCTGTATAATTAGAACTAGAAAGTGAATTATCTCCAGTCTTTATAAAATCATCATACTGTTTCTGTAATTGATCTTGAGCATTAGCTAATTCCAAATTCTTTTTAGCATTGGCTAACTGTTTAGAAACTATGTTGTCACTTTTAATTTTTAAAGCTTCTTCAAATTTTGTTACTGCGTTAGAATAATCTTTTTTACTAAAAGAATTATTTCCATCAGCAACTAATTTTTTAAATTTAGACTCCTTAAGTTTAGCTTGATCCTCTACCTGTTTTAAATATTTTTCAATTTCATTTTTTCTTTGACCAAGATAGGTGTAATCCCAATCAATTTTTCCCGTAGATGCATCAATTCTAGCTTTTCCTACTGGACTACTAGTTACAATTGAATAATCTACGTCAGGTTCTTCTAAAAAAAGACTAATACTAGGTTCAATAAAAGTTTGTGGTTCTACATCTTCCTTAAAAAAACCTTTTTTTGCATCCAACACTAAAGATTTAGGAACAAATCCATTTTTTTTAAAGGTTATTGAATAGACAAAACCAAATGGGGCTTCAATAGCGTTGTATTTACCTCCAGAAGTCATACCCTGTTTAAAAGGTTGATTATCTTTTGTTACAATAACTTGAACACCATCTAATTTTTTCCCATAGGGATCGGTAACTCTTCCACTAAATATCAAAATAGGATCTGTTTCTTGAGAAAAAGCAAAACTTGAACCTAAAAAGAGTAATATTATTATATAAATTATTTTTTTTTGCAAAAGACGATTTTAACAAATATCAGCATAAATATCTTGGAATCAATAATATATTATTAAATACTTTTAACGAATAATCTCTTAAAAAGTTATATAAATTAGATTTTATTTGAAAATTTCATTCGCCATTATTATTGATTTATCTAATTCCTTTTTATTAATGTTAAGTTCTTCTGATGATTTTTGGAAATAATCAATTATTTTTTCGGAAGGCATATTACCTACTAATTTATCTTTTGCCATTGGACAGCCACCTATTCCGAGCAGAGAACCATCAAACCTTCTACATCCAGCTTTATAAGCAGCATTGAGTTTATCAATACAGGTATTTGCATGAGAATGTAAATGTGCACCAAATTCTACTTTAGGAAACTCTTTAATTAATTTTGAAAAAAGCCAATTTATTGAGTTTGGATTACTGGTTCCTATTGTATCACTAAGAGATAAAATATTAATTCCATAATCATTTAATAATTTTTCAGCCCAATGGGCTACAATATAAATACTCCATTCATCACCAAAAGGATTGCCAAATGCCATAGAAAAATAAGTAACTAATTTTTTATTTTTTTTAACACAAAGGTTTTGAATTTTATCTATGGTTTTTAGAGAATCTTGAATAGAAGCATTGATGTTTTTTTTCTGAAAAGTTTCTGAAATAGAAAAAGGAAAACCTATGTATGAAATTTGTTCAAATTGAGAAGCTTCAATTGCTCCTCTTTTATTTCCTACAATTACCAAAAGTTTAGAAATAGAATTATCAATATTAATATTATTTAATACTTCTGCAGTATCTGACAATTGAGGAATTTGATGTTTAGAAACAAAACTTCCAATATCAATAGTATCAAAGCCCACTTTTAAAAGCTGATTTAAGTATTTAATTTTTTTTGGGGTAGGTATAAAACTAGAGAAACCCTGCATTGCATCTCTTGGACATTCAATTAATTTCATAATTAATTATTGAATGATTTAAGGAACAAAGAGTTGCTTTACCATTTTAGTTTCATTAATATTAGTAGAAAGCGAATATATTCCTGTTTTGAGATCTATTTTACTTAAATCCAATATTAGAGGAGTATAATTAGGTCCATAAAAACCTGCAGTATATTCATTAGAAATACTATAAACTAATTGGCCCAAAGAATTGAAAATTTCAAAATATAAAGATTGATCTTCTTCTAACTCAAAAATTAAGCTCAATTGCATATCTGATTCAAGTGGGTTTGGTCCAAATAACAAATCTGTTGAATTTCCTAACGGATCTGGTAAAGGTATTATGGTTCGCATGGTACCAAAATATGGCATTTTATTGTAGGCATTAATCACAATATCAAGTGTATCAATTTCATTGATAGCATCAAAACTAAAATCAGCCTGACCATTTTGAATAGTATTTTTAGCTATTAGAGAATCTCCATTCCATAATGTAACTTTAGCATCTTCATTATCACAAAAAACTGTTAAAGAAGTCACTCCTACTTCTTCTTCATCAGAATGGGTTACGATAAAATCATCTGGTGTTTTGGAGCGGAATAAAGTTGTGGGATCACTAAAAAGAACCCAAGTTTCAACAACTTCTTTACCAGAATTAGGATAATCATCTAACATTTTCATTTGTCCGCTGTAAAAAAGAGCTCCAATAGTGTGCATTTGGTTGTTGGGATAAGATTCTACCAAAATATCTACAATTTCATCTTGAGTAGCCATGGGGGGAGCCCATGACATTAATATAGATGACCCAGCAGCTGCAATTGCCCCAGTAGGGGAACCTAGATGGCTGGCCCTTTGCCAAACCTCAGAAATACAAGTTCCAGATGTAAAAGTCCCATTATTACATGCAACTGAAATAACAAATGGATATTTTCCATTATTAGTAGCTGAATTTATATGAGAACTAGAAAAATTTCCTGTTATACAAGTGTTTAAATTACCATGTCCTGTGTAGTTAAATAAAGAAACTCCATTATTAACAGCATTAGAAATTACACTAGGATTAGGATTTCCATTAGCATCTTCACCTCCGTGAGTGCCATCGTAAAATTCATAGACATTTTGATATCCAAAATTAAGTAAATCTGTTCTTATATTTCTTAAATGTTGCCAATCTGCTTCTCCATCATCTCCATAACCTGCTCCTTCATTAGAACCAAGACCAATAGCATTCGTATAGTAATTAGAAATATCTGGATTTATTTCATACTCTAAATTTCTTTGAATCATAGTATTCAAAGTTGATGAATTTGATGGACTAAATCTTCCTACATAAATATCTGGATACCAATCGTTAGAATTAGAAACCAATCCATACTTGGCATCTGACCATTTTGTTTCAGACATCCATCCACCAGTTGAACCTGCATTATATGAAGCTACTTTATTGTGGTCACCAACAAGTAATAAGTATAAAAAATCTACATTTTGATTGTAATAGCTTCTAACATAATTGTAAATACTAGATTGATTATTACCGATTGTTGCTATGTCAACAAGTTCAACTTCTAAACCAGACTTTCTTTTCCAAGAAATAAATGGTTCGAGTTCATCAAAATACTCTGATGGTGAAATAATTAACATAGTTCCATCTTGACCTATGGAATTATATCTTGTGGTCTTATAATTTAAATATCTTCTTTTATAGGTTTTTTGAACTTCTTTGGATGTAGACTTTCTAGTTGTATTATTTAATTCATTTAATCCTGTTTCCTTGGTTAAAAAAGTTATTTTAACTCTGATTTTATTATAAATTTTAATGGTTTTTCTTACTGGATTAAAACCAAAAGGAATGAAGCTAATGGTTTGTCCTCTAACATCTCTATGTATATATGGTTGACTTAAAGAAAAAACTTCACTTGGAAAATCCGAATCGATACTATAAACAGTTCCTTTTTGTAATTGTACGGAATTAGGATCTATATTTCTGTATAAGTTACCTTTAGATGGAGCGATATTTACATTCTCCAATTCAATAAAATCAGCACTAATGATAGAAAAATTGCTGACTCCTTTAGATGGAAGCTGAATATTTGAAGTAAATTTTAATAATTCAGGTTCTCCTTTTACTAAAGTGGATACACCACCTTCAACCATAAGCTTTTGATAAGAATCACTACTAGTTTTATTGATATTGATTAGCTCATATTTCTCCAACTCAAAGTCAATAATAACAGAGTTAACAGATTGAGAAACAAGATTAATTTTATATTGATCTTTCCCAAAAGAAAGTAGGGAAATGAATACACCAAACAAACAAATTAAATTTTTCATACTATAAATATATTAATTATGAGGCGATTTTTGATTTGTTCAATGTTTTTGTTTGAACAATTCATGTATTTTTCCTCATTGAAATCTTAAGTATTATATTCGCAAATAATGGATTATAAAAAAGAGATAAATAAAAGAAGAACATTTGGTATAATTTCTCACCCAGATGCGGGAAAAACAACATTGACTGAAAAACTTCTTCTTTTTGGTGGAGCTATTCAAAGTGCTGGAGCTGTTAAGAATAATAAAATTAAAAAATCAGCTACCTCAGATTTTATGGAAATTGAAAAGCAAAGGGGTATAAGTGTTGCCACTTCAGTAATGGCTTTTAATTATAGTAACCGTCAAATTAACATCTTAGATACACCAGGTCACAAAGATTTTGCAGAAGACACCTACAGAACACTAACTGCCGTTGATAGTGTTATTATGGTTATAGATTGTGCCAACGGAGTTGAGGCTCAAACTGAAAAATTAATGGAAGTCTGTAGAATGCGAGATACACCTGTAATAGTATTTATTAATAAAATGGATAGAGAAGGGCAAGATGCATTTGACTTATTAGACGAAATAGAATCTAAACTACTCATAAAAGTAAAACCCATGAGTTGGCCAATAGGGATAGGAGCTACTTTTAAAGGGGTATATAATATTCATAAAAAAGAGCTTAATCTTTTTAGTGGAAATAAAACTGGAATTGAAAAAGAAGTTTTTAAAATTGATGGTCTTAGAGATCCAAAATTACCTGACTTTATTGGGGATGAGGAAACTAATACTTTAAAAGATGAAGTGGAGTTAATAAATGGTGTATATGGAAATTTTAATCAAGAAGATTATTTAAATGGAAAAGTAGCTCCAGTATTTTTTGGTTCAGCACTGAATAATTTTGGGGTTCAAGAGCTGTTAGATTCATTTATTGAAGTCTCTCCTACTCCACAGTCAAGAGAAACTGAGTCACGTATTGTAGAGCCAAATGAAAATAAATTTAGTGGCTTTGTCTTTAAAATTCATGCAAATATTGACCCCAAACATAGAGATAGAATTGCATTTTTAAGGATTGTTTCTGGAAAATTTGAAAGAAATAAATTTTATTTTCATACCAGACTTCAAAAAAAGATAAAATTCCCTAATCCTACCAGCTTTATGGCATCTTCTAAGTCTGTAGTTGATAGTGCATTTCCAGGAGATGTAATTGGGTTATACGATAGTGGAACTTTTAAAATTGGAGATACATTAAGTGAGGGAGAAATTATTAATTATAAAGGAATTCCCAGTTTTTCACCCGAAATATTTAAGGAAATTCAAAATGATGATCCTATGAAAACAAAACAGTTAGAAAAAGGACTTAGTCAGCTTACAGATGAAGGAGTTGCGCAACTATTTGTAATGCAGCCGGGAAATAGAAAAATAATTGGAACCGTAGGTGAGCTACAATTTGAAGTGATTCAATACAGACTCAAACAGGAATATGGAGCAACTTGCAGCTTTGTTTCAAGAAATTTTTTTAAGGCTTGCTGGATGACAAGTTCAGATGATGATAA
>MDSY01133393.1_pt1 | contig 10470 bp, 7 predicted proteins | sample 811131 | NCBI WGS metagenome assembly MDSY01 (sample SAMN05326643, study PRJNA326480) | marine metagenome | isolation source: seawater | place: Atlantic Ocean: South West | collected 2010
GAGCACCTATGGCTATTGGCACCAGCAGCAAGGCACCCATGTTCATCTCTGCGATTCCGGGGGAGTCTGCATTTTCGACGAAGGCGTCCTTGCCTCTGAGAGTGACCAATAGATTTGAGCTGTAGGCAATGATTGGGATTGCCGCGAGTGCCATTAGGAATGACCCGGAAATGTGATCCTGTGTGGAGGAGCTGATTTCTGATGCATGGAGTCCAAGCATATCGGCAGCCATTGTCGTGTCTGTTGATCCAAGGGGGTTTATCGCGATTAGAGCGCCGAAGAGAGTGAATCCGACGAGGGTCCTCGACCACAAGGGATTGCCGCTCGCCATGCTCGAGGCGTAGAGCGAGACACCGGCTATTCCGCAGAAGAGGAACGTTCCTCCAATCATGTGGTACACTAGCCACTGTCCGACGCCGGTTTCATATGCGCCGCTTAGGATTACCGACAAAACGGCAATGGGATCCCCGATTAGCCCGAAGATGATTAGCCATCCTGGAACTGCGATAGGCCGTGTAGCATTGGAAATGGTCAGTAATTGATTCATGATGATTGCCAGCAGGGCCAGGGACTGCAATGCTGTTCCGATGACCATTACGTCAACTCCGAGAATCTCCTTTGAGTGGGCGCCAATGACCAAGATCAATACTGAGAGGGTCCAGAGCCCAGAAACTAGTGTTGCGTTTGACTCGCTGGCGAGGTTCGTACCCGAGAGGGCTGGGATGACGTGAAGTCCAGCCCCGATAATCATCATCGCTGCTGCGCCGAAAACCCCTGCAAACCTGCCTGCGTAGAGGAGTTCCTGGGAGTCGGGCGAGTACCCCCATGCGCCTAGGCTGTGTAGTGCGGTTGGGTCGTGGGATAGCCAGAGGCCCTCGAAGGTGAGAATCGATGCTACCATTGTCCATATCATGCCGTGCATTATCCAGGTTCTGGATGCTGAGCCCGGCTTGCCTTGAACAAAGTCGATTGCGGGTCCGAGTGCTTTCTCAAGCATGAACATGCCCATTCCTTTGGCCACATCGTTGAATATCGACAGGCCCCTCTTCATCAGGATGAATGAGATGATCATCAACAACCAAAATATCGCCAGAGTTGGAATAATTGCATTCATGGTATCACCTCACTCGCTGGTCGCCTCTGTTAGCATCGTGCCGATGATGGCGAATACTCCAAGCATCGCACCTAGAAGGAAGAACCAGATGCCGGAGTCGAATACTCCCTCAAACATAGGCAGAAGCTCGGACACCACTGGCATCTCTCTCCCTGGGTAAAGAACCCCATAGAGTACGAGGAATGAGAGCGCTGAAACCACTCCGAGCACTAAAACGACCGAGGAAGACTCAGGCTCTTTCTCCCCTTGAATGAACTCTGAGATTTGGCTGGGGCCTTGGTCTGACATTGGGAATCACCTCGCTACGAGCTGCAGGAGCGGGCCGAACCAGCAGAGATTGACCCTTAAGCATTGGGCGAGGGACGTAGTCCCTCGTACTTATGGCGCCCTAAGTGCGTCTATCCTGTTTCCCCTTCTGTCACTGCCAGAGCCGAGCGGAGTTGGCAGGCTGCTGTCGGAGATTAGCTCTGAGTGCCAGGATGATTTGCATTCGCAATCCAGCCCATTGAATTCCTCCATTTTTCCTGAAACCGAGTATCTCTCTATGGCTGCGACAACATCTGAATCGCACTTGCCGCAATTGTGGGAGCCACGGATTTTACCACCTGCAGTGGGGTGTACGATGACTCTGCAGTCCGCCTCTGAAATCGAGTCGTGAGAAACGGCGATCATCTCAACCAGCGACCAAAGCCAAGGTGGCCTGTACTCCCTGTTCCTGAACAGCCTGTCGACTATTGTTCTCTTCTGGATGTTCATTGGGTTGATTGACACCTCATCCGAGAGGGGGGCGACCTCGGATATCCATTTTGAAGTGTGGAGGAGGGCATCTGCCTCAGACATGAATGGGGGTTTGAATAGAAGATATGTCTTCACCCTTAGTCCGTTATTCCTCAATGATTCGACTGCTCTGTTCCATTGCTTAGTTGAGAATCCTTTGTTAGCATGGAATCGGAGTACTGTGTCGTCATATGCCTCGAGCCCTATTGCTACCGTGCACCCGGGGTGCCTCTCAGCAACCCAAGCAAGTTTCTCGGGAGTACACATCTGAGCCTGTGCCTCGATTACCAGATGGAGGTCCATTTCGTGTGTCTCCCTTAGTACTGCTTCTTGCCACTCAGGGGGGTTCTCCCTGTCCTCGAAAAATGTCCCGGATGTGTAAATCTTGATCATTTGACAACCTTCGAAGTTGTTGGTGCGGCGCTTTGCCTCCTCCCATTGGTTGAACATGTCCTCTGAAGTTACGTCGTCCCTAACGTCGTTGAAGTAACCGCAGAAAGTGCAACCCGATTTCCACCACCACGCACAACCCTTGGTTCTGAGAATTACTGTAACTGCCTGACAAGGGGTGCCGTCGGGAAGATTCTCGGGGGTTTTGTAGACCGTGACAGGCTTGCTAGCATCCCAAGACTCCCTTATGGACACCGATTCAGGGGTGTTCTCAGGTGCCTTCACCAGATGGTGAACCTTGACTGACTTGGAACCATCGCCCATCAGCCCGCAAGCCTGACCCATGGACACCCCCCGAGGGGGTTCTTATTGAGATTGGCGACAGTTTCGTAGGCGGACTAATCGCTAATTCTTGGGCGACACTAAAGACTCGATAACATGTCCGAAGCACGTGTCTGGCAATCCGAATGCGGGAGTGGGCAACTCAGATATTGTTGCTCAGCTTCTGAGAGAAATGGATCCTGACTCCAAGAAGGCTCTCCAAGGTTGGTACTGGTTCGATTGGGCGAACCAGGCTTTCGCGTTAACTGTCATCACCGTAGTGGTGCCGACTCTCCTCTCGAATATGTTCAATCTAGCGAATGGGGGGAGGGCTGACTATGCTGGGATGACCTTCACCGGGGACAGCTTCTATGCAGTGGTTCTTGGAGTGTCGAGTGTCTTTGTTGCTATAGTCAGCCCTATCCTAGGTGCCATTGCTGACAGGATGCCAATAAAAAAGAGGATACTGAAGATTTACACAATCGTAGGCATACTATTCACGGGGCTAATGGGATTGGCCCCCCACATGGATGATGGCTCATCGTACAAGTTCCTAGCAATTTGCCTAATCATGGGTAACATAGGTTTTGCTGGGGGGCATGCAATATACTCAGCATTCCTTCCGTACCTAGGTGACAAGAGGCTGATGGATCACATATCGAGTTGGGGTTATGCATACGGTTTCCTCGGAGGCTCTTCCCTTCTCACCATCCATCTAATTGTTGGCCTAAAGCTAGGATTCAATGATCCCTTTGTCCAGTCTTTCGTTTTCGTGACTAGCGCTCTCTGGTGGCTGGGGTTCTCGTTTCCTATCTTCAGGCACACTCCTGAACCAGAGATACCGAACCCGACCGAGTATGCCTCTTTCGGAGAGGCGGTGATCGATGGGATCAGAGAGATCAGGAATACATTCTCCGAGATCAGGAGGTACAGGATTCTGACTCTATTCATGATTGGATATCTTCTCTTCTACGACGGTATCAACGCCATAGGTGGGCTTGCAGCGGCTTATGCGGATTCAGTTCTCAGGATTGACATCAGCATGAACTTCGTTCTTCTTCTCTCGGCCAACATAGCTGCGATTCCGATGACCATAATTGGAGGTAAGTTAGCTAGCAAATACAGCAACAAGAACATTCTGGGGGCCGCACTTACAATTTTCTGCGTCATCTCTGTACTTGGTGTTGGGTTCGCCCCTCTGGAGCTCGGAGATGATCACGAGAGGTATGACTTCCAGTACGACTGGGACGAAGATGAGGGGGCGTACCGTCTTTCCACCTTGTACGACAGGGGGGTTGATGGTTGGGTCAGTGAGTCGGGAGAGGGGGATGAGGAGTTCCGAACCGCCTTCCTGTATTATCTCAAGTCGGGAGGCGATGAGCGTACTCTTCTGAATATAGAGGAGGCCACGGATCTCTCATCCGGAATGTCGGTAATGACCAGTCACAGATTCTCATTTTCATTCCTCGGGGGAGATTTGGGTGGTGAGTCCTCAGTGGGGGACGAACACCCGACTGTGATCGAAGGCGGCCCCATAGACTGGTGGCCGAATTTCCTCAGGGACAACCTTTGGGAGCCCGCTGGACTTGGGATTAACAAACAATGGATAATCCTGGGAATGTCCTTTGGGATGGTGATGGGGGTTGCAGGGGCCCTCTCAAGAAGCCTCTTCAGCATGCTAATACCCGCCTCCAAGACGACTGAGTTCTTCGGGTTCTTCGCCTTCATTGGTAAGGCCGTCTCGGTACTAGGTCCGATCGTTTATGCTGTTGTCGCGGCCTCCATGGATAGCAGGATGGGGCTTCTCAGCGTGGTTATTCCGATACTGATTGGCATGGGCTTCTTCTTCGTTGTTGACGTCGATGAGGGCATAAAGGTAGCAAACCAAGTGGATCGGGAAGCAGGATTAGTTGGTACGGAGGAAGAGTGATGAAGGTCTCATTCACGATAGTTCAGAACGTCCTGACCCTGCTGATAGTACCATTCCTAGCTTGCATTGTGGGGATAGCCGCAGTACCTGCAATCTCACTTTTCACGGAGCTTCAGGATTACCTGTCGAATGGTGAGTACTGGGTTGACCACCTCGCAACCGGCATCTCCCTTGGATTGTCGATAGTTGTCTGGGGGATCACCCTGGTCATTCTTTGCGGTTTCCTGGGTGGGCTTCTACGGCCCAGGTTAGATCCCGGAAGATACCCCTTGGAGTCGTTTCTGACAATTCAGTGGGCGTGGTCCATGGTTTTCCACAAGATAGCCCTCTTCTTCCTCCCGCACCTGGTCCCATCGTTCATCGGAAACCTGTACTACAGGCTATCAGGAGCAAAAATAGGGAGGGGCGCGCAGATCAACTCGCCCAACGTGAATGACGCGGGGTCTGTCACAATAGGGGACAGGGTGGTGATTGGCGGCTACGCGACAATTAATGCACATCTCACGGAGAAGGGGGAGTTGGTGATGGCGCCCGTTGTGATTGGCGATGGCGCACTGATTGGGACTGGTTCCATAGTCCAGCCGGGATGCACGATTGGAGAGGGTGCAGTGGTGGCTTCCAGAGCAGTCGTGCCGAAGTGGACTGAAATACCCCCTGGGGAGGTCTGGGGCGGGATACCTGCTAAATGCATTAGGCTCGCTGACGGAACCAAACCGGGTGGATGAATGACCAGATGCAAGGGGCTCAGGGACGACGGTTCGGCTTGTTCGAAGCACATCATGTACAATTCGGAGTACTGCAAGGAACACCAGCACCAGGACATTTCGGCTAGGATGTGCTTGGGAGATGCCGGGGCTGGAAGACGCTGCTCGAATCGCGCAATGGAAGGCATGTTGTTCTGCAAGCAACACCTGAGCCAGATGGCTGAACTGGATGTACTGTATTGCCCCAGGGGCTGCGGGAAGATGGATTTCAAGGCAGGATACGTCAAAGGAAAAATGGACGGTTTCTACAGATGCGAGAAATGCGAGGGTCGGTTTCTGGATGCCAAGCGCATGGATAGGATCATGAAATACTCCGATGACCTGAGTCGGTTCCTCGAAAATGGAGAGGGGTGTGATCTTATTTGCCCGACCTGCAATTCGGGAATGGTCGAGGTCAAAGTCAGATGTGACATACCCGACCAAGGAGGAGGGGGCGTCCACATCGGAGGTGGTGGTGGAGTAGCGGGGTTGGTTCTTGGATTAGCGATAGCAGGGTTGGCTGAGTCTGCGAAGCGAAGCAGCAGGGAAAATAAACTCAGAGGTTCGGGGACTGTTTTTGATGGTGAGTTCACATGGTTGTGCGTGGATGGGTGTCGGGATTGCGGCGCATTCTGGTTCGACGGGGGAGAGATGGAGAATCTCCAAAGAAGCATTGACTTGAGTAGCACCACGACGGAAGCATGGGCGGAAATGGAAGAGATGATGGTGGAGAGGGGACAGGCGCTCTTAGAGAAAAGGAAGTTGGAGACGGGAGGAAAAATATGCAGTCACGTAGAAGAAAACGGGGTACCCTGCACTAGACAAAAAATGCACAATCAGGATTACTGCTGGAAGCACAAACGGCCGAACTGATCAGTGGTCGTCTTCCTCAGGGCCGTCGTCGGAGTCGCCCTCCTCATCGGTCGGCATCTCGGAAGCGGCCTCCTTGGCTGCCTCGAGGGTCTCCTCCATCCTCTCCTTGAACAGGTCCTTCTTCTCCTCGAACTCCTTGTAGGCCTCCACGGCGCTGTCGATCATGGCGTACCTGGTCTGTATTGCCTCGCTGAGGTCCTCGAAGAGCTTCATGTGCTGGGCGTACCAGTCGTCCCTCGCCTTCATCTCGACCATCGATGTCTGGAGGGCGGTGTCGAGCTCCTCCGCAACCTCGAACACCCTGCCGAGCCTAGCCTGCTCGCGGGTGTACATCTCCTGGGTCTTCTCCAGCTCAGGCTCTAGGTGCTTCACCCTTGTACCGGCCTTGGCGCCCTCTATCTCGAGTTCCCTTATTCGGTTGTCCTTCTCATTCAGGAGCGCCTCCAGGCCCTCCTTCTCGATCTCCTTGTCTATGGCGTCCTTCTCGAGTACCTCGATGTGCGCCTTTGCGTCTGAGAAGTCTGTTTCCAACGCCTGATAAGCAACGTACAACTTGTCCAGACGCTCCTTTTCCATGGCCAGCTGCTCGTGGACGTTATCCTCCGCGGCCGGAACTTGCTCTTCCTCGCTCATGGTTCCCCTCAAACAACTCGGGCCACGCTTCCCCTTTAACCCCGGCGGAATATGGGGGCGCTAAATATCGCATTATCGCTATTTACGAAGATATTGCGGCTATGGTGGAAGACAGGACCGCAGTGAGCCTCTTCGCAGAGGGGATGTGCAGCTTCTCGTCAGGCCCGTGGGCGTTGTTCCCCGGGCCGGATGGACCTGTGCAGAGGAACTTGGCCTCTGGGTATCTGCCCTGCATCATGGCCATGAATGGTATCGTCCCACCTATCCATGTAGCCAGCGGGGGGAGTCCCGAGAGGTGCATCGAAGCCTCGTGAATTGCTGCCTTTACAGCCCCCTCCAGAGGAGGTGCGTCGAAACCATTGGCCGAGGAGTCTAGGGTGAACGTGACTTCTGCGCCATATGGAGGATCGGCTTCCAGTGTCCTCTTGATGATTGGTTCGAGGGAGTCCGCATCCACGCCTGGCGGTATCCTGAAACTCAGCTTCAGATCCGTATTTGTCCTGAGAACGTTGCCGGCTACTTGCACGGGCGGCATTCCATCAGCGCCGATAACGCAGAGAGACGGTAACCAGTTCATGCCCAGTATCATCTCTGAAACGCTGTCGGCGACTGGCGTCAGTGAATCCACAGTTGGGAATTGCTCCCATATCGAGTTCCCCACGACCGAGGCTAGCGAGTCCGCCTTCTCCTTGAGGTCTGGATCTACGTCAACGTACATCTCTGGGATCAGTATCCTTCCGGTTTCAGAGTCCTCTACTCTGTCGAGCAGGGTCCTTGCTATCCTGAATGAAGATGGGATCGAGCCCCCTGAGTTGCCCGAGTGTATGCCCTCATGGGACACCTTCACAGATAGGGTCCCGGAGACGAGCCCCCTGAGTGCCTCGGTCATCCAGATGTGATCATAGTCCGGCCCCCCGCTGTCCATGACCACGATCATGTCCGGGTCCCCTAGGTCTTCACTGAGCAAATCCAAGTACGGAGGGAGGTCGAAGGATCCAGACTCCTCGCAGGTTTCTATCAGGAATGTGCATTTTGGGTGTGTTATTCCAGACTCCTGAAGCAGTCTGACCGAGGTTACACAAAGGTAGCCGCCATATCCGTCATCGATGGATCCCCTGCCATATAGCCACGGATCATTTCTTACTGGCTTGAGTGGGTGGAGCCCTTCTGACCACAACTCTGGCTTGGAGGGTTGTTTGTCCAAATGGGAGTAGAAGACCACTTCTCCGGGACCGTTTCCTTCTATGGTAACAAGGAGGACTGGGGATTTCCCCTCGATGGTGTGCTTCTCATAGCTCATTCCAGAAATTTCCTGCTTATCCAGCCAACCGCAGAAGAGATCGATTGTTGCGTCCAATTCCCCTAGGGACTTCCAATCTGGCTCGAAAAGAGGCGAGAGCGCCTTGATCTCTATGAATTCACCTAGGGACGGCAATATTGAGTTCTCCCATAGCTCATCACTACGCTCCATCATTCGGTCCAGGGCATCTGACATGGGCCTGTGTGGGGGCTTGCACAAATGGACTCTTCTGCCAAGGGAGCAGTTAGTTCGCCTAGGGACAGTTTCCACAAGAGCAGGGGTATTCTGAGATATTGGACTCTGGTTGTAATGACATCATGGCTGCGCTGGACAGTAACTGGTCCAATTTTTCAAGCATGGTTCTGAACATGTCTTCGGGGTACTCCACCACTCTCCCTGTAATGCCCACTAGTATGGCCGGCCTCAACACCTTTCGATATGGGAGATTCCTCCTTTTCCGCTCCGCCTCTATTGTGGAGAGAGCTAGGTAGTAGAGTGCTAATTGCATTCCATGATTCTCTAGCATCTCAAATTCTGAGTCGCAGGCTGGCTCGATGTTGAAATTGCCAAGTGGCTCCATCAGTCCCTCTCTGACATCGGATTTCACCCTGAAGGCCTCCTCGGTCTTGAGGTCAATTGGCCTGATGGCCCTTCCTCGGTCGGAGACCGTGCAGAGGACTAGGTCGATCACTCCATCCATCTCAACTTCTACCTCTTCTATAGTGGATAGCGGCTCTGGGCCATCTGGGGTCCACCTAGATCTGACTATCGGATCTATTGTCGATCTTCTGGACAAGTGGAATGGCATTTCAGTCCTCAGTCCCTCGACCTTGCTTCCTCTGTTCCCCTTTCCGGATACTAGGTCGCCGAGAGGGCCTTCCTTTATTCTGGAGAGGATGGCCTGGGTTAGTGAGCTGCACCCCTCCCTATCGGCCCCGGGAGGGAGGAGCTCGTCGAGAACCTGGTTTATCACGGAAGAGTCCTCCAGCTTATCTGGAACAGTTGCCGTCCATGAGTCGGGTAGTCCGGCATTGGCTGCATCGAGGGGGCCTGGGTTACCGAGGCCTATCTCAAAGGCCCTGTGGACAACCTTGCCCAGAGTGGCGGCAGTTACGCCTCGGGGGAGTTTTGATTCCTCCTCGTAATCGGGCTCAGGGGCGAAAAATTCTGATTTCATACCTGCTCTTGTCTCAAGCCAGTATCTTCGTCTGCACATCTGAAGGACTGATATCCTGTGAGGTGAAACCCTGACCCTGTTGGAGTGATCTGCTCTGGGGGCTGGCATAGGGGGGATTGGCTTTCTGGATGACTCGTGGGCTGCGTCATTTACCATCTCGATCCTCTGGAGTGGGGTTAGTGGGCCCTTGTGGTCGTCGGTAGTGTCGAGGCAGTCAGGGTGGTGTATCAGTGCGAAGCCGGGGAGCGTGTTGGAGCCGAGGAACCCTTCAATCAGTGCACTCATTGGATTGATCAATCGATGGCCTCCATTGAAGGTTCCCGAGTATGGTCCAAGCTTGTCTTTCTCTCTCAACCAAAATGAGTCGTCTTCATCTTCATGGCCGAATTCACTCCTTCTCCATGAGCCATGACGCAGGGATTCCAGCCACATCTGGCCCAATTGAGGGATGGGGTTGGAGTATGTCCATGGCAAGTATAGGCCCTCTCCCACTGGATTATTCCATTCTGTTCCCTTGGGTGAACCGGATATAATCAGCTTATTCTCGGCTCTTGTGGCTGCGACGTAGAGGAGCCTTCTCGACTCTGCCTCCTTTCTTTCGGTGTGGGTCATTATGAGGTGTCTCCAAAGAGGCGAGTGTGGATGGTCCTTTCCTGGTTTACTGATTGGCCATGGTTTGGGCCTCCCCCCAAACATTTCTGGTGTGACGATGATCCTGTTGGTGTACTCGTTCCTGAGGTTTGTCTGCCTTCCTGAGAATACATCGGCGAGTATGACTACCTTTGATTGCAAACCCTTCGAACCGTGTATGGTCATTATCCTGACAGCCTCATTCTGTTTTGGGGAGGATGCCTCTAGTGCTGAGGAGTCGCTTTCTTTGATTGCGGACACCCTGTCTGCAATAATCGATGGGTCCCCTCCGAACTCCTTTGAAAGCGACTTGATTAGCGAGATGAATTCTTCAGCGTCTTGCCTGTCTCCGGGGCCATTGTTAGCTACTAATAGATCAGAGTTGTCTATTGATTCCTCCAATGCATCTATTACACGGCCCGATGGGGCAAGTTGTGCCCATCTGGAAATTAATCTCGTAAGACGCTCGTTGCCTGAAATCTCGGCCATCTTGGATACTAAGTTCTCATTTTCGCCGGCTCCAACCAGTAGCTCCTGAAGACTGCTGTCATTCAGCCCGACTATGCTACTTCTAGCGACCCA
>MDSY01154828.1_pt1 | contig 10470 bp, 3 predicted proteins | sample 811131 | NCBI WGS metagenome assembly MDSY01 (sample SAMN05326643, study PRJNA326480) | marine metagenome | isolation source: seawater | place: Atlantic Ocean: South West | collected 2010
CCGTTTCCAATTGATGCCTCAGCAATTATTATTTCGCTGTATGTAACATTAAAAGACATGGTTTCTTCCGAATCTGATATTTCATCGATCTTTACTAATGACGGTAAACCATATAGGCTTGTAGTGTTTGGCGTAGAAGAATGACTAAATTCTCTATTGTCAGTGGAGCCGGGATAAATATCTGCTCCATTACTAGGTCCTCCATTTTCTAGCGCAAATTGACCATCCGCTTGTTCGAGACCAACGCCATAATAGGGTTCATTCCCATTAACATTCCATTCACTTGCAATATCATCATTAATATGCCAAATCGCTAAACCAGCAGTTGGCATTAATGTATCCGATCCTATCTTTTGTCTGTTTTCAATTAACCAATATTCTTCAGTTACAGCAGGGTGATTTATTCTAATTACTTTATTATCTAAAAATGAGTTAGTTAAAGTAATGTTGGTTTGACTGAATTCAATTTCTTCAATTTCAACCCAACCGAGTTGAGCTTTGCACCATGCATTCATTGTTGATGGGTACCAAGGTGTGTTTCCAGTAGTGCCCCATGAGCCACCAGCCATAAGCGCTAGCTTTCCAGATCCAGTTGATGAATAGTCTGTATCATATAAGTCCGGTAGCCCTAATGCATGTCCAAATTCATGAGCTAGAACACCAATTGCAACAATGTTACCGCCTTGTATTTCAGGATTAATTGTATAACTACTTATTATTACGTTATCATAACTAACAGATAAGTTTCCAAGACTCCATTTATGAGACCAAATGTTTGACTCAACTCCTTCTTCAGCTCCAGGACCTTGATGGATGATATTTAAAGCATCAACATACCCATCTCCATCATTATCGTAAATGGACCAGTCAAATCCGGATTCTTCTAATTGATCTACAGCATTTCGTACAAGTTCTCTTACTCTATCATATCCATTGTTATGTCCGTAATAATCATGGCTGTTTGGTGCTGTTATCCAATTAGAGACTTTGGATTTTGATAGAAATTGACCATAAGAAATTTCTTTGTAAAAATCATGGAAGCTTCCAGTATTATCAAAGTTGGGATGGCTGTAACCCGGCTGGTCAAGTAAGAGTTCCAATTCAGATGGGGTGTATGACGAACTTGCGTCTGGAAATTGCACTAATACCCATGGAATATTAAATGTATCTGATCTTGTTTGATTTAAATTTGGAATTGGAGATGAATCAGGTAAATCTATCCTTAGCGGTCGAATATTTAATTCTGCAAAAGGATTTTCACTTTGTCCAATTCTAAATTGGGAAGGAACCAATCCATCTTTGTTTTTATCTTTAGCATACACCCACCAATTATTTTCATCTTCTGTAATACTTTGACCATTATATTCATGCCATGATTGTAAATGACCGCCTCTTATGTATATTTCTAAAGAGTCTCCATTAGGTTGATAAATGGTAAATGGACTTGGGCTAGCCTGGTCCCCAATTAAAAAAGAGAGAATAAAAAGGGTTAATGTGCATATTTTTTTATATTTTTTCATAATTTTTTAATAAACATTTTTAGTAAACTGATTCATAATGTTATATTCTTTTAAACAAACTTGGTAAGAACTCATTAATATATCTATGAAAAAGCAAATAAAGTATTTTTTTCTGTTAGCTATCCTTGCGATCATGAATATCAATTGCTCATTTGAAGATAATAATTCTGAGCCAGCTAAATCAACTAACTCTTACAGTACTTTAAAAAATGATAACTTGGGTAATAAAACAGGGCAAGTCGAAGATTATTTTTATAATTTTGAAAATAATGTAGAAGCTAATTTTTTCAGATATAGCCCTAGTCTTATGGCTAATTATGAATCATATTCTGATTATTATTCATTGTTTAACGAAGATCCTACAAGTATGGTTTACAAGACATTCCCGGATTATCTAGTTTCGATGAAGCCCGAGGATGCGTCCCAGTATACACAGAGAACATATATTGATTCACTATCAGTAGCAGGGAGAGTATCTTCTGATTCAGTTCAGATCTCATCAACTCCTTTCAAAAATCTGGAAGCGCTCGAATGGAATTTAGATGCTGAACCATCATTGCAAAGATATAAGCTTTCTAACAGTGACTGGGTAACTGATGATACAATCATTAACTACGATGATATTTACGACGTGAGTGCTTATTGGGCCGTTGCTGATACCCCATTCATTCAGGAGGGATTACTGTTTATAGATTCATCTGAGTGGAAAGATACAAATTATGTATTCTTAGCCGATAATCAGCTTATGTTTGAGAGCAGTTTTGAGTTCACCAAAAAACAATTAAGTGAAGATAGTTTAGTTTTTAGAATCAATACTGATTGTAATGACAATAATGCTTACGATGCTGCTGAATCTGGTATTCAGGACTATAATGGAGATAATGATTTCCAAGACGTACTATTTGAATATGCAGATAACAATAATAATGGCATCTATGATGCTGGCGATGATCTAATTGAAGATTACAACAATGATAATGTTTATTCTGTAGTATATGAATTTATTGATAGTGGGAATCAAATTTGGGATCCAGATGAACCTTACTATGACATTGATTCTTCAGGTACCTATGACCTGAATGAGCCATTTCAAGATCGAAACTGTAATGGAAAATGGGATGAAGAAGAGCCTTATACTGATAGTGATGGTTCGCTAACGTACAGCGCTGGTGAAGATTTTATCGATGAAGGCAATGGAATGTTTGATGATAGTGAAACTTATTACGGAGGAGACCCATCGAGACTTTTTAGCATTGGGGATAAACCAAATAGTTTACTTGTTAATTGGAGTGATCAATACACATCAGAAGTTGTTCTTAATATTGTTCCAGGTGATGATTTAACAGATCGTTGGGGTACCACATACGAGGACATAATTGAAGAAGTTGAGACAGTAGACTTGCAACGTCAATACGTTGATGATGTTGACTCACTCATAACATTGTTCACAAGGAAAGAAGTTGGTCATATTGTAGAAAAAAATGAAAATGGATCATTTGAGCCACAAGACTACTATATTACCAAATCAGAATGGTCTAGAGTATCTGGTGGACAAACAGAGCGGTTCTATAATTATCATATTTTTCATCAGCCAGATCATTTAAATCAAGTTTCGCACCCTTCCTACTTCCTTCCGGTTGGTTTTTATTTTAGTCCAAATGAAATTGAGAATGGTTTTTGGAGTAAAAATAAACTAGAAAGTGAAGTTTTGTATTATACTTATAATGGTCAATTAAGAGCAGGTGAATCAATTGATACTTCTTATTACGATACAACAGGCGTTGCGATATATTTTATAGAAAAATCCTACCGAGTAGAGTCCGACTCTAATGTTGTTGTTCCTGCTGGTCATAGGCCTGATATGTCTGTTTCTGCCAAGGATACCACATTTACAGATTGTTTTAAAATTTCGCAGACAACCACAATGACGATGTTAGGCAGTGGGGTTGAATTTGGTCAAAGAACTGAATCTTGGTTAGCCAAAAATATAGGTTTAGTTAAGAGCGAAGTATTTATAAGGTGGACAGAGCACCCCTACGATTCAGATTATACAGCCAATAGCAATTATTTAGATACCTTAAACCAAGCATGGATAGGTTTTAATAGGCTAGAGTTGAACTCAGTTGAGATTCAGGGGTCAAATAATGTCTTTAGAAAAATGGCTCAACCAGTCAAGAATGTGAGACTGAAAAATATTGAAGAAGAACAAAGTTTTAACTTTGACCCTTTCTATGTTAGTAAGCAACATGGAATCCATACAATAGATCTTAGGGAGTTGATTGAGTGAAAATATTTATTAAAATTGTAACTTTATTTTCTTTTCTATCGCTTTCTTATGCCGGAACAGATGGCACCATAAGGGGAAAAGTCACAGATATTGACGGAAACCCTCTTCCTGGAGCAAATATTTACGTTCCCGATGTTGGGATAGGTGCAGCCGCCGGTGGAGATGGTGGATATATCATACTGAATATTCCAGTAGGCGATTATGATGTTGTTGTGCAAATGATGGGGTATCAAAAGCAGACCATGACAGAAGTAAGTGTGGTAATGGACCAGACCGCTTGGCTGAATTTTAAATTGCCCATTGCTGCTGTTGAAGGAGACGAAATCCAAGTTTTAGGTCAAAGGGCTCTTGTTGAAAAAGGATCTACTTCCAAAAAAATTACTGTTGATAAAGAAGCTATTCAATCTCTTCCAATAAGAGATTTGTCGGAACTATATACACTGCAATCTGGAGTCGTAAAGGTTGAAAGTCGTAGCAAGTCTGTCCCCGATCATGAAGAAAGAGGTATTGAAGAAATCCATGTAAAAGGTGGGCGATCTGGAGAGATAGCCTATATGATGGATGGAATGTATTTAAGAAATCCGATTTTTGGCTCTATTGGATCTGGTACAAGGCTAAATATGTTTGCAATACGAGAATTTGATTGGCAGCCAGGAGGCTTTAATGCCGAATACGGAGATGCTCAGTCTGCAGTCTCGAATTGGCATACGGCCTCAGGTGGTAAAGAAATTGAATATCACTTTAAATGGGAAACAAGTTCTGTTGGTGCTTTTTTAGATGGTGATACAGACGAAAGTAAGAATTATGATCTTAATCGTGGCTACACTGACTATAATATTGGTGTTGGAGGACCTATTGTAGGGATTCCAAAGCTGAATTTCTGGGTCTCAGGGCAGTATACAACACAAGATAAGTATAGTGTTTATGACTTTGATGATAAAATTTATCAGGGTGCTAAATATTTTTTAAATGAAGGTGATGTCAGCGACGAAATACTCAAAGAAAATAAAAAGAATCTTGTGTATCCATGGGACGATCAATCCGGATTTCGTGGCTTTGGTTTTGATAATACTTGGGATGTTTTTGCTAAGTTAAGCTATAAGTTTACCAATAAGTTGAGATTTCATGGCTCCTATTGGCTTGTTGAGAATCATCGACAATCTTTTAATCCGACATACCTATATTGGGATGAAGGCCGAAATGAGCTATTTAGAGATACGGAGAGATTTAATGTCGAGATGAACCATTCTTTATCGCAAAATACTTTTTACACATTGCGCTGGTCTAGATTTCAACAAGATCAGTTCCAAGGGGTGAGATGGAGAGATAATGATAAAGATGGATATCCTAATTGGTTCGAATGGCGTCATCCAGCTGGCTATAAAGAAATATCTGATGCTGAAAATGAATTTGTAGTTCCATTCTCCATTGGTGAAGATGGTGACACAATCAGATATACAAACATCGACGAGAGGAGTGGTTGGCATTACGGAGCTGAACCGGGTTTGTGGAATTGGGAATTAGCAGAAGATTTTGACGATCTTAATGGTAATGGTATTCGGGACTTTGGTGAAAATTTTGATGATACCAACAATGATAATCAGTGGAATGGACCTGATCTTGTTAAAAGTTTAAAGGAGCGTGATGGTTCTTACTGGCTTGAACCTGAAATGTATGAAAACTTTGAACCCTTCTTGGATCATAATAGCATTGACCTTCTTTGGCAAAATGTTCCTGGCTATTTTGGTACTCCGAATAACTTTAGTTTTATTCCGGGAAGGCAAAACCCGTATTATTACATGCCTGACATTGCAGATGTTGCTTGGGATGAAGGCCGTGCATTTGGTGGACATGATACTTTTTATGCTAATTCAACAGCCATCACAGATGAAGTGAGATTTGATATAACTAGTCAATTAACTGAAAAGTGGAAAATTAGAACGGGTTTTGATTATAAATCTCATAAATTAAACTTTTATGAAGTGAAGGACCCTTGGCTGGGGGAAGGTGCTAAAATTCAGACATTTGCAGAATATTGGCAGGATACTGGTCCAGATGGTTTATTGCTTGGCGACGAGGGCTATGAGACCGCTGATGCGGGAGAGAGTAATGGAAGGTGGGACGAAGGTGAAAAATTTACAGATGCAAATAGTAATGGAGAGTGGGATGACTTTCGTGAGCCTGAAGAATTATCCGCTTATATTCAAAATGTCTTTGAAGTTCCGTGGATGGTCATTAACTACGGTGTACGTGTAGATATGGTCCATTATAATTCCCAAGTATGGAAAGATACGTTGGGTAATTTTAGTCCTGGTCGACCTTGGTTCTATTCTGATTTAAATGATAATGACAAATGGGATGACGGTGAAGAAGCCTCTGATATTGCTGGTCTGGCAAGGCAGAAAATATTGCTCAAAAATTCAAATTGGTCATACAAGATAAGTCCAAGAATTGGTTTTAGTCATGTTATTACGGATAAATCGACATTTACTTTCAATTATGGTTTATATTACCAGAATCCTGTTTATCAAAACGTATATCTGAATACAAATAGTCTAGAAGACCCAGAGACATTGTTTGAAGAAGGTGAAGGTGCTGTAGGTAATGCTACAATGAATGCGCAGAGAACACAACAGTATGGTGCGAGTTTTAATGTGCAGGTTGGTGAAAATTGGGCATATTCACTTGGCGCATGGGTCCGAGATATGGATCAACTAACAAGGTACACTCAGGAGAGATCTGGGGTTTACCAGTATAGTGTTGCATCCAATGGTGACTATGGATCTGCAAAAGGCTTAGATCTTACAATTGATTGGAGATGGTTGTTATTTGGTTCTCAATTCCAATATACATATTCAGTGGCTAAAACTAATAGTGAGTATGCTTGGGCAAGTATCAGTGGGCAGTACGTTGATGCGCCAAGTCAAGAGAATTTAGCTTATTACGATAGACCTCATGACTTGACATACTATTTTTATACATTTTTACCATTTGGCGTCCAAACAGGCTTGACAGCTTTTTATCAAAGTGGCTATCCATATACCCCAATAATTTTTAAGGGAAAAGATCCTGCAGAAGATTTAAGGCAGCCAAATTCAAAAAGAGGTCCTGCTTATAAAAATGTGAATATGTCATTTTCAAAATATTTTGAAAGATTAGATCATAAGTTTTCTATTGGTTTAAATATTTTTAATATTTTAGACATTAGAAATGCATATGATGTTTATGCTTTAACCGGAAAAGCCGATGATCCGGGAACTTACTTTACTGATTACGTAGGACTTCCGGGAACTGACCCTAATGGCGTAGGGGTAGATGCAAATAAATCCTCTGCATATTATGATCGCCCATGGAGGTTGTCACCTCCTCGAGAAATTAACTTTTTTATCAGACTAGACTTTGAGTAATTATATTATGAAAAAAATACTTTTATCCGCAGCTTTTGTTTCCTTTTTATTCTCAATTGATGGAAAACTAAAAAATCAACAGTATAGCCCGATTGATCCCTTCAGGCAAAATGCCCCTGCAAAAATTGGAGACAATCCTTTTCCAACCAACCCCATGAGTGATAGAGCAAAAGGTTTTGTTGATCAGGGGAGAGTGAAGAGCGCCATTACAAACTATGGAAATTTTATTAATTGGGATACTCACCCATCCGGTATCTGGGGTGATTATTCTTATTTACCTGCTGTATCCTTCATTGGTGCTGTCCCTGGTAATAAAAATACGGCAAGCTATGCATGGCAGAATTTAGAAACCATCGTTGATGGAGATGGTATTTCTCTCTACGGTATATGGGATTCGGGAGAGGCTTATGATGCCTGGTATCCAATTTCAGGAGATACAACATTTAAAGGTATCCTCTTTCAAATGAGCGAAGATGCGGGTCAGTATAATCCGGATAATGAAAAAGTGTCATTAGAAAGTATCACTGGAGAATACCAATTTTATTTTAACCATAGTGATAGAAAGATTATAGTTAGTTCTCTTGGTAATAGTGACCCAAATAAAACATCCGCTAGAATTGGATTCATTTACCCATGGGCCCTGAGACCTGCTCTTATTAGCAGGGAGGCGCAATTTGACTTTTATGATTATGGTGAAGATCTAGAGGAATGGACTGAAGATGACAATTATGCCTATTATGGTGCAAATGCAGCAGAATCACATTTCATAGATACTGATTATAAAACTGACTGGCATGCCTCAACCATGGCAAGAACTAACTCTCACCAGACTGAATTTAATGCGAGTGATATTTTTGAGTCCACACCTTGGGTTTCAGGAGATGACACATATCCAGTCCTAGCACACTCAGCATATTCAAATACATGGCCACAGCAATATAATTCTTCCACTGGAGAGACAGAGTCTTTCTGGCCTGGGTCGTGGTCTGAAGACTATAATATAAATTTACCGGGTTGTTCGCAATCAAGAAAAGATCCAGACTGTTGGGAAGAAGTCCCTGGACGTTTTGTTTCAGATATGGATGTCTACATGGAATTTGATGATAGGTGGTCTCACCGTGCCAATAATGTAAATACTAATGATGAGTATGAGCAAACTGGTTACCCTATGGGTTTAAAAGTTCGAGCTACAGCTCATTCCTATGGAGTCTCCTATGCTGAAGATATCATGTTTGTTACGGTTAAAGTTCGTAATGAGAGTGGAGATTGGTGTGCCGAAGATGAAGATGGAAATCCAATCTTAGATATCAATGGCAACCCTGAGTGTGGAGAGGCAATGATAATGCCAGATGGTACCAAGCTTAATCGAGGAAAAGGATTTGATTACAAAGGCATGTCGCTAGGCTTCTATATGGATGCTGATGTTCTGATGGGTGACTGGGCTGGTTATAATGGAGGTCTGCATACAAACGATGATGACTTCATGAAGTATTATTGGGAAAATTTTGAGGTTAATAATGAGAGGATGCTTATAAGTATGGCGATGATTGGTGATCATGATGGTGTGTCCGGTGTGGCAGGATATACACTGGATGAACCTTCTGCTTCATCACACCCCGGAAACAACTTTGGTGTGGTGGCAACTCAATTATTGGATTCTCCAAAAGCTACGGAACCAGTTGATTTAGATCAGGATGGTTCAATAGATGTTTTTCCGGGAGAGCCTCTAAAGATGACTGATTGGCATTGGGTTGATTGGTATCAAAGACCTGGCATTGTGTCTCCAGAAGGGAACTCAAGCAGTTGCTATGCTGGAAACGAAGGTTGCCCTGCCGCAAAAAATAAAGAAGAAATTCTCTATAAGCTCATGGTTGGTGATACCTCTAATTTGAGTGAAGGGGAAAAAGCATGGCATTTTCATACACCCAACCCAGGCACTGATTTAGCGGCCGAACTTAATCCGCACTTTGATTCAGTCGAGGGTCTAAAGCTAGAATCGGTTTATCAAAGAGAACCAAATGGGCTTGATTGTGTATTAATAATGAGTTGCGGTCCTTTTGATCTTCCCGTCGGTAGAGAAGTTCCGTTTTCTTTTTGTATAATATTTGGACAGACTGAAGAAGATTTGATTAATAATGCGCGCTTTGCTCAGGTAATGTATAACTCTAAATATCAAGGTTTTACACCACCATCAAGACCGTCAGTGCACACTGTGACTTCTCAAGGAGACGTGTCAATTTATTGGAATGATCATGCGGAAACTTCAAGGGATGTTGTGACTGGATATTCTGATTTTGAAGGATATAAAATTTACAAGAGTTTGGATGGTGGAAACACATGGGGCAACCCGGACGATATGATTTATGATACGGATGGTATTTTTGCAGGATGGAGACCATATCAACAATTCGATCTCAGTGCTGTTGAAGATTCTCTTCATTGTATCTATTCTAATGATAAGGATTGTCCTGATGGTCAAAATCGTGGACACGCAATTAATGGGCAAGACCCTTATTTCCCTTGGTTTAATCTAGGAACTGACACAGGTTTTGAAAGTATCAAGTTTGATACTGTTATCAATGGTGATAGTATGAAATATGTTTTTAAGGATGAAAATGTAATTGATGGTTTAGAGTATACATATTCAGTTGTCTCATATGATATGGGTGTTGAGCCTCCTTTTAAAGTCAAATATAATGAGACTGGCAATGGACAATATGTTATGCAGGTTGACACGAATTTTTCAAATCCTGATCAATGGGCAAATCCAGAAGGGTATGCTTCAATAGAGAACTCAAAGGGAACAACTGTTCTTGACAGAAATTTTGTACAGGTATATCCGGGTGTAAGGCCAATGGAAAATCTAGAAAAAATTCAAGTGGTTCCAAATCCTTACAAAGTAGGTTCTGGTTTTAAAGAATCAGAGCACCTAAGGCAGATCAGGTTTACCAACTTACCCGAAAATTGTGTGATCAAAATTTTCACACTTACTGGTGAAGCTGTGAGCACAATAACGCATAATGATGAATCTTCTGGTAATGCTTGGTGGGATTTAAGATCTATGAATAATCAAGAAATTTCACCTGGGCTCTACATTTATTATGTAGAAGAAAAATGCCCAGACTCATCACCCTCATGTAAAGAGGATAAACCTTTTATAGGTAAATTTGCGGTGATACGATGAAGAAGTCTTTACTAGTATTTTTGATTCCTTTTGTTTTGGTTGCTCAATACAGAGATATACCAGGTGTTGTGA